>OLPR01003094.1_pt1 | contig 11525 bp, 9 predicted proteins | sample 1672761 | NCBI WGS metagenome assembly OLPR01 (sample SAMEA3136721, study PRJEB25190) | human gut metagenome | biome: human gut; feature: human-associated habitat; material: faeces | place: Austria | collected 2013 | reverse complement strand
AAAAAGGTTCCTGAAACCTCCAAAACCTTTTGAACTGAGGGGTATTGGGGCAAGACTTTCTCTCTGAAGAACACTTAAAATCGGCAGATAGCTTGTAAGTTTTGCTATACTTCGCAGATACAGGTCTCACGTTGGAGAAATGGGCGTTGCCCATTTCTCGCGGACACGGTAAGTAAACACACAGTTACGTTTTTTGTAATCCGTGTCCTTTTGGCTGCGGGCACTGCCCGCCGACCTTATTGCTCAAATTTCTCCGCGATCGCCTGAGCGGCAGCCTTGCCGGCGCCCATCGCCAGAATTACGGTTGCCGCACCGGTCACGGCGTCTCCGCCGGCGTATACGTTCTCGCGCGAGGTCAGACCGTGCTCGTCCGCAACAATGCCGCCCCACTTTTGGGTCTCGAGTCCCTCCGTGGTCGATTTGATAAACGGATTCGGACTTGTGCCGAGAGCCATTATCACCGTGTCGGCTTCAATGACGAAATCGCTGCCCTCCTTCGTCACGGGGCGGCGGCGTCCGCTCGCATCGGCTTCGCCGAGCTCCATCTCGACGCACTTCAGCGCGCCGACGGTTCCGTCCTCGCCCGCAAGTATCTCGGTGGGATTCGTCAGGAAGCGGAATACGATCCCCTCCTCCTTCGCGTGCTCGACCTCCTCGCGCCGCGCGGGAAGCTCCGCTTCGCTGCGGCGGTATACGATAGAGACCTCCTTCGCACCGAGACGGAGCGCGCAGCGCGCGGCATCCATCGCAACGTTTCCGCCTCCGACTACCGCAACGCGGGACGAACGGCGTATCGGCGTGTCGGAGTCCTCGCGGTATGCCTTCATCAGATTTACTCTCGTGAGGAATTCGTTTGCGGAAAGCACACCCGGGAGATTCTCGCCCGGTATGTTCATGAATTTCGGAAGTCCGGCGCCCGTGCCGATGAATACGGCTTCGTATCCGCGCTCCTCGAGCTCGTCGATCGAGAGGATCTTTCCGATGACCATGTTGCACTCGATGTCCACGCCGAGCTCGCGCAGACCGTCGATCTCGCGGCGCACGATCTCCTTCGGCAGACGGAATTCCGGGATCCCGTAGACAAGCACGCCGCCCGGCGTGTGGAGCGCCTCGAATACCGTAACGTCAAAGCCGCGCTTCGCAAGATCGCCCGCACACGCAAGCGACGCGGGACCCGAACCGATCACCGCAACGCGGTGACCGTTCTTTTTCGGCTCGGCGACCTTCTCCTCGGAATGCTTCATATGATAGTCCGCGACAAAGCGCTCGAGACGGCCGATGCCGACACTCTCGCCCTTTATTCCGCGGACGCACTTCGACTCGCACTGCGTCTCCTGCGGACATACTCTGCCGCATACGGCGGGAAGCGAGCTTGCCTCGGAGATCACGCGGTACGCGCCCTCGAAATCCCCCTCGGCGACCTTTGCGATAAACGCGGGAATGTGTATCCTGACCGGGCATCCGGAGACGCACGGCATATTCCTGCAGTTAAGACACCGCTTCGCCTCGTCGATTGCCTGCTCCTCGGTGTATCCGAGAGCGACCTCGTCGAAGTTGCGCGCGCGCACCTCGGGCACCTGGGTCATCATCTCATTCTTTTTCGGCGACATGTTCGGCATCAGTTTTCACCGCCTTTCTTCAGAAGATTGCAAACATGCTCGCGGGCGGCAGCCTCTTCGCTGCGGTAGATCGCGCCGCGCTTCATCGCCTCGTCGAAATCGACGAGGTGTCCGTCGAAATCGGGACCGTCGACGCAGGCGAACTTCACCTCGCCGCCGACCGTGAGACGGCAGCCGCCGCACATTCCCGTTCCGTCGATCATTATGGGATTCATCGACACGGTGGTCTTTATCCCGTATTCCTTTGTAAGAAGACATACGAATTTCATCATCACGAGCGGACCGATCGCAATGACCTCGTCGTACTTCTCACCCGATTCGATCAGCGCGCGCAGAGCGTCGGTGACAAGTCCCTTTTCGCCCGCGCTTCCGTCGTCGGACATCAGACGGTATTCGTCGGATACCGCGCGGAACTCGTTCTCGAGGATCACGAGATCTTTCGTGCGGAAGCCGACTACCGAGTGAACGGCCGCGCCGTTTTCGTGGAATTTTTTCGCCACGGGATATGCGATCGCGCATCCGACACCGCCGCCGATGACGGCGACCTTCTTCCTGCCTTCGGTTTCGGTCGCGCGTCCGAGCGGACCGACGAAGTCCCGTATATATTCACCCTCGGAGAGGGCGTTCAGCTTTTCCGTCGTCGCACCGACGATCTGGAAGATTATCGTGACGGTGCCGCCTTCGCGGTCGTAATCAGCCACGGTGAGCGGAATGCGCTCTCCGTTTTCGTCAACGCGAAGAATTATGAACTGACCCGGTTCGACCTTTGCGGCGACGAGCGGCGCGTCGATCACCATCTTCGTGACCGTCGGGTTCAGATTTTCCTTTTTTACTATTTTGTACATCGGTATATAATTACCTTTCCGTATCAGCGAGGTTTGCGAAAGGCGGAAGCGGCGCAATGTGTGCGGCGCACGGCCTTACATTGTATATGATATCACAGCGGCGGCGATTTATCAAGATTAAAATACCTTCGCTTTGCGTGTTTGCGATAAAAATTAAAGGCGTTTTTTCAAATGCTTGCATTTTGGGGAAAACAGTATTATAATGTACACTGAAAATCATGCGGCACATCCGTATGCATAAGGCGGCGCCGCGCGGCACGCATTGCAGCACGGGAACGCTCTGCCGCAAAAAAACGAAAGACGGTGAAATTTTATGAAGCTGTTTGTTCTCATACTGAACAGGACGGAAAAGCTTGACGATCTCATGGCGGCATACGCGCACGCGGCGATCTGCGGCGCGACGATAATCGACTCCACGGGAATGGCGCGCGAGCTTTACGGAGCAAAGCACGACGAGGAGGAGATATCGTTCTTCGGCTCGATCCGCAAATACCTCACGGACGATACGAGAAAGACGAGCAAGACCGTCCTTACCGTCATAAGGGAGGATCAGCTTGATACGATAGTGCGGATAACCGAGGAGATCGTCGGCGATTTCTCTCAGCCGGATGTCGGGATCATGTTCTCTCTCCCGATCGACTTTGCCCGCGGAAAGGGGCTTAACAAGTAATGAGCATGCTTTTTTACCTCGGGATAATGCTTCTCGGCGGACTTCTTTTCGGCCGCCTTGCGAAAAAGGTCGGATTGCCCAACGTGACGGGGTATCTTGTCGCCGGGCTTATCGTCGGGCCGTACGTTCTCAAGATAATTCCCGCCGACGCGGCATCGTCGATCTCGATGGTGTCGGAGATGGCGCTCGGCTTCATCGCACTGTCGATCGGCGCGGAGTTCAAGCTTTCGTATTTCCGTGAGGTCGGCGTCCGCCCCGTGGTGATTGCGATCCTCGAGGGGCTCTGCGCAATGGGCGCGGTCGTGTGCGGACTTCTTTTTGCCGGACAGACGCTTGCGTTTTCGCTCGTGCTCGGCGCGATCGCATCCGCAACGGCGCCCGCCGCGACGATCATGGTTATCCGGCAGTACAACGCGAACGGACCGCTCACAAAGACGCTTCTCTCGGTCGTCGCGCTCGACGACGCGGTCGCGCTGATCGCGTTCGGATTTGCCGTGACGGTGGCGAAAACGCTCAATTCCGCATCGGACGTGAACATCGCAATGTCGATCGCGGAGCCGTTCATCGAGCTCGGCATATCTATCGTCGTGGGCGCGGCAGCGGCGGCGGTGATGATGATCCCGCTTCACTTTTTCAAAAAAACCTCGAACAGGCTGTGCGCGGTCTGCGGCGTGGTGTTCCTCTGCTCGGCGGCGGCGGATTTCTTCGGCGCGTCCTCGCTTCTCTCCTGCATGATATTCGGCGCGCTCCTTGCGAACATATCGAAGGATGCGGACGACGTGTTCCGCATTGCCGATACGGTGACGCCGCCGGTGTTCATGCTGTTCTTCGTCGTGTCGGGCGCGCAGCTTGATGTAACGCTGATCCCGAAGATCGGACTTATCGGCGCGATCTACGTTATTATGCGCGTCGTCGGAAAGTTTGTCGGCGCGTTTGTCGGCGCGGTCATCACGCACGCACCAAAAACGGTGCGCAAGTACCTCGGCTGGACGCTCGTCCCGCAGGCGGGAGTTGCGATCGGTCTGACGCTCGTCGCGGACAGCGTAGTCCCGCAGTATGCCGGGCAGATACGCGCCATCGTTCTCTGCGGCACGCTGATCTATGAGCTGACGGGACCCGTGATCTCAAAGCTCGCGCTCAGCGCCGCCGGAGAGATCGAGAAGAAGAAATAAGGGATGAGGAGTGACCGGGGAAACCCCTTTTTACAAAAAGGGGATTTCCCCGGACCCCTTCCTCAAAAAATTTCAAACTGAAAATATTTTCGGGAAAGTTTTTCTCTCGGAAGAATACTTAGAATCGGAAGATAGCGTATAAATATCGCTGAACTTCACAGAACGCCCGCGCGGGCTTCCGCGCCCGGGGTGCAGGGGACGGAGTCCCCGCTTGGGTTTGGGACGAAGTCCCAACATATAAAGCTCCTGCATGGCATTCGGAGAATGCCATGCTAATCTCGTAGATATGGCAAGTGAACGTACAGTTACAGCTTAACGTTATCCCGTGTTCATGGGAAAAGTCTCCGTTGCATTCTCCGAATGCCGTGCTAATCTCCCTCACCTCACCGCAATCACCGCTTCATATTCTCGCCCCCGAAAGGAGCCGGAGACCGCACCGTCGGCCCTCCGGATGTCAAAAAATGAAATCCAAAAAAGTAAAAAGCACACTCATCCTGCTCCTGACGGCGATCATATGGGGCTTCGCGTTCGTCGCTCAGCGCGCCGGCTCGGAACACGTCGGATCGTTCACCTATAACGCCGTGCGCTTTGCCGTCGGTGCGCTCTCCCTCGTCCCCGTCATCCTCATTTTCGAGCGGGGGAAATCGACCCCCGAGCAGAGAAAGCGCACGGTCATGTACGGGGTTATCGCCGGAGTCGTGCTCTTCAGTGCGGCCAATCTTCAGCAGTTCGGCATACTGTTCACGCAGAGCGCGGGAAAGAGCGCGTTCATCACCGGACTTTATACGGTGCTTGTGCCGATCGTCTACGCCTTCTGCGGAAAGAAAACCGGGATCAACGTGTGGATCGGCGCGGCGCTGACCGTCGGCGGTCTCTATCTCCTGTGCGGTTCCTACGGTTCGCTCGGGCTCGGCGATCTGCTCCTGTTCATCGGTACGGCATTCTGGACGGCGCACATAATCACACTCGACCGCGCGGGTCACGGTGTGCGCGCGATCCGCTTTTCGTGCATACAGTTTTCGGTATGCGCTATCCTCGGCTTCATCTGCGCGTTTATCTTCGAGGAGGTACGCCTTGACGCGATCCGCGCCGCGGCTGTGCCGATACTCTACGGCGGCGTGATGTCGAGCGGAGTTGCGTATACCTGCCAGCTCCTCGGTCAGCGGGACGCGGACCCGACCGCCGCATCGATCGTGCTTTCGACGGAATCGGTCTGGGCGGCGATAGGCGGCGCGCTTATCCTGCACGAGAATATGACGCCCCCTGCGATAGGCGGCTGCGTGCTGATATTCTGCGGGATCGTGCTTTCGCAGATCGTGATCGGAAGAAAGAAGAATCCGGATGCCGACTGACGCAAAATAAAAAAGGAGGATGGACATCCTCCTTTTTGTTTTGTTCGGGTGAAATCGGCACGGCGGAGACTCCGTTTTCCGACGTAGGACTGACTTTGTACGGGCGCTAATCTCCAAAGTGAGACCTGTATCTGTGAATTATAGCAAAACTTACAAGCTATCTTCCGATTTTAAGTGCTCTTCCGAGAGAAAGTCTTGCCCCTATACCCCTCAGTTTAAAAGGTTTTGGAGGTTTCAGGAACCTTTTTTCAAAAGGTTCCTGAGTTCGTTCTCTCCCCCGCGTCCTCCCCGAAGCGGATGCCGGACGATCTTTCGATCCGCCCGAGCAGGCGACACTGCGCGCGCGTGAGGTCGAGATACCTCTCGTACTCCGCCTTTTGCCGCGGATCGCCGAAATTGCGGCATATGCGAACGAAATCCTCGATCTCGTATACCATGTTATTCGGCAGGGCGTCCGGGCAGAGCTCGCGTTCACCGCCGCCGCGCAGCTTCAGCATGACCTTCTTCGGCTCCGAAAGCCGATCGATCTCTATCGAGCCGCGTTCGCCGACGATCACCGACGGCTGCCCCGATGCGCAAACCTTCGAATACACGACCGAAAGCACGAACCCCGGATACGAAAGCAGGGCATTCCCCGACGCTTCGAAGCCGCAGTCGAGAAACGCGGAACGCGATACGATCTCCCCCTGCGGCTCGCCGAAGATCATGAGTGCACAGCTTATCGCATATACCCCGAGATCGAGCAGCGCCGCATTCCCGAGCGTGCGGTCGAAGGTGTTCACCCGCTCGCCCGCAAGAAAGCGGTCGTACCTCGACGAATACTGCGTGAATTCAAACCGCGCCGAGCGTATCGGTCCGATCTCGCCGAGTGCGGACCTTATCCGTGCGATCGCCGGATCGTGCGCAGGGCGCATCGCCTCCGCGAATACGGCTCCGCTCCGTTCGGCAGCGGCGATCGCCGCCTCAAGCGATATTTCATCCGCGGCGGCGGGCTTTTCGCAGAGCACGTTTATCCCGTGACCGAGAAAATACTCCGACTGCGGAATGTGGAGCGCGTTCGGCGACGCAATGTATACCGCATCGAACGCCCCTTCCTCATACGCCGCGCACGCCTCGTTCAACGAGGTGAATACGCGCTCCGCGCCGGAGCGCGCAGCAAAGGCTTCGCCGGTCTCCTTTTTGCGCGAAAGCACCGCCGAGATGCCGACCCCGTCAAGCCGGCGCACGGCATCGGTGAAATTGTCGGATATGAAATTCGTTCCGACTATGAGAAAATCAAAATTACTTCTTTTCATACATCGGTATACCGAGCGCGATCCCCGCATTGGTGAAGTCCGTGTTGTCCTCCCATGTGCTGTAGGGGAGAACCGTGCGATCGAAAACGGTCATCGAAACGTGCACGCCCGACTGATTCGTGAATCCGGTGCTTCCCGCCGTTCCGATCTTGTCGCCGCGTTTCACCTCGTCGCCGACGTTCACCGTCGAGGACGACAGATGACAGTACCATGTCTTGAGTCCGTAGCCGTGATCGATCACGACGATTCGTCCCGTGTAGTCGAATTCGCCCGCGAATACGACCTTGCCCGCGTTGCACGCGGAGATCGCCGTGCCCTCGACACACTTGTAATCGACGCCCTCATGACGGAACGACACGGATTTGTTCGTGAGATTGAACATGTGACCGAAGCCCGCGGAGATCGGCGCGCCCGAGGCGGGATTTGCGAGGAAGTATCCGTCCCAGAGACGTGTGTCCGCAGTCTCGGAGACAAGCTTCGAAAGCTCGTCCCTGTACGTCTTCAGTGCCTCGTCGGAGTATGCCTTCTGCATTACCGCATCGTCAACGGTGTATTCCCTCGGACGGTATCCGCCGTCGGTAAGCTCGATCATTACCGTCTTTGACGCGCCCGCATATGTGAAGGTCAGCTCGTACTTTCCGACCGCAAGATCGGCGGAGAACGGAACGAGCGTGCGGACGTAATCGCCGTCCTTGAACCAGACGGGAGTGTAGCCGATGTCGGGCTTCGACGAAAGTGAGATCTTGTCCGCGTTCTTCACGTTTATCGCCGTCACCGAGACGAACGAGCCCTGCGCGAGCGAGGTCACACCGGGATAGAATTCGGCGGGAGCGGAAACGACTGCGGAAAATTCGTAATTGAGCGTGCCGTAGTAATCGCGGCTTTCGTCCTCATACCATACGGCACTTGCGCTGACGGAGACGGACGCACCCTCGGGGATGTTCGCCGACGCGATGTTCGTGTAGAGATCGCTGAAAAGCTCGGTGCCGTCCGCGCCGACCACGGTCACGGTGAACTTGTCCGGCTCACGGTCGAACGACATGGCAAGTCCGCCCTCGACATCGTAGGAGGACTGCTTTTCACCGTCCGACATTACGGCGGAGACGAAAAGCCCCGACTGATTCCTGTACATCCACGACGACGCTTCGCTTCCCGCGGATACGGGAGGAACGGAGTATTCGCCCGAGAGCGTCATGACGGGCACGACGGAGTTCACATAGAGGCTCTGCGCGATGTCGGTCGAGAGAAACGGCTCGACGAAGGATTTGTTCACGCGGTAGGTCGTTCCGTCCGACATGGTGTAGTATGTGTCGGTGTCGTCCTTCGAGAACCAGAACTGATACACGGTGTCGATCTTGTCCGCGGTGAACACGACCTTGTAGAAGGGCACGCCGGAAAGAGCATCCGGAAGAGCGGATACCTTTTCCGAGTTGTCGAGCATATCGCGGAAAATGGTTATGATCTTGTCCTTTTCCTCGTCGCCGGTCTTTTCGAAGGAGAATTCCTTTCCGTTGAGGTCGGATACGCGCAGCGTGTTCGCCGCCTTCGCGGAGATCGTCCGATCGTCGCTTGTCGAATAGCTGACGACCGCGATCACCGAAGGTATGAGCATACACACGGCGAGAATAGTTACGAGAAGCTTATTCGTTTTCATTAAAAAATCACCTTTCCGCCGCGCGCGGCGGCCTGTCGGTCTGATACGTTGCGGAGTGCGGGGAATATCGGCGGCGCACGCGGCGCTGCCGTGCCGAAAGTACCGTAAACGGAAACGGGGAAAGCGGATCGCCCCGGGGAAAAGCGCACACGCACACCTCGCACATCATCGCCCGGATACGCCTTGTCCGTGAAGCGCCCGAAGCCGTTTTCGGCAAATATCACGTTCATTATAATATAAACTCCGGAAAAAATCAAGAGGGCGAAGCGCGATTTGAGCGCCGGCACCGTCTCCGCGCGTCGGCGCGCACCGCATTTTGCGAAAATCCCGCTGTTGACACGGCGGAGAAAGCATAGTATAATATGAGAGTAACTCTCAAATTCGCCCCGCACAAAGGAGAAAACGGAAGATGAAAACCTACGACACGGAGGCGCGCCGCGCGCTCTGTGAATTCATGAAGAATAACGCCGAACGGCAGTTTACGGCGGAGGAGCTTTGCGCCGCGGTTTCGCACAGCGCCGGGAAAAGCACGGTCTACCGCCTTATCGCGCGTCTTTGCGACGAGGGAGAGATCAGACGTATCCCGCGCGGCGGCGAGCGCGGTGCGTACTATCAGGCGATGACGGGCGAGCCGTGCCTCCGCCATCTTCATCTGAAATGCCTGTCGTGCGGACTTCTCATACATCTCGACGAGAACGAGAGCCGGAGGATCGCCTCCGTCGCGCTCGGCAGGAATTTCACCGTGGACGGAAAAAAGACGATGCTTTTCGGATACTGCGGATCGTGCGCGGACGGCGCGGGAAAGGAGTCGGTATGATGCGCGGCTTTTCGCACGCTTTGAAAAAGATCGTGCGCGGCGGGCGAAATGCCGGAGCGCACAGCCGCATCGTCCCCGGACTCCGCCGCGAGGCGGAGCGCACCGCAGCCGCCGGGCTGCAAAGTTTTCATCGCACGTCCCCCGATCCACATTCCGCACACCGCCGCATCTCCCGTACCCCGGAGTACCGCTCCCCGGCGCGGCGGCCTGCCTTCTGCCGCTCCGGCGAAGCGCGGCGGCTGATCTGCGCGATGCTCGGTGTCCTGCTCCTTCTTTCGCCCGCCGCGCTCACGTCGTGCGGCAGCGGCGGTGAAAAAGACGGTCGTCTCACGGTGGTGTGTACGAATTTCCCGTGCTACGATTTCGCAAGGCAGCTCTGCCGCGGAACCGATGCCGAGATCGTGATGCTTCTCCCGCCCGGCGGGGAGTCCCACTCCTACGACCCGACGCCGAAGGATATCGCGGCGATCGCCCGCGCGGACGTGTTCGTCTACGTCGGCGGCGAATCGGACGAATGGGCAAACGGCATTATCGCCTCTGCGGATAATGAGGATCTCAGGATATTCCGCCTCACGGACGCTGTGAAGCTGCGCGAGGAGGAAATTCCCGAGGGCGCGGACGAAGACCATGATCACGGGGAAGACGGTGATGCGCCGGCTCACGGAGACGGCGCGGATCCGGATGACGGGCACACCCGCGGCGAATACGACGAGCACGTCTGGACCTCCCCGGTAAATGTGATCTCGATATGCGCCGCACTTCGCGGCGTTCTTGCGGAGCGCGCGCCCGAGCTTGCCGACACCTTCGCGGCGAACGAGAGCGAATACCGCACGGAGCTTGAAAAGCTCGACGCTTCGTTCCGCGAGGTCGTAGGGAACGGCGCGCGCCGGACGGTCGTGTTCGGCGACCGCTTCCCGCTGCTGTATTTTGTGAAGGAGTACGGGCTCGACTGTTACGCCGCGTTCCCCGGCTGCTCGTCGGCTGTTGAGGCAAGCCCCGCCGCAGTCGCGTTCCTGATCGGGAAGGTGAAGGAGGAGAACATCCCCGCGGTGTTCCACATAGAGCTTTCGAAAACCGAGATATGCGAGGCGATCGCCGAGGAAACGGGCGCGAAGGTGCTTCAGTTCAATGCGTGCCACAACCTCACGGCGGAGCAGTTTGCCGCCGGAGCCACATATATATCCCTTATGACGGAAAACGTGTCGGCGCTTGCAGCCGCGCTCGGCTGAGTGCGGCGATTCGGAAATCCTGCAGGCTGAACGGCGAGGAGAACCGGAAAGTCTTGTGCTGCGCCCCGTCGCGCACCGCCGGATGCTGCCCGCCGCTCCGCCTGCGTTCCTGCACCGTTTTCCGTTTTTCCGTGCGCTCACGCAAAGATGCTTTCGTCCTATATCACGCATCTTGCGTGCCGCACCCCGTTTCGTACCGTGTTCGGCTTTCCCCTTCCGCACGGCGCTTGTTTTACCGGATGTCCGTGCGTGCCGTTTTTCGCTTCATTCTGTGATTCCGCTTGTACTGCAGCGGGGAGGGTCTGAAATCCCGTCTGCACCGGGTAAAACCGACTGCCGCGCCGCAGGGGGTATATTTCGGCGGAATCGATTTTGAATTACGTTGTTTTAACAACGTAATTCGCGGGAAAAGTGCAGATCGCGCCCGCGCGGCGGCTGTTTTCCCGATCCGGCGGCTGATTCCGCCCCACCGCCTCTCCCGATCTTGCTCCCGTTTTCGCCGCACAACCGCCTCGCTCTGCCGGCGTATCCCCTCTCCCGTCCTCCCTTTGCCCGTCCCCGCGCGGATTTTGTACATTTGCGGAAGGATCCCCGAAGGCGCCGCGCTCACGGCACATGCGGAAAACAGCGCGCAAACAGCGCAAAGCATGAAGAAATATATTCATTTTCCGCTTTCTTCCCTCTTGCAAAAGACGAAAAAATCGGTTACAATATATCTGCAGAAGAATACAGATATAAATCGGCGGTAAAAGATGTGTGCCGCCTCCCCGACGGGAGAAAGGAACGACAAATGAAAAAAATCGTAAGCTGCCTCGAAGACAAAAAAGGCTTTATATGCGACATGGACGGAGTTATCTATCACGGAAACCGCA
>OLPR01003093.1_pt1 | contig 11529 bp, 10 predicted proteins | sample 1672761 | NCBI WGS metagenome assembly OLPR01 (sample SAMEA3136721, study PRJEB25190) | human gut metagenome | biome: human gut; feature: human-associated habitat; material: faeces | place: Austria | collected 2013 | reverse complement strand
CGCTCGACGCGGGCAAGGATATCCTATGCATCTGCTTCTCCGGCGCACTGTCCACCACCTACCAGTCCGCCTGCATCGCGGCGGAGGACCTGAAAAGCGAGTACCCCGACGCGAAGATCCTCGTCATCGACTCCCTCTCCGCCTCGCGCGGACAGGGGATGCTGCTCTACCGCACGGTACAGGAGCGCCGGAGGAGCAGCCCCGACATCGAGACGCTGGCGGCATATGTGAGGAGCATCCTCCAGACCCAATGCCACTGGTTCATCGTGGACGATCTCAACCACCTCAAGCGCGGCGGCCGCGTGAGCGCCACGGCGGCCTTCGCACCCGCGTCGTGGATCATGTCGACCGCACGGCGCAGCTCGTCGCCGTAGAGCACCTCGGCGTGCACGCACGCAATGTCGGCGCCCGCTTCGAGAAACCACGGCAGCTCGTCGAGCGGGTTGTCGATCATGAGATGCACGTCGAGCGGGATGTTCGCCAGCTTCGCGAGCTGCTTCACCACGGGAACGCCCATGGTGAGGTTGGGAACGAAATGCCCGTCCATCACGTCGACGTGGACATAGCCCGCGCCCGCCTGCTCGATCATGCGGATATCTCGGCCGAGGTTCATGAAGTCAGCCGAAAGAATTGAGGGCGCTATGGCCACCGGTTGAAACATGGGCGTGCTCCTTGTCTACCTATTACGCCGCCTACCTGCGACGTTCCTTGTCACGCAGCCATTCTAGCGCACTGGGCGCACGCGGCGGGCACATCGAGCAATGACATGTGAAATCCCCACGCAGCAACGCGAGAAGGCACCTCGCCCGCCTATAATGGATACACTGACAGGAAGAAGGCCCCATGACGCATAGCATGCTCTCGCACTATTCCTACCCCACCCCCCACGGCCCGATCACCATCTGCACGAGCGAGCGGGGCGTGCGCGCAGTCGCGTTCGGCGAGGTGCAGCTTGCTGGCACCCGGCGCCCGACGGAGCTTTCGAACCGCTGCGCCACCGAGCTTCTGGAATACTTTGCTGGGAAGCGCACCGCCTTCGACGTCCCGCTCGACCCCGAGGGGACCGAGTTCCAGAAAAGCGTGTGGGAAGCGCTTTCCCGCGTGCCCTTCGCCACCTCGGTCACCAGCGGAGATATCGCGCGCGATCTGGGGAAACCGAAGTCATACCGCGCTGTTGGGGCCGCGGTGAGGGAAAACCCACTCGCCGTGATCGTCCCCGACCATCGGGTCGTGCGTGCCAACGGACGGCCCATCGCCGCCGACGCGCGCGGGCGCATCCGCGAGGGGCTTTTGCATATGGAGCGGGAACGCGCGGGAGCTTAACGCAGCGACGCTCGAGCTGCCGAGCAACGCATCGTTCGGCCCGCGCACGATTTCGCAAAGCAAGACGAGTACAGCCCCGATAAGCCGCGTCGCTTGCGACCGCAACAAACCGAACCACGCGCAAGGCCGAGAAAACTGAACGCGTACGCGACCCCGCAAAGCCAGGCGAAGACCTCCCTGGGGCCGGACAATAATAATGAAGAGGCAAGAACACTTTGAACGTATATTTGAGCGACATCCTCACCGCATGCATCCTGTTTCCGGTAGTCGCCTTCCTTATCACCGTCCCCTACATGATCTACCAATACCGTCGCCGAGGGTCGGTGCCGAAACTCCATACCGCGATCGTCTACTCGTTCGTGTTCTACCTGATGTGCGCGTACTTCCTCGTGCTGCTGCCGCTTCCCGCAGACCGCACGGCGTATGTCGCCTACGCGGCGACGCCGCAGCTTGTTCCCTTCAACTTCGTCCGTGAGTTTCTCGCCGAAACCACCTTCTCACCAAGCGACCCCGCAACATGGCTGCGGGTTTTGCGCGACCCGTACATCTACGAGGCGTTCTTCAATGTCTTGCTGCTATTGCCGTTAGGAGCCTACCTTCGCTACTATTTCAGACGCAGATGGTGGCAAGCGCTCATCATCGGTTTTTTGGTGACGCTGTCATTCGAGACGACCCAGCTCACAGGATTGTGGGGCATCTACGAGCACCCGTATCGCCTGTTCGATGTGGACGACCTGATCCAAAACACCTTAGGCGCCATGGTGGGATTCTGGCTGGCGGGTCCTGCGATGCGCACGCTACCCGACTTGCGCACGGCGAACCTGCGTGCGGCCGAGGCAGGGCTTTCCGCCAGCGTCACGAGGCGCGCCCTCTCCTTCGCGCTCGATTCCGCGCTGACTGCCGCGCTTGCGATGGAATCAATCTACCTGGTGTATCGATCAGGCCTGGTTGCAGCCCCGATTGGCGCAAAGGCAACGGCAGCGCAGGCCCTCGAGGCGACCACCGCGCAGATAAGCAACGCGCTCTTGCCTGCACGCCTGTGCATACTTATCGCCCTCGTCATCGTGTTCTTCATCGTGCCCGCGGTGACGAGGGGCCGCACTCCCGCCCAAGCGCTCTTGCACCTGCGTATCGTGCGCACGGGGGCGCGACGCGCATCGTGGTACCACTACCTGGCGCGATACGGCCTGCTGTTCGTCTTCATCTGGATTCCTTGGGGGCTGTTCACCCTGCTTACCGAAGTGGGAGGCAGCTCGATCGGATCTGAGGCGGGCACGTTGGCAACCTTCGCCTCGCAGAACACCGAGGCCTGCATCGCGGTGCTCGCCGTGTTCACCGTGGCCTGGGTCGTCTCGCTGATCGTTCGCGGCGTGCGGGCAGCGTCGGGCCGCGCACCGTTCGTGATGCTGAACGGCATGCTAAGCCGCACTCGCATCATGACGGAGAGCGGCCTTGCGGCCGAGCGCGCGAGGCTGAGCGCGCTTTCCGTCGATGACGTGCGAAAACTCGAGCAACTTATCGCCGAAGGCGGCATATCGCTCGCAAGCCTCATGCGCTGTGCGGGCGAAGCGGTCGCAGACGAGGTGCGCACCTGGGCGGGAGGTCCTGTGCGCGTATGCGTGCTGACAGGCTCGGGCAACAACGGAGGCGATGGCTGGGTTTGCGCAGAAAGCCTCGCAAGAAGCGGGTACCCCGTTACGCTGATCACCCCGAAAACGGCAGAGGAGCTGACAGCCGAGCCTGCGCGAACCGAGGCTCGCTCTTCCCTGAAGCGCACACTCGAGGGCGAGCTTCCCCTGACCGTCGCGGTTGCACCGGAAGCCGACGATGCTGCGCGAGCGCTCGATGAGGCAGAGGTCGTTGTCGACGCGATTCTGGGGACCGGCTTTACGGGAAGCAGCCTGCGCGAGCCATACGCAACATGGATTTCCCTTGCCAACCTGCGAAGGTTCAAAGGGCCCCGCGGAAAGGGACGCGGAGCCCATCGCGCCCGCACGGGAAAACCGAGCAAGCGGGCGAGCGGCACCACCCTGCGCGACCGCAGGAAGGACGCCCCCTTCGCCGTAGCGGTCGATGTGCCAAGCGGCTATTCCGCGCAAGCGGCGACCTGGGCCGACCCCTGTTTCTGCGCCGACGTCACCGTTACCATGCTCGCGATGAAGCCAGGCCTCATCGCGAGCGGCGCCGAACGCTTCTGCGGGCAGGTGAAACTCGCAGAACTCGTGGACACGGCTCCCTATCGGGAAAAACTCGGGTAAAGAGGCACAGCGACCGCTTACAGCTCCACGCGCTCGAACATCTCTTTGCCAACACCGCAAATGGGACACTCGAAATCGTCAGGGAGCTCATCGACGTACTCGATGTAGCCGCAAATCGTGCAGCGCCAGCCCACCTTCGGGGCCGCAGCACTCTCGCCTTCGCCGCCTTCCCCAGCAGACGCCGAGGCGGGTGCCGGCTGCTCGTCGCCCAGATAGCTCGAAGCCTTGGGCGGCGTTTTCCCACCTTTGACCTGGTGATAGAACGAGTAGGTCATGGGTGACGCCGCGCCTTCGACCTTCTGGCTCTCCTCCACCTCACCGATGAAGAGCACGTGCGTGCCCAGATCGAGCTCGCCCGTGACCTTCGCGGAAAACCACGCGCAGCACGCCTCGGCAACGTACGGCATGCCCGCCGCATCGCGGGAACTCGCATACTGGGCGAACTTGTCGAGCTCGGTCGAAGAACGGAAGCCAAACGTGCCGATAAGCTCCATCGAGGCATCCTCCGACAAGCACGACGCCGTAAAGCGACCCGCGGCGCGCAATGCCGCCGTCGTGGCGTTTTCCTTGTTCAAGGCGACGCTCACCTGCAACGGCGAGGACGTGACCTGAGCGAAGGTGTTCGCGACGCAGCCGAAATCGCTGCCCTCAAAACGGGTTCCGATGACGTACATTCCGTAGCTTAAGCTGTGGAAAGCGGACTTATCGATCACTGGTCCTCCCTCTCTTTTGAAAATATCGATTTCTTAATGATACTCATTCTCACTAAAGAAGACAAGGACGGCGTCAAGATAGACCAATTTGCAGCCTCTTTCTCCACGAGAGCCCCTTGTCTGCAATGCGCGGGCAGAAAACAGGGGAGTAACTGCCAGATAATAGGCAGTTTTCATCATCTGGCAGACAATTCACCGCCCAATCCAGCCCACCTCATGATATCTTCCCGTAACGCAGAACCAAAAGACCAGGTCAAATTAGCGCGAGCACCCGAGATGTTCTCCCCATCACCCACCCCACCCCTTCCAGATGATGAAAACCACCCGATTTCTGGCAGGTCTCCCCCCTCCGTTTGGCAAGGCAAGGGAAACGGCCGCTTAACGGCTCGTCCTACAAGTCGCGCCGGCTGGTATCATCATCGGAGCATCATATGCGAGAGAGGGAACGCATGATTATTCGACCGGCAACCCATTCCGACGTTGATCGTATGGACGAGATCTGCGAGGCGGCGAAGGCAGCCATGCGGAACATGGGCATCGATCAGTGGCAAGACGGCTACCCCAACCGCGCATGCTGGGAGGCGGATGTCGATGACGGCTTCGCGTACGTGGCGGAAACCGACGAGGGAACGGTTGCGGGAATGTTCGCCCTCGTCACCAACGCCGAGACACGCGACCCAGAGCCCTCGTACGGCGTAATCGACGGCGCATGGCTCACACCCGAGGCGAAATATGCCGCAGTGCACCGCGTTGGCGTGGCCCCAGAGGCGAAGGGCCGAGGCGTCGCCGGCACGATGCTCAACTTCGCGTGCGACAAAGCCGCTCAGATGGGGCTTGCCTCGGTCCGCATCGACACTCATGCCGACAACAAACCCATGCAACGCGCTCTCCAGAAAGCGGGATTCATCTCCTGCGGCGTCATCACTCTATTGGAAGGAAACGATGCGGGAGCGCAGCGGATCGCATTCGAGAAGCTCGTGTAAGCGCACCCGCATAGCAACCGGCGCCTGTCTGCGTGATGAGTATAGCAAGCAAAACCACCGAGCCCACGGCATGTCGCGCGACGCCAAGCGAGGCCGAGACGCCCGTCGTCCGACGCTCGACGCTCGACGACAAGTAAGGTCCTGCCGAGCTCGCCTTCCACCGCCCGACGGCGAGCCAAGCCACCGAGCTTGCCGCCCGTCGCCAAACGAGGCAACCGAACGATGACCCGTCACGCATAGGGGCTTCACCGCGGCAGCTTCGACCGCAAATAAACGGGAAAATAAGTTAGATTCCGTAGAATTCAGGCTTCAACGAACGGCTCGTCAAATCACGAGCGAGCAATTTCGGGTCAGCACCCTCCCACACTACGGAGCGGACTGCGTCAGCGATAGGCAGATCGACGCCGTAGCGGTCGGCGAGCACCTTCACGTTGCGGCACGCGTTAGCGCCCTCGGCGACCATGTGCGTCTCGGCGGTGAAATCATCGAGCGTCTTGCCAGCTGCAAGCATCTCGCCGAACGTGCGGTTGCGCGAATGGTGGGACATGCATGTGGCCACCATGTCCCCCGTACCCGCAAGCCCCATGCAGGTGATCGCGTTGCCACCGCACGCCACCACGAGCCGGCTCATCTCCGCCAAGCCGCGCGACACGAGAAGCGCCGCAGTGTTGTCGCCGAACCCAAGCCCGTAGGACATGCCCACGGCAATCGCGACTACGTTCTTGAAGGCGGCGCACAGCTCCACCCCGCACGCATCCTCGCTCGTGTAGGCGCGGAACGACTCACACGCGAACATCTCCTGGAAAAACGCCGCCGTATCAGGCGATTCGCTCGCGATAACCGTGGCAGCGGGAACGCCGCGCACCACTTCTTCGGCGTGGTTGGGGCCCGAAAGCACGGCGAATCGGCTGCGATTACCCATCTCGGCGTCGAGGATATCGATGGGGAGAAGCCCACTGCCCTCCTCGATGCCCTTCGAGCAGACGATGACGGGGAAGTCGGAGTCGACCACGTCGGCTAAGGCGCGCGCCGCCCCGCGCACGAGCGTCGAGGGCGTCACGATAACGGCCGCGCGTGCACGCAGCAACGTATCGCGATACGAAAGTGTGGCAACGATGTCGGGGTTCAGCTCGACATCGCTTAGGTAGCGAGGGTTTTTGTGCTCGGAGTTGATCGCCTTCACCACTTCGGGCTTGCGCGCCCAAAGCCCCACATTATGGCCGTTGTTCGCAAGCACCTGCGAAAGCGCGGTGCCCCAAGAGCCCGCGCCGATAACCGAAACCTTCATGCGCTACTCCTTTGCCTTGTCTCCGATGCGGCGCTCGGTCCCCGTTGCGAGGCGATGGATGTTGCCGCGATGCGCCCAAATAACAACGAGTGCAGTGACCAGGCACAGCACCCATGCAATCGGGTCGAATGCCTGGAAGAGGAAGTAGTATGCCGCAAAAATCGGGCACACGATCGCCGCCGCGAGCGAGCCCGCCGACACAAATCGCGAGATGGCGACCACCACGGCGAAGACGGCAATCTCCAAAAGCGCGCCCATCACGCCGAAGGTCACGAACAGGCAGCCAACCGCGACCGCAATCCCCTTACCGCCCTTGAACTTGAGCCAGGGGCTGAAGATATGCCCGAGCGTGCAGCAGAGGAAGGCAAGCGCCACTACCGTAGAAGCGCTCACCGGCGAATCGGCCGCCACGCCGGCGCCCGGGATGAACGTCGCCAGCACGAAAAGGGCAATCAGGCCCGAGAGCAGGCCCTTGCCAAAATCGAGCACGAACACCGCGACACCGCCCTTCTTGCCCATGGTGCGCATGGCGTTGGTGGTCCCGATGTTGCCGCTGCCGTGCTCGCGGATATCGGTATGAAAAACCGACTTCGAGATGATGACTCCCCAGGGAATCGACCCGAGCAGGAAGCAAACGACGACAAGCAGCGCAAGCGCGACCAAAACAAACTCCTTTGCAAGACTGACGACACAGATGATGGCACCCATGCCCAAAGCGATGGCCGCAAGGAACGAGAAATCCGTGTATGACCAGGGCGATTCGGGATAGGACATAGGCGGCGGCTAATCCTTCTTCTTGAACTTGAGGCGGATGGGCGTGCCCTCCAAATCGAACGTCTTGCGCAGGCGGTTCTCCAGGAAGCGCTCGTAGTTGTCGGTCACCAGATCTGGACGGTTCACGAACACCGTGAAATGCGGCGGACAGGTACCCGTCTGAGTGACATACTTCATGCGCAGCACTGCCTTGCCCTGCGACACCGTGTGGCCGGTCTCGCGGATGGAAGACAGCCACGAGTTGAGCTTGTTGGTGGAAATCGTCTGGCTGAAACCGGCGTAAGCCTTGTCGACAGCGTCCCAGATGCGGTCGACCTTCTTGCCTGTGAGTGCGCAGGTGGCGACGACGGGCGCATAGCCGACGAAGGTCATGCGGTCCTCGATGCGCTCGCGGACCTCGGCTTTCGCCTCGGGGCCTTCCACGAGGTCCCATTTGTTCAGCACGATGATCATGGCACATCCGCGCTCGGCCGCAAAGCCCGCCACGCGCTGGTCCTGGTCGGTCAGACCGATCGAGCCGTCGATCACGAGCAGCGCGACGTCGGCGCGGTCGATGGCGCGCATCGCACGGACGAAGCCGTAGTACTCCACGTCCTCGTCGATCTGGCTTTTGCGGCGCAGGCCCGCTGTGTCGACGATGCGGTACTTCTTGCCATCATGGATGACCACCGTATCGATGGCGTCGCGCGTGGTGCCCGCCACGTCCGAGACGATGGAGCGGTCGTTGTTGGTGAGGCGGTTGGTGAGCGAGGACTTGCCCGCATTCGGGCGGCCGATGATGGCGACGTTGATGATGTCCTCGTCGTCTTCTTCATCCTCGAAGCTGCAATCGACTTTGCGCAGGTGATCGACTACCTCGTCGAGCAAATCGCCCGTGCCATGACCGTGCGTGGCGGAGATGGGGAACGGATCGCCCAGGCCCAGCTGGTAGAATTCCCACAGCTCATCGAGCTTGTTAGGAGTGTCGAGCTTGTTAACCGCAAGCAGAACCGGCTTGGAGGTCTTGCGCAGAATGCGCGCAACTTCCTCGTCATCGGCGTTGATGCCGGTCTTGCCGTCCACGATGAAGACGATCACGTCGGCCTCGTTGGTCGCCTCGAACGCCTGCGAGCGGATGGAGCCCTGGAACTGGTCCTCGGTGCCCATCTCGATGCCGCCGGTGTCGATCAGCTTGAACTCGATGCCGTTCCAGTCGGCCTTGTGGTACGAACGGTCGCGCGTGACGCCGCGCATCTCGTGCACGATGGCCTCATCGGCCTCGGCGATTCGATTGACGAACGTGGATTTGCCCACGTTCGGGCGGCCTACGACCGCAACGATTGGTAATGCCATATTGAACTATCCTTCAAAGCTCTTGGCGCGCAAATCAGCGGCCAGGCGGGCGATTTCCGGTAAAAATTCCGAACCGTTACAGGATACCACGGCCACATGCGCACCTGCGGCTTTTTCGATATCCGCAAGCGTCATGTCGTCGAGCGTCACCCCGTCATCGTTGAATACGACGCGCGGGATGCAGAAGAGGACGAGCGGCGAGTCGCTCGAAGCGGGCGAGTCGGCGTCTTCGAGTGAGGCTGGCTCGTCAAGCGGCCCCTTTCCCAAGGCGGCATCTCGAATCGCATGCACGATATCGCAGCCGCAGAGGAGCCCCGTCACGTCAACGTTTCCGCCGAAGAAGTCGTTCTTCACGAACAGCGGGCGAACGAGTCCCGCCACGGCGCTTTCCCTCAGAAGGCGCGCCGCGAACCCGCGCGTAGCGTAACCGAACACCAGACGCACGGCCACGTTCGACTCGCGAAGCGCTTGCGCGCAGGCGGCGTCCGCGCCCGATTCCACGGCTCGCTGCCAATCGTCGGCAAACGAGCGCACGATTCCCACGCCGTCCTCGAACATCTCGAACTCGCCGTAGCAGCTGGCGGGCGGAAGATGCTCGAGCAGCGCGTCGCCATAGGCGTTGCAGTAGAACTCGTCGGCGGCGAAGGCCCAAAGGGTCCCCCGTTCGGCGAGAGCACGTTCCTGAACAGGCTTTATAACCTCCATCGCGCGATAGGCGGCGTCGGGGTCGTCGAAGCTTTTCGTGAAGCACGTCTGATGCTTGGTGAACCCGAGCGGAACGATGCAGACGTCGAGGATCCCCGGCCGCGCGTAAGCCCACCCGAGCGTCTCGCGCAGCACTTCCCCATCGTTCTCGTCGGGCATGAGAACGATTTGCGCGTGGAATTCGATGCCGGCAGCGAGCAGACGGTCGAGTACCTCGATGCCATGGGCGGCGTGCTTGCCGATGATGCGGCGGCGGACCTCGGGGTTCGAGGCGTGCAACGACACGCGCAGGGGGCTGATATGCTGCTCGATGATGCGCGCCTCGTCTTCGGTGGAGAGGTTCGTGAAGGTGACGAACGTGCCCGCGAGGAAGCTCAGACGGAAGTCGTCGTCGCGCAGCGTGAGAGACGCCCGCATGTCGTCGGGGAGCTGGCGCATGAAGCAGAAGATGCAGGCGTTGCGGCACTGCTTCACGCCGTCGAACACCACGCCGTCGAACTCGAAGCCCCAGTCCTCGCCCTCGTCGCGGAAAAGGTCGACCTCCCCCGCCTCGCCGTCGAGGTCGATGTATCCCACCGTAATCTCGTCTTCGGCAGAAAGCCAGCGCCAATCAATCAGGTCGCGCACCGGCTCGCCATCGACCGTGGTAATGAAACAGCCAGGCTCGAACCCAGCGTCATCAGCAGGGCTTTCGGGTGCAACGTACTCGATTTCGGCGCGGGGCGGGAGCTTTTTGCGCGCACGCGAACCTGCCGCGCGCGCATTGTCCGCAGCTTCGCGATCGATGTCTTTCGAGGGGTATACCGCCACCCGCGCATTCCTTTCCCGCTATGTCGTAAGACGCCTGGCCCTAGAGTGCCCGACGTCTTTCCCGAAGCTGCCTGCTCCTAATGCGCCTGTCCCATGGTCCTTCGACGTTGCCTGCTCCTTCGGTAACTGCTCTATGCTAAACGAGAATCGGCAGCGCGGGAACAACCTCATTCAAAGCACGCAAGCTGAAAGCGGGCAGGGACATAAAATGCTCATTCCAGGCCGGGAATTCCCCTCGTTTGCAAGCCTAGGAGTCTCTCGCTCATAAACCGCACCGGCACGCACCTTCCGAAAATGCCCCGCAACAGAAAACGCTCATTACACAACTGCGCGATTCATGAAATGCCCCTGTCCCATACAAAGGACTCTCGAAAGCTACGACGTGGAGGACAATGCCTACTTCTATGCCTGGATGAAAAGCGGTGCTGACGAAGCAAAACTCCTTTGCGCTTACTGCGCGGCGCATCCGACGCGCATCGTGTACGGCGAGTGGATGGGACGCGACCGATTCATCGGAGCCTTCAAAGGATACGACAAAGCGGCGCTCGGTAAGCTCCTCATTTTCGACGTCTACGATACGGCGGAAGAACGCTTCCTCGGTGAACCCGAGTGGCGCGAAGAGCTCTCGGCGAGCGGTTTGGAACCTTACTTCATTAAGCTGCTTGCAGTACTCGACCACCCCACGCTCGGCGACGTCGTCGCCATAGCGAAGGCCAACGATTTCCTACTCGAAGGGACGGACGCGGTCGGCGAAGGCGTGGTTTGCAAGGTCCCAGGATGGAAGAACCGCTTTGGCCACACAGCTTACGGTAAGGTGGTGCTCGACGAGTTCGTAAAGCAGCGCAAGCCCGCCAGCAAAAGCGTCGACGTCGAGCTCGAAATCGTCAATGGGTACATGACCGACGCCGAGCTTGAAAAGACAGTCGCCAAGGTGTGCACCATGGTCAACGCGGAGTCTTTCGATCCCGAGAGCCGCAAAATGATGGGCATGTTCACATCAATGTGCTGGAAGGACCTCCTCATCGAGTGCCCCAACTGGGTGAAGCGCATGAAGAACCCGACGGTGGACTTCGGCAAACTCGCGGGGCTTTGCAACGCACGAGCCAAGGAGCATGTAAAGGCAAGTGGGCAATAGCGCGCGTTTGCAATAGAGGTTCGCACATGCGGCATCTTGGTCGTTATTTGCCGCTTTCGACCTTGATGTTCTTTCAGCAACTTCGGGTGAAATAGAAAAGCCCGCTTTCGCGGGCTTTGGAATTCGAATGGCGGGATGTACGAGACTTGAACTCGCGACCTCCGACGTGACAGGCCGGCGCTCTAACCAACTGAGCTAACACCCCGTG
>OLPR01003092.1_pt1 | contig 11529 bp, 6 predicted proteins | sample 1672761 | NCBI WGS metagenome assembly OLPR01 (sample SAMEA3136721, study PRJEB25190) | human gut metagenome | biome: human gut; feature: human-associated habitat; material: faeces | place: Austria | collected 2013 | reverse complement strand
CCGTCGAATACGCGCACAACATGGACGTACCCGTCCAGCTCATCATGCCGATGGCCTGCGCCGCATGATGAAAAATGACTATAATGGAGGATAGAGAAGTGAACGCAAGCATGAACAAGATGATTGATTGGGAATACCGCTATGAGCTTGATTTTATCCGCTTTCCCGTGCTGATCCATCGCGCCCAGCGGAAGGTCATTGACCTGATTATCGGCGGATCGTATATCGCCATGAGCTCCCTATATAACAAGGGCTGGCCCGGCGGAAAGACAAACCGATTCAGCCCCGAAGATTTCAAATGCAGGATTGTACGCAATGGCGCGGATACCATGCTTTATATTACCCTGCCCGCCACGGATGCCTGTGCGCCTATGGCTTGCACCCACATTGCCATCACGTACAAGGACAACGGGATCTTCTATTCCGACATCCGCGTATTCAATGTAGAACGCAGCAATCGCCACACCACAGCCATTGGGGAAATGCAATTCACGCCGGATGGGCAGATGAAGGCTCACATGAATTACGGGGATGCCAAGGGTACCGATGAAGCAAACATTCGCCATATTTGGAGCCTTGCCTTCGATGCCGCCCTGCCTTTTCGCCCCTCTGCCACCCCCGGGAACATTCGCGTTCCGCAGGCCACCTATTGACAATTTGGATGCCCACGGCGGCAAGATCGGCCACCCCTACGAGGGATTCCTTGGCGGAATAACCACCCGCCTGAAAGAAAAAAAGTAAGCCTTTGACATACCGGGCAGGCCCACGCGGCTTGCCCGGATTTTCACTATTCCGGAGATTTGATTATCAAGGGCAAAATATGGGACACATGATCGGGCCGTTTTGGCATTGAGTGAAGATTATCGGACACCTCATATGCTATACTATATGTAGCAACCAGGGAGGTGACGGCAATATGAAACAGGAAGAATTGCAAAGCATCGTTTCTGAGCTTGTAGAGGAATTGAGGGAATTACCCGATCAGACAGAATTGTCTACACGGCAGCTCATGGATCGGGCCGGATACATGGATGAGGAATTGTCCAATGAAGATCTCATGGACATAGATTACGCCCTCCGGCAGGCCGCCCGGAAAGCCCATATCACCCTCGATGGCTCCAAGCACGACGGCCTGGTAGAGGGCCTGCCCTACAATTTGGATTATATCGTCGAGAATGCAAAGGCTCAGATTCGATGCCCGCGCTGCGGCAGTATGGATACCGCCAGGATTCTGTACGGATTGCCCGCCATGGATGATGAATTGGAGGAAAGGATACGCGCCGGGAAAATTCACCTCGGCGGATGCTGCATCACCTCGGAAGAAGTATATGGCGAACGCGTGCGCACCGATTCGACCCGCTTTTGCAATGCCTGTGAGAAGAAATTCGGCGCGCCTCCCATTTTCCACTACAAAGGCGCGGCCCAGGATTATCGCCGGGAAGTCATTGCCTTCCGGTATTTTGATGGTGGCTATTTCGGAGGCTATACGGAATTGAGAATCCGGCGAGCGGGTGATGCCATAATAGCTGAAACCGTATCATTCGGCAATCGGATTGATTCAGCATCCGGCACGTATACCATGCCCGAGAAGGAATGGGCCGCCTTTATGGATGCCCTATATTCCGAATGCTATTTGCATGAATGGTAGAAACGGTATGATGATCCCGGCGTTTTGGACGGCGAGCAATGGGAAATTGAGCTCACCCTGCCCGGGAATCGGAGGCGCTCCTACTATGGCAGTAATGATTTCCCGCCTTACTGGAAGGCTTTGCAGAAGGTCGTCAACCGGATCATTCGGAAGTGCAAGCCATAATAGTGCCAGAATTTTTTGTAGGCCCGCTTAATTCTCTAATTCCAGAACCTACACATCCGAGTATGTTTGAGCCATTGCCATATGGATTGATTATCCTGCGACCACCCAATCCATACCCTATAGCTCAAACATATTCTTTATTTCATTAAAGAAGCCAAAGGAATTGCCACAGAGATTGGCGTTTTAACCACCGATTATTGAATTTTCCGTTGTCCAGCCCCTCATTGTATGCTATAATATTAACAATAGTAATTTGGAAAAGTGTGCGCATCCGAATACAGGATCAGAAGGAAGGTAGGCAACCAGTGGGTATAACGCTACAGCGCCGGGATTTCCGGGCCCAGTATGGTAATTGCACCCAGGGCCTATTCATCTTCCAAAACCCGAGGCGCATTCCCAAAGATCAGCCCTGCATCAATGTCGGGCAGGAATTGAGCACCGCATTATCGAAGATTCCACCGGATGAACGGAGCATCCGCGCCTCAGTATGCCTGGCCGACATCGTAGCATCCTACAAAGCCGCAACCCTCGAGCATATCGAGGTATTATTCACCCCCTCCCTTCGCCTGGATGCTATCGAAGCCATCCGTGCAGCCTGCCGGAATCGAAAGTTATGCGTAGCATGGCCCGGCATCATCCAGGACAACACCCTAACATACGCCACCCCGGACAGCCCCGAATACTATCAGGCAGACATCGCCCGCTATACGGATACATACATAATCACCGACTAAGGAGCGTACCGCCATGAAATACCGCGAGCTAATCGAATTCAATCCCATTGAATCCGTCATCGTCCTTCGCAGCGCCGATGATCGCAAAAAGGCCGAGGAATTGGTTTCCTCCTACGTCATGTCAGATAACATGGCCGACCTGATCAACGCCAAGATCATCTCCCAATTACGCCTCGACAATGTAATCGACAATAAAGGCGTATTGCTTGTCGGTAACTACGGCACCGGTAAATCGCACTTAATGAGCGTGATTTCCGCCATCGCTGCCAATGCAGACATGCTTGCCCTTGCGCAGAATGAAGCCTTCCGAAAGGATGCCACCAGCATTGCCGGGAAGTTTGAAGTATTGCGTATCGAAATCGGCAGCACCGCCATGTCCCTGCGCGACATCATTACCCACAATATCGAGCAGGATTTGGCCCGGCGCGGGATCTCCTTCAAATTCCCTGATGTCAAGACCATAACCAACAACAAGGATTCCCTTTTGGATATGATGGCCGCGTTTGCCGAGAAATACGGCGATGAACGCGGATACCTCGTCGTGGTGGATGAGCTCCTTGATTATCTCCGTACCCGTAAGGATAACGAATTGATGGCCGACCTCAATTTCATGCGCGAGGTTGGCGAGATCATCAAATCCTCCCGCCTGCGCTTCATTTCCGGCGTCCAGGAAGCGTTGTTCGATAATTCCGCATTCCGGCAGGTATCCAGCAGCCTTTTGAAGATGAAGGATCGCTTCGAGCAGGTTCTAATCCGCTCGGAGGACATTGCCTATGTAGCGCAGAACCGCGTATTGCGCAAAACCGCAGCCCAGCGTGCCATGATCCGCGACCATTTGCAGAAATTCTGCCCATACTATCAGAATATGGCGGATCGCCTGGAAGACTATGTAGATATGTTCCCGATCCACCCCGCCTACATCGATACCTTCCAGCACATCATTACCGTGGAAAAGCGCGAGGTCTTGAAAACCATTTCCGAGACCATCGCCGCCATCATCAATAACGACGTAGACCCGAACCGGCCCGGCGTGATCTCCTATGATACCTATTGGAAGCGGATCAAGGAGAACCCGAGCCTGCGTACCGATCCCGCCGTTCATGAGGTATTGCAGAAATCCACCGTATTGGAGGACATCATCACCCGATCCTTCCCGAAGGCCGCCTATAAGCCCCTGGCCCTGCAGATCATCTATGCCTTGAGCGTCCATCGCCTAACCACCGGTACATTGGACGCCAAATTGGGCCTGACCGCGCAGAATCTGAAGGATGATCTATGCCTGCACATTGCCGGTATGCCGACCCTGCCGGGCGAGGAAGAATCCTTCCTTCTGAATACTATCCAGAACATCCTCCGGGATACCATGAATACCGTATCCGGCCAGTTCATCGAATACAATAAGGAAAACGGCCAGTATTATTTGGATTTGAAGAAGGACATCGACTACGATAAGAAAATCCAGGAGAAGGCGGATTTCCTTGGCAACGAGGCCCTCAACCGCTATTTCTTCCAGATTCTCGTATCCACCCTCGAATACCAGGATGTCGATTCCTACGTAACCGGGCATCGAATCTATCAATATCATTTGAATTGGCACGCCAAGAATATTTTCCGTCGCGGATATTTGTTCTTCGGCAATTCCGCCGACAGGCCCACGGCACAGCCCGCCGAGGATTTCTATGTGTACATCATGCCGCCGTATGGGGATGAAAAGCCGCTGACGCCCACTCAGAAGGACGAGGTATATTTCACCCTCAAGCCGGATGCGGCATTGACGGCCAAATTGCGCCAGTATTGCGGCGCGAAGGAAATGGAGGCCTTGAGCGCGGCAGGCGAAACCAAGACCACCTATGTACAGCGCGGCAATCAGTATTTGAAGCAGATTCGCCAATGGCTGGACGAGCATAAAATGACGCTTTTCACCATTACCTATAACGGGCAATCCCAGCCCATTTTGGAGTATTTGAAAGGCGTCCGCTCCAGCGAATTGACGATAAAATCCTCCGTGGATATTGCCGCCTCCCGCGCATTGAGCCCGTATTTTGAGGCCAAGTATCCGGATCATCCGCGCTTCGCCAGCCGGATCACCCAGGAAAACCTGGCCGCGAATCGCATGGAGGCCCTGAATGCCCTGGTGGGCCGTCCCACGCAACTCGGAAATTCCATCCTGGAATCCTTCGGCCTTCTCCTGAACGGGAAAATCCGTCCGGAGAACAGTCGGTATGCCAGCTATTATATTCAGAAATTGAAGGCGCTGCCCGAGGGGAATGTCCTCAATTTCGACGACATCATGGAAACCGAAAACGGCGAGGACTATCTGGATAAGCATTTCCACCTGGATCAGGTATGGATGTCTGTAATCCTTACCGCCCTTGTATATGGCGGATATGCCGTCCTGATCGGCGCAGATGGAAAGCGCTATGATGCCGGAAACATGGAGGCTCTTTGCCGGATCAGCCCGAACGACATCTATTATTTCAAGCGCCTTGAAAAGCCCAAGACCATGAACATCCAGATGCTCATGCGCCTATTCGAGGCCTATGATGTATCCACCGGCCTATTGGCCAGCGAGAGCACCTATCCCCAGGCCCTGGAGCAGCTGCAAAAGTGCGCGAAGGAATTGGGCGACCGGGCCTTGCAGCTGAAAAATTACCTGCAGAAGAATTATAGCCTTTGGGGAGAATTCATTATCCCGATGAACATAGCCGAGGGCCTGCAGGATAAGATTACCGCCGTCCATAAGGCGAGCGACGATATTCGCAGCCGCTTTACCACCACGGCCAAATTGAAGAACATCGACTATGACGATGATTTCATGATGGCCCTGGAAGCGGGCATTGCCGCCATGAAGCAGGCGGAGGCCGGCGTATCCTTCCGGGATGATACGAAGGATATTATTGACTACATTGCCCAAGCCGAGACGAAATTGCCGGATGGGATCGCCCTTCGGGATGCCTTCGCACAGAAGAAAGCCGTCTATATGGACATCCGCAGCCGGATTCTGGACGAGGATTACGACATCGATGAGACCGACGATTTGATTGCCGCCCTGGTGGATTTGAAGGCCGCCTATGCCGCCTGGTACATGGAGCAGCATAAGACCTTCCGCCTGGACATCAACGGCGATAAGAAGCGGGCGAAGATCCTGCAATCCACCACCATCAAGGCCCTGCAGACCCTGCGCGGCATCAATGGCATTTTGCCGGTAGGCCAATTCAACGACGCCATGAACAAGATGGCGCAGATCAAGGTTTGCTTCGAATGCACCACGCCGGAATTGGATCAGCACCCGGATTGTCCGCATTGCCATTTCAATCCTGCGGAGAACGACCAGCCCGCCGTCACCGGACGCCTGGAATATTTCGAGGATCGCTACGACGCCATGCTGGGCGAATGGACGAAGCACCTGCTTTCCGCCCTGGACGATCCCATGCTGGACGATCAGCGAGCCCTGCTCACCGATGCTCAGCGCAATACGATTGACAGCTTCACGGCAACCCGAAAGCTGCCCTCGCCATTGGATCAGCAATTCATTGATTCCGTTAATACTATGCTGAGCGGCCTGGAATCCGTAGAATTGCATCTGCCCGAATTGCAGCGCGCCATGACATCCTGGGGCCCATGCGCGCCGGATGATTTCAAGGCCCGCCTGGCCCAGTATATTGACCAGTTATCCAAGGGCAAGGATAAGAGCAAGGTGCGCATTGTAATAAAGTAATACGAACACGCGAATGGAGGATAATACCATGAAGCTCACTAAAGCCGACATCGATAAGGTGCGACACATTGAAGGCTTTCCCATCGCCCGCGATGAGGATATTATTGCCCTTTCGCGCCCTCCGTACTATACCGCCTGCCCGAATCCCTTCATTGAGGATTTTATTCGGGAACATGGCACACCGTATGATGAGGCAACGGACGATTATCATAGGGAACCTTTTGCGGCGGATGTAAGCGAGGGCAAAAGTGATCCTATATACATGGCACATAGCTACCATACAAAGGTTCCGCACAAGGCAATAATGAGGTATATTCTTCATTACACCAAACCTGGGGATATTGTGTTTGACGGATTTTGCGGAACCGGTATGACCGGCGTGGCAGCGCAGATGTGCGCATATCCGGATGCGCAGTTCAGAGCCATAATTGAAGAAGAAATGCCCGCTGTTCAGTGGGGGAGCCGCCATGCCATTTTGAATGACTTGAGCCCTGCCGCTACGTTCATAGCTCATTGCTATAATTCACCCGTTGATCCTCAGCTTTTTTCGGATTACGCGGCAAGACTACTTGCGGAATGTGAAAAAGAATGTGGTTGGATGTTCGAAACAACTCATGTTGACGATGCCGGTCGGCCTCAAATTGGTATTGACGGAAAACCTATCAAAGCAAGAATAAATTATGCCGTTTGGTCAGACGTTCTTGTATGTCCGAGCTGCTCAACAGAATTCGTGTTTTGGGACGTGGCCGTTGATAAAGATAAAAAGACTACACGGGATGAATTCTCTTGTCCCAAGTGTTCAAGTAGGCTAAAGAAAAAGGATTGCGAGCACGCAAAATCAACTTATTTTGATACTACGTTGCAGGCAACGGTTACTGTCTCTAAACAAGTCCCCGTAATGCTCAACTATAGTGTTGGTAGGGGACGTTTCGACAAAAAGTTAGATCGGGATGATTTGGCGACCATAGAAAAAATTGAAAATATGGACTGCCCGTATTGGGTTCCGTGCGAGGAGTTACCATATGGTTATAATACGGAACAACCAAAACGGTCTCATGGCTTTAGTTTTGTCCATCAGTTTTTTACAAAGAGAAATTGCATCACCATCGCCACTATATTGGCGAAGATAAACAATGCTCCCGAAGAATTGCGAGGCCAATTCTTAAATGCAATAAGGAGCTCAATGTCATACAGTACAAAATTTGTAAAAGTCAACGTTGGTCGCTTGTTGACCAATGGTGGCCTGTTTTCATTTGGCTCCGTAACAGGGACTTTGTACATACCAAGTCTCATGGGCGAAAGGCCTATTCTTGATGCGTATGCAGGGAAAATCGATGCCGTAAAGAGAATTCTGTATGGCAATAGAATAGCTATGGTCTCAACGGGCTCTATGACGGAGGTCACCGTCCCAGCGAATTCTATTGACTATGTATTTACTGATCCGCCATTTGGCGGGAATCTCAATTATTCCGAACTCAACTTTATATGGGAATCATGGCTGCGTGTTAGGACAAACAATACATCAGAGGCGATAATCAACGATACCCAAAAGAAAGGTTTGAATGAATATCAGGCTCTGATGGAACAATCCTTTAAGGAATACTATCGGGTATTAAAACCCAATCATTGGATGACCGTAGAATTCCATAATAGCCAAAATTCTATTTGGAATGCCATATCTGAAGCCCTGATGAGGGCGGGATTCATTGTCGCGGACATTCGCGTTCTTGATAAGAAGGGCGTGAGTTTCCAGCAGGCCACTTCATCAACAGCGGTAAAACAGGATTTGGTTATTTCTGCATACAAGCCGAGGGATTCCTTTATTCGAGCATTCCAGATGAATGCAGGAGATCCTGAAATGGCCTGGGAATTTGTCCGCCAGCATTTGCGCAATGTCCCCGTTACGGCAGACGGCAATCATGACGGTAAGCTGGACATGATCGCCGAGCGCCAAGACTACCTGCTCTTTGACCGAATGGTTGCCTGGCACATCATGAACGGCATTCCGGTACCCATGGACGCACATACCTTCTACGATGGCCTGCGCCAGCGATTCCTTGAGCGCGATGGTATGTTCTTCCTGCCGGATCAGGTAACGGAGTACGATGATAAGCGCGCCCACATGGAATTGGATGTCCAGCAAATGTCTTTCCTGGTCACGGACGAGAAGAACGCCATCACTTGGCTGAATTATATCCTGGCCCAAGGCCCGAAAACCTATCAGGAAATCCAGCCGCTGTATTTGCAGGAATTGCATCAATCCAAGCAGGAGAAGATGCCCGAATTGCTGGATATGCTTCGGGAAAATTTCGTCCAGGACGAAAAGGGAGCTTGGTATATTCCGGATTTGAATAACGCAGCTGATTTGGCGAAGGTGCGCCGCAAGGCCCTATTGAAGGAATTCTACGATTCCTGCGTCCCCGGCAAGGGCAAATTGAAGGTATTCCGTATGGAGGCCATCCGGGCCGGATTCGATGAATGCTGGAAGCAGCGCGATTTCGCCACCATCGTATCCGTAGGCGAACGCCTGCCCGAGGCCGCATTGCAAGAGGATCAGACACTATTGATGTACTACGATAACGCCTGCAGCAGGGTGTAAGGATAGAAGGAGGCAAGGCATTGGCGAATCATATCTATTTTAGCGACTTCTTTCAAATCGATTCGGATATATTGGATAGTTATGGCGCTATGGATATATCTCTGCTCAATGACCTGCCTCTATTCATCGACCCCTTTTTGATATTCTGCAGCGATGATCCGGAATGCCAGCGGATGCACGATGAGATTGTCAAATACATCGTGTATCTGCGGGATTTCGCCCTCGATAACGAAGCCCCGGATAGGAAATATCTAAAGTACTATTATTGCTTTCCCGAAGTGCGTCAAACCTACCTCGGCTTCTGCCAGCGCGGAAACCGTGGCAGCGGCCTGGGCCTCGATTTTGCCCGCGCACTCCATAGCGGATTGCGGACGTGCTTTAGCGATTTCGGGAAGGAAACAATTACCAAGGGCCGACATTTGGAAAAGGTTTGCCTATTGAAGGATGGCGTGGGCCGCGATAATATCAGCGACTTTATTACAAACCTGATTAAGCCGTATCTATGCGCCTATACGGAAGAATTTGCCAAGGGATACCTCAAGCCGGAGCAATGCGGTATCTTCGCCGTCGATAATTGCGAATTTGATTATACCCTGGGTATATGGCGGTCACGGAAATACTACCTGCCGAAGATTATCAACGAACGCGGGGAAACGGATTTCGTCCTACTCACGCCCACATCATTGCTCGTCCGCGATGATACCTGGATCAATAGAACGGACATGATCCGGAATTTCGAGACATTCGCCACATCCATCCCGGATGATATGCTTCGGGAAAGGGTTAATGCATATTTCTATTCCATGCTTCGGGAGAATTCAAAGAAGAAGGACAAAGAACGCGCCGCCGAAGTGACCATACAACAATTCCCGCAACTGATCGATTACTATATTCGATACCAGGAAGATCGGGATAAGGAGGCGCTGGCGAGAAGCATTGCGGATGTCACCGGCATCCGGCAGGTCTTTATTGAGCAGCTCCTGGAATTGGTAGGCCTTCTGCAAACCACCGATTTCTACAATACCAAAGCCCCAGCCAATTCCTATGATGAGGCAATGGAGCGGGTACAATATCTAAAACATGTCGTGGAGGATTGCGACGGATACCGGTATTTCTATGATGGTGATACACCGATACATCGGGAATCCGATCTTCATATTATGTACCGCCTCGCCTGCTTTAATACTATTTCGGATGCAAACGCAGAGGTCAACAATGGACGCGGCCCCGTGGATTTCAAGCTATCCCGAGGGAGGAAAGACCAAACATTGGTCGAATTCAAATTAGCAAAAACGCTAAAGCGTAACCTGGAAAAGCAGGTTGACGTGTACACCAAGGCGAACGACGATCCCAAGGCAATCAAGGTCATTATGTTCTTTACCGACGATGAGCATAGTAAGGTTCTTCGGATTCTAAATGACCTTGGCCTAACCGGAAACAAAAGTATTGTATTGATAGATGCCCGGAAAGAGAATAAGGTTCAGGCATCTAAAGCATAGAGGTGCGATGATGTACTCCGTTGGAACATACGCTACTGACATCCATACCGGCAAGACTATCCAGATTGTCGGCGCGCAGCAGGTATTCGGCGTTACCACATATCGATGCTATGAGCCGGATACCGGGAAAATCTATAATGCCTCAGAGAAGGCCTTGAATGCGAACAGCTCATTGGCCCGCCCGTCCGAGGCCCTGGTTCGCTTTGCCGCCACATTCAGCCGGGTACGGAACGAATTGGCAAGCGGTATTGTATTCGATGTATCGGAATCCGTGATCCCATTGCCGCACCAGCGCTATGCATTGGAGCGCGCCATGGCCACGAATGAGGTGCGCTATATGCTCGCTGACGAGGTCGGCCTCGGTAAGACCATCGAGGCAGGCCTCATTATCAAGGAATTGGAAACGCGCGGCCTTATTGAGCGCGTTCTTGTGGTATGCCCTAAAGGCCTCATGACCCAATGGGAGGCTGAAATGCAGGAGAAATTTGGCGAGCACTTCGCCATTGTCCTCCCCGAGGAATATGCCACGCTAAAAAAGGTTGCCCCGGATCAAAACCCATTCTCCGGCCTATCCCATGTAATCAGCCCCATGGATGCTATCAAGCCCTTGGAGGAGCGAGTGGGATGGAGCCAGGAGAAGGTAGATCAATACAATCAGGATCGTATCGAATCCGTCATAGCGGGCGCGTGGGATTTAATCATTATCGATGAGGCCCACCGCGTCGCGGGCCAATCCAGCGAGGTAGCCAGGCACAAATTGGGCGAAATGCTCAGCAAGGCCAGCCCGCACATTTTGCTATTGACGGCCACGCCCCATTCCGGCAAGACGGAGCCCTTCCTGCGCCTCATGCGCCTTTTGGATGAATCCGCCTTCCCGAATACCAAGGCCATCGTCCGCGAGCAGGTAGCCCCGTATTTGATCCGCACCGAAAAGCGGCAAGCCGTGGATAACGAGGGCAATTTGCTATTCAAGCAGCGCCACACCCAGGTATTGGAGATCGAATGGCAGGCCCGGCATGAATTGCAGCGCCAGCTCTACGAGGAAGTCACAGAGTACGTCCGCAATGGCTATAACCGCGCCATGAGCGAGCGGAAGAACTATATCGGATTCCTGATGATCCTATTCCAGCGCCTGGTATCGTCCTCCACAACCGCCATCATTGACG
>OLPR01003091.1_pt1 | contig 11535 bp, 10 predicted proteins | sample 1672761 | NCBI WGS metagenome assembly OLPR01 (sample SAMEA3136721, study PRJEB25190) | human gut metagenome | biome: human gut; feature: human-associated habitat; material: faeces | place: Austria | collected 2013 | reverse complement strand
GTGCTGGGAAAACGCACATCGCCTGCGCCTTATGTATCACAGCAATGCATCAGAATCGTACTGTTAAATATATACGTGCGAACACTCTTTTAAAGGAATCAGATCATGCCAGGCGGGAAGGTAATTACTTCGACTATTCGAATGAAATGGCCGCTTATGATCTCATGGTGATAGATGATTTCGGCTTAATGGATCTGGATATCGAGAAATGCCGCGACCTGTTTGAAATCATTGAGTCCAGAGACTGTCGCAAGGCAACTATTATTATCTCACAGATTCCAGTATCCGGATGGTATCAACTTTTTGGAGATTCCACCTATGCAGATGCCTGCTTAAGCCGAATGACATCCAAGGCATATCGTCTTGAATTTCCTGGCAGGGATCGTAGAGTAAACAACGGTAACTAATAAACCTGCTGAGCTTTGCTCAGTTTGAAGCGGAATGGCGCTCCGTTCTTCTGGAACGGATGCGCAGTTCTTGCGGAATATGCACATTATATCTCTCGATTTCTCCATTTTCATTAAAAACAGGTAGTGCAAATCTGGATATATAGCGATACCATCCGAATTTTGTATCTCTGTTGTGGTGCTCCTTGCGGCTTGCTTCAAATTCCTTATCTGTGGCAAATCGAAATCCGTATATTTTTGTGATTGGGTTTGTATTTTTTGACCTCTCCGTATATAATAAAAATGTGATTAAGAAACACAAAACTTCTAATAAAAGTGTGAAGGAGTGTGTCTATGGAACGATTGATTTTGAAATGCACGTCATTTGTAAAAGTTAATTCCACTTTGTAAGGGTAACTTCCACCTTGTAGGACTAAATTCCACGGGGTGGAAGTTTTTCTTACAAAAATGGTGGTATTTATGTCAAAAAGCCTTGAGCTATATTCTAAATCGCAATGACATTAAGAAGAGCGATGCATATCAAAGCGGATTTCTGGAAGGAACAACCCCAGCGTATGAAGCATATATGGGTTTTTTTACATTATTCACGAATATGTTGCATGGCAGTAACAAGCGACTTGTGGTAGAATCTAAAATGTGTAAAGCAAAAACAAATATAAAAGGTTTTCTGACCCGAAGCTCTTAAAGATAAACCATCAGGAACCTTAGACGGACGGTGAATACGATGAAAAAACCAAGATTGGTCACGATCTTCAGCCTGATCCTGATCCTGGCAGGCCTTGGCCTGACTGCATATCCTATCATCAGCAATATCCTTGCCCAGAGAAACGCATCAGAAGCCATAGAGGACTATGATGATCAGATCCAGGATATGGACGAAGAAAAAATAGACGCAGTAAAAGAATCTATGAAACAATACAACCAGCAGCTGGGACACGCTGTGGTTCAGGATGAAACAAGCGAAGCAGTAAAAGAAGCTGCAGAAGCTGCCGGAAACGAGGGCAATACAGACACAGATGGCACAGACACAGAGAGCAGCACCCATACGACCATGATGGAGATCGGAGACGTGATCGGCTACCTGACCATTCCGGTGATCGATGTGAACCTGCCGATTTATTATGGAACTTCCCAGGAAGTCCTTGCAAAAGGGGTAGGCTATGTTCCGGAAACCTCTTTCCCTTTGGGGGGCGAAAGCACTCACAGCGTACTCACCGGACACAGAGGACTGCCGGAAGCCAAGCTTTTTACAGATATGGACAAAGTAGAAGAAGGAGATCCCTTCTACATCCACGTGCTGGATGAGATTCTGGCTTATCAGGTAGACCAGATCAAGGTGGTAGATCCGGATGATACCAGTGACCTGGATATTGTAGATGGGCAGGATTATGTGACCCTGGTTACATGCACCCCATATGCCATCAACAGTCACAGGCTTCTGGTGCGGGGACACAGGATAGAATATACGGGAGAAGAAAACAGCAAAACCGTATCCCAGCTCAGGCCTGCAGCAATGGCACGACGGATCGTGGACGTATGGCCCTGGTTCCTGTTTATGATGGCAGGGGTAGTGGCCACAGAGGTGATCCTGATTCTTGTGATCCTGCTCAGAAGACATCATAAGAATAAAAAGAAATAAAAAAAATAAACAGAAATAAACAGCGGTTAAAATCAAGTATCATTATGATCAATCATTAAAAAATCGTATTACGAAAAAGAACAAAACGGGAGGAACAATACGTTGAAAAATACCAATGCAGACAGGATCATGCAGGAAGTGGGCAAGGTAATTCTGGGAAAGGATGAATGCATCCGGCAGGTGATGACCGCTATTTTGGCAGGCGGTCATGTTCTGATCGAGGATATTCCGGGAGTAGGTAAGACCTCTATGGCTCTGGCCTTTGCAAAGGCAATGAGCCTTAAGCAGAATCGTGTTCAGTTTACACCTGACGTACTGCCTTCAGATATTACCGGATTTTCCATGTACATAAAAGAAACAGAAAAATTCATGTATCAGCCGGGAGCTGTGATGTGCAACCTGTTTCTGGCAGATGAGATCAACCGTACCTCAGCCAAGACCCAGTCCGCTCTTCTGGAGGTCATGGAGGAAGGTACCGTTACAGTAGATGGTGTTACCAGGAAAGTACCAGATCCCTTTGTGGTCATTGCCACAGAGAACCCCATTGGCTCCGCCGGAACCCAGATGCTTCCGGAGTCCCAGCTGGACCGTTTTATGATCTGCATTGAGATGGGATATCCCTCACCTGAAGATGAAATGGAGATCCTGATGGCACAATCAGAGATCCGTCCTCTGGAAGCGGTCTGCGCTGTGACAGATGGGGCAGAGCTGAAAAAGATGCAGGAAGCCACCGCAAGGATTTTCGTTCATCCTACCATCTGCTCTTATATTATAGAACTTGTAAATGCCACCAGAAGGCACGAGCTGGTAACACTGGGACTTAGTACACGAGGTGCCCTTGCAGTGACAAAGCTGGCGAAGGCCAATGCTTACATAGAGGGCCGGGAGTATGTGCTTCCGGAAGATGTGGTGAAGGTATTTCCGGCTGCAGCGGTCCATCGTTTGAAAACAAGCTCCAAAGCCGGCATGAATCATGGGACTGCCTCAAAGATCACCCAGGAGATCCTTGCCTCTGTGAAGCAGCCCCGTCCGGAGAAAGGCTGATGAAGAGAAAGATTTTCTATTTTTTGCTGATCATACTTACATTTCTGACAGTGCTTGTGAATGGCAGCGGATTTTCCTGGTTCCTTTTGTCCTTTGAGATCCTGTTTGCCATTGCTATGGCAGTGTGGGCGCATCTGACAGCAAAAAAAATAAAAATAGGGCTGGAACTGGAGCAGACTTTCATATTCAGAGGTGATCAGGCAAAAGCAGTGCTGACCATTCAAAATCCTGCCGTTTTTCCAGTTTCAGATATACAGGCCGGGGTTATATTGTCCGATCCTGTGAATGAAGGCCGGGAAAGCAAAAGAACAGTGCATGTGGCTGCCGGCGGAAAAGGAAAGGATCAGTGGCAGTTCCAGGTACAGCCTGTGCATTGCGGGATTGTGAAAGTACAGGTCCGTGAACTGCGGCTGTATGATTATCTGGGAGTTTTTTATGGGAAAATATCAGCGCCTTTGTTAAAGGGGGCTTTTGCTGTGCTTCCCAGGATCCACCCTATTGTTCTTGAAAAAGAGCCTGAAACCGGGGCAGGGCAGGGCGAACAGCGGGAAAATGTGCTTGCAAGGCTGGGCTCTGACAGTCAGGAGATTTTTGATACAAGGGCTTACCAGCGGGGCGATGCCATGAAAAATATCCACTGGAAGCTAAGCGCAAAGGCAGAAGAGCTTATGGTCAAGGAGTTCAGTATGCCTATGGATCTTCGGGTTCCGGTTTTTCTGGATACCCATGTGAAGGATCCGGAAAAGTTTACACCATCGGATAAAGACCGGTTCCTGGATCTGGCCGCTTCTTTGGGCAATTATTTTGTAGAACATCAGGTTGCCTTTGAGTTTTGCTGGATGACAGAAGATCATATGGAAAAGTTTATGGTGGAAGATCCGGATTCCCTGTACTATGGACTGAGGGAGCTTCTTATGATCCCTTATTTCAAGGCAGAGGATGGCAAAGCTGAGGTTTTCCTGGAAAATGAAAAAGAAGTTCTGCCGGTACGGATCTTGACTACCGGAGAAATATATGTGGGAGATCAGATGTATGGAAATCTTGGTGTTTGATACTTCTTATGTGCAGGATAGAAAGGAAAAGAATATAGGAAAAAAGAACTTTCTTTTTTCTTTTCTGGCACTTTTTCTGTCTGGCTTTGCTCTTGTTGGAGGAGTCATTTCTGCATTTTCCATTTCCACAGTCTTTTGGATGCTGGCTGCAGGATTGGCTGCTTTCAGCCTGTTTTTTACCTGGTTCTATCTGGATCAGAGACTGGATGGGAAAAGGTTTTTGGCAGGGCTTGGACTGGTAGTGCTTTTGGGAGGCTTCTGCTTCTTTTGGCAGGATTCGTTGATCCGTGGCTTTTACAGCGTTGCCAACAGTGTGATCCGGAAGATCAATCAGGTTTACGCAGGCAATCTGAATACCCTGGAAGCTTCCAGTGGCGGTACTGTTTTGTTTTTCATGGTGCTGATTTTTATCATCACAGGGATCCTGGGGGCCTTTATGGTAAAAGAGCAGAAATGGCTGCCAGTGCTGGCTGTGTTTTTTCCTGTGTTTGCCATTACTGCAGCAGCCGGCGGAAGGCCGGGAAGTATGTGGCTTTATTTGCTTCTGATGATCCTTTTGCTGATTTTTACTGCTGCAAGAAGCCATCTGATGGGATGGAAGTGTGGGGCAGCTGCTGTGGTGATCGCATTGGCGGTGTCTGTGCCTGCCTGGTGTATTGCAAGACCTTTGTCAGGTACTTCCATCCCCCAGTTGTCCAAGGCAGGAACAAGGATCCAGAGCCGTTTTTTCCAGTCGTTATGGCAGATCCTGCCTAAAATCTCCGGCGGAAACCTGAATCTGTCCATTGAAGGGGTAGGCGGAGGCGTGGAAAACGGCACATTAGGCGCTGTGGATGGCTATTTTTTCACAGGTGTGGATGCACTGAAGGTGACCTGCAGCCAGAAGCCGGAGGAAACCGTTTATCTGAAAGGCTTTGTAGGAGAAACTTATACAGGCAGCAGCTTTGAGCCTGGTGACGGAGAAAGCTTTCAGGATACTGTGCTGGCCTGGAAGACGGAGGGGGATCCTTCGGTATATATTCAGAATCTGCCTTTTTTGCGGATGATGTATTATGAAACAACGGCGGATCAGCCGGTGACAGCTGCCCAGATCACTGTGGAAAACAAAAATGCCAATACACAATATACATATGTGCCATACAATGCTTTCCTGAATGACAATTATCAGATCTATGGCGGGGACGACTATGTGGGAGGACAGACTGCCCAGGATGATATTTTTTCTTTTTACTGGCGGGATGCCTACAAAGAGACCATGGAAGGCTATCGTGACGGTGAGAAGACAGATGGCGTGCTGAATGAGACAGAGGCTTCCTACAGGGCTTACTGCAGCACCCGCGATCTTCAGGTGCCGGATCAGGGGCTGGAGCAGCTGAAAAAGGAATGTGCCGAAAAGAAAGAAGAAGAGCATTGGGGTCAGTCGGACATGGGAGATGTACGTCCGGACTGGGACATTGCAGATGAATATGAGCAGATCCGCCAGTATGTGGTAAAAAGGCTGGTCAGCCAGTGTTCCTACGAGTTGGATGTGGATAAGCTTCCTGAGGGGCAGGATTTTGTGGAAACCTTCTTATACGATACAAAGGAAGGTTACAGCATGCATTTTGCAGCAGCCGCCACTATGATGTTCCGGATGCTTGGAGTACCTGCCAGGTATGTGGTTGGGTATGCTGCTCCAAAAGAGATTTTCACAGCAGATGGGGAGGGCAATTATACAGCTGTGCTGGAAGACAGCAACGCCCATGCCTGGGTGGAGATCTACCAGCCATTTCTGGGCTGGACGCCGGTGGAGGTGACTCCTGGTATGGAGGCAGAGGTGGCAGAAGAGGCTGATACAGATGTACAGGATCAGGCTGCTGTGCCAGAGGAAGAGACTGCTGTAGGGGAGCGGGAAGACCAGGGCAAAGGAACCATCATACTTGGCTGGCTGTCAGATCACTTTGATCAGATCCTGATTGCCGGAGCTTCAGTCCTTTTGCTGGCTGTATGTGGGATTTTGTTTACCAGACTGAGAAAAAGGCGGAGGAGCAGGCTTGGCATCGGACTGCCTCCAGCAGGAAGAGTACAGGCATTGTACAGATCTACCTATCAGTTGCTGATACGTGCCGGTATGCCAAAGGATTATACGGAGACAGAGGGTCAGGTCACAAAGTATCTGCTGGAAGCCGGTGTTCTTACAGACCCTGATGAGGCAGAGAAAATGAAGCAGCTGGTTCTTGATGCCAATTATGGTTTCCGTGAGCTGACGAAAGAGGATACGGCCTTTATGGAAGAAATTTACAGAAGAACCAGGAAAAAGAAAAACAGGAACTGATATATAGGTGGTATATAATTAATAAAAATGTTAAACCCTATTGAAATTAGTATTAATAAAAATGTCAAACCCTATTGAAATTGGTAGTTGGATGGAGTATAATCCTGCATGTAAAAAGAAAATTTCTTCAGGGCAGGGTGATCAGAGAAGCGATCTGAAATTCCCTACCGGCGGTATAGTCCGCGACCCGCTGCAGGCGGTTGACCTGGTGAGATTCCAGGACCGACAGTATAGTCTGGATGAGAGAAGAACACACAGATACGTATGAATGTTGTACGAAGATTAGTGCGTGATGCCCCGGGAGAGATTCCGGGGCTTTTCTGTTACCATGGATCTTTAAAGCAGGTCATTGGCCGGCTTTATAAGAGACATCTTCCACTGGAAATTTTCTTTCAGAATAATTTCAAAGGAGAGATTTTTATGAGTGAACAGGTTTTAAGAGGCGGAAACGCAATGGAGAGGAGCCGCACAAGGACTATTGTGCAGGTGGCGATGCTGGGAGCAGTGGCAGGAGTTTTGATGAATTTTGAATTTCCCCTCCCATTTCTGGCACCATCTTTTTACCAGATGGACTTCTCTGAGATCCCTGTACTGATCGGTTCTTTTGCTATGGGACCGCTGGCTGGCGTACTGGTAGAGCTGATCAAGATCCTGGTACACCTTGTTACAAGGGGAACCATGACTGCAGGAGTAGGGGATGTAGCCAACTTCCTGATGGGATGTGCTTATGTGATTCCGGCAGGTCTTCTGTACAGATATCATCACGTAAAGACAAGAAAGCATGCTGTGGCAGGTATGGCTGCAGGCACAGTGCTGACAACGATCCTGGCATGCTTTGCCAATGCATTTGTACTGCTTCCAGCTTACGGTAAGGCATTTGGCATGCCGGTACAGGCTTTCGTGGAGATGGGAACTGCTGTACACAGCTCTGTCAACAGCCTTCTGGGCTTTGTAGCGCTGATCATTGTTCCCTTTAACTTAGTGAAATATACAATTGTATCAGTGATCGTATTCTTTGTTTATAAGAGGATCCGTGTAGTCCTTCGAGGTGACTGATACAGGGAAAAGAGGTCATTATGGGCAAGATCAACCAGGTCAGGAAGCTGACAGATAATGCATATTTGAATCTTTACAATGTAAAGGCAACCAGTATCCATAATACACCTGTGGATTATTTTGTGGCATCCAGGGCAAAGTCTGAAAAGGAAATGAAGCTTTCCACAGGTGAGAATCCTCCGGATGGAGTGATCATTTACAGCCTTTATGGGGAGAAAAAGGACAAGGTTGTACTGATCCGGCAGTATCGGTATCCCATCGGTACCTATGCTTATGAATTTCCGGCCGGGCTGGTGGAAAAGGGCGAAGACTACCATGACAGTGCAGTTCGTGAGCTTTATGAAGAGACAGGTCTGACCCTTACGCCTTTGAAAGTAGATGAGGCATATCAGAAGCCTTATTTTACTTCAGTAGGGATGTCAGATGAATCCTGTGCTGCTGTATACGGATATGCCAGCGGCACAGTGAGCACAGATGCCCAGGAGGCTTCAGAGGAGATCCAGGTGGTGCTTGCGGACCGGGAAGAAGTAAAAAGAATCCTCCGGGAAGAAAGGGTATCCATCATGTGTGCGTATATGCTGATGCATTTTTTGAAGGATGAGAAGCCCTTTGAATTCCTGGAGGTTTTAAAATAAAGCCGAGGCATTCTTGAATTTAAAGTCATTCACTTAACTTTGTGCAGGCACAGGAGGGTGAATGACTTTTCTGCATTGTGATCATTAATATTCTGCATAGTCGTCGATCACATTATCGCCGGAAGCAGCAGGATCTGCGGATGCGTCACCAGATGTATCACCAGATGTATCACCAGATGTATCGCCTGAGGTATCCGGAGTGCTGATATCACCGGAGGTATCTACGCCGCCGGAAGGATCAGCAGCAGGAGGTGTATCCTCAGAGGTATCATCTCCTGTTACAGTATCGTCGATCACTTCATCAGAAGCACCATCCGGATTGGAGGTATCCGGTTCATCGGATGGTGTGTCAGGGGTATAAGTATTATCTGTGGAAGTATCCTCACCTGAGGGATTGTCCTGATAATTGTTTTCCTGGTTATAGATCGGGAAATCCGATCCGGAAGATGTGCTGCCAGTGGCAGCTTCAGCCTCGGCAGCTGTTGCCGGGGCTTCTTTTAATGTAGTGGTGGCAGTAGGGATCCGGATGCTCTGGGGAACTACCACGTATATCAGAAGCATAACACCGCAGAACAGTGCTGCACTAACTGCTATCTTTATCTCATCTGTATGTCGTCTCATGGAAACACTCCTTTTTTACAGGCTTCAGAAGGAAATCCATATCTGAAAGGTTTTCTTATGCCGGGATCTTAAAATATGCTTCCGGCGGTGTCTGTTTTATTTCTGGATTATATCATAAACAAAACGAAATTTGTAGTGTGCAGATGCATAAAAACACCTTTGAATACTTTTTTGAATAACTGCGCGTCGCATTCTCGTTACTTCAGTGATGAGTTAGACACGCAATTTTTACAAAAAAATATCCAGAACAAATGTTTACTTAAAGAAATACATATGGTATAATATAGACATGGAAAAAGATATATTTAATATAAATAAAAATCAGCTTTCATATGGTAGAGGATACGTATATTCTCTGCAGTATCATCTGGTCTGGTGTACGAAATACAGGAAGAAAGTATTAAAAGACGGGATCGACCTGGAATGCAAAAAGATGCTGCAGGATCTGGCAGAAGAGTACCGGTTTCAGATCCTGGCAATGGAAGTCATGCCGGATCATATCCACATGCTTGTGGATTGTCGGCCGCAGTTTTATATTTCAGATATGATCAAGATCATGAAAGGGAATCTTGCACGTCAGATGTTCCTTTTACATCCAGAACTGAAAAAAGAACTATGGGGAGGACATTTGTGGAACCCGTCTTATTGTGCCGTTACAGTCAGTGACCGGAGCCGTGAGCAGGTATCTGCCTATATCGAAGGCCAGAAGGAAAAAGAAAAGAGAAAGCTCTGAGTACAGGAATCATTCCAGAAACGTTTGTTTTTACGGGAAAGGTAGAATAAGATGCGGACAGTATCCAGCTATGGTGTGGAGATACGAAAACAGAATATCCCGGTCCGTCAGACAATGGAGATCTATCGTCAGGCAGTCGGTTACCTGACAGAGGTCTACGCACAGGTCTGGGAAGAACTGAGGAAGATCCCGGAGACAAAAAAGCGTTTTAATACCGCAGAGCATATGGTACACATGACGAAGAAAAACACAGCCCGGTTTGATTTTGATCTTCGCTTTCCGAAGATGCCGTCTTACCTCCGCAGGTCCGCAATCCAGCATGCGCTTGGAAGTGTATCTTCGTATGAGACCCGGCTGGGGCAGTGGAAAGAGACCGGAGTGCTGTCCGGAAGGCCGAAACTTACCTGCAGGAACCATGCCATGCCGGTCTTTTACCGGGATATGATGTACCGAGAAGGAGCAGAAGGAAAAGATGAAGCATATCTGAAACTGTACGACGGGCATGACTGGAAATGGTTCCGTGTATATTTAAAACGTACCGATATGGAATATCTTCGCAGGAACTGGAAAGGAAAGAAGGCATCGGCCCCTACATTGGAAAAGAGACACCGCCGGTATTTTCTGCGTTTTTCCTATACAGAAGAAGTAACACTGACGAAAACACCGGTAAAAGAACAGATCATCTGCAGTGTGGATCTGGGGATCAATACCGATGCGGTCTGTATTATCATGCGCTCAGACGGAACTGTCCTGGGTAGGAAGTTTATTGACTTTCCCAGTGAAAAAGACCGGATGTACCGCATACTGGGACGGATCCGGAGATCCCAGAGGGAACATGGCTCAGTGCAGACATGTGGAAGATGGGCGTATGCCAGACGTCTGAACACAGAGCTTGCCAGGAAGATCGCCGGGGCAGTTACCGCTTATGCAGAAGAGAACCATGCGGATGTGATCGTATTTGAGTATCTGGAGATGAAAGGAAAGATATCAGGGAATAAGAAACAGAAGCTGCATCTGTGGAGAAAGCGGGATATCCAGAAACGCTGTGAGCATCAGGCACACAGGAAAGGGATGCATGTATCCAGGATCTGTGCGTGGAATACCAGCCGTCTGGCATATGACGGGTCTGGGATAGTCCAGCGTGATGGAAAGAACCATAGTCTGTGTACCTTTTCAACAGGAAAAAGATATAACTGTGACCTGTCGGCTTCTTATAATATCGGGGCGAGATATTTTATCCGAGAACTTTTAAAACCCCTTCCGGCAACGGAAAGGTCTTTACTGGAGGCAAAAGTCCCTTCTGTAAAGCGTAGGACCTCATGTGTTTATGCTGACTTAAGAGAACTTCATCTGCAAATGGAGATCTTAAAAGCAGCATAAACACAGGCAGATATACAGCGGATTACCTGTAATGTGGGAGCCTGCCGTATCCGGCATGGAAAAAGCGCATAACTGTGCAGACCTAAGTTACAGGCGTATCCGCCGATATTCAGTCTGACGCCTAAAGCGTCTGGAAGCACGTGACTTTAGCCATGTGAGGTTCACATGGATGATTGATCTGGTACAGGAGGTATCAGATACGCCAATCTGTATTGACAGTCCAAGTGCCAGACGTCCGGAGGTAGAACAGTATTCAGACGGTACTCCTGTAGAGGGTGGATATCTGGATCAGATTTGTCTGGGTAAAGGTCTATTCCGGTGAGTTTGAGGACTGGATCTGCAATGTAGACCGAATTGTAAAGAAGTATGGATCTCACAGTCTCTTCCTTCTGTTCCCGGAAATGTCCATGGAGCAGGCTGTATATCTTCTTGACTATGCAGAACGTAACTGGAGTGATGTAAAAGGAACCTTTGTGGAATCCCTGGGGAGATAGAAATACGGTGATTGCTTAAAGATTCGTAGATGTAAAATATATCAAATTTGTTGAATACCAAAATTCAAATATATAAAAAATCGCAGGACTTGAAAATATTGTTCTGCGATTTTTTAGTTGAATTAAAAGAATATTTTTATGAATCAATTTTTTCTGAACG
>OLPR01003090.1_pt1 | contig 11537 bp, 7 predicted proteins | sample 1672761 | NCBI WGS metagenome assembly OLPR01 (sample SAMEA3136721, study PRJEB25190) | human gut metagenome | biome: human gut; feature: human-associated habitat; material: faeces | place: Austria | collected 2013 | reverse complement strand
ATCAATTATAGGATAAGAAAACTTTATTGCTGGAATCTGCATTGTACCAACAGTTGAAAATCCTTTATATGTTCCTTTTTTGGCAGCAGTCTTTGATGTATTATCTACTGTAGAATTAAGTGAACCAACAATTTCATTTAATTTATCGCCTGTTGAATTTGTATCTTCTGTATTATTTTCACTTTCTGCCTGAACAGATTCTTTTGTACGGGCAGTATCAGTGGTCATATCCACCTCAAGAAGTGTAATGTCATTTTCATAATGGTACACTTTCAGGTGCTTTGCATGTTCCAAAGTGGTTTCATCCTTGTATTCAAGACCGGTGATCTCCGGTGCTTTGTCGTCCAGCTTTTTATTGCCGGTAGAAACCATACTGTCAGAAGAAGATGGATTTTCTTTGTCACTGTCGCTTTTGTTGTCTGCACCATTCAGGTATACAAATATACTGTATTGGATCTCATGAGGCACAGACATTCTGGTGGTCATACCAATGATAGTATTATTTTTATTTAAGGCTACCGGAATCACAAATGTGGAACCGCCGCCGCTGTGGTCCGGATAATACATATTTCCGTTAGCTTTTACATAGCCGTATGCATCACTGCTGAAGGTAATGGTAGCATATGCCTGACCACCTGTAATGGAAACCTTGCTGCAGCTGATCTGCACCTTACCGGTTCCGCCGGACCAGGAAAACTTATCCGGTACATAGGAGCCGTCCTTCAGACCTGTAGAGCTGTCCACCTTGGATGTACCGCCGCTAAGATCGGATTTGTACTTAGATTCCTTGTCCACATCTTTTCCAGGTGTTTGTACCTTATTATCTTTCTTATTTTTGTCTTTTTTGTCCTTTTTATTTTTATCCTTTTTATCCTTTTTCTTTTTGTCATCCTTCTTTTTGTTAGGATCACTGTTGTTATCCTTGTTTTCCTGATTTGGATTGGATGGATCCTCCTGAACATCCAGATCTGCGATCTTTTCCAAAGTGCTGGAATTAAAAGTAAGGATACGGTCATACCACAGATTATATTTCTTGGAATGTCCGGCTACTGCTATGCCTGTATCCAGGGCAGAAACAGGTACTGAATACGTATATTTGCCTTCTGCATTTGGAGTAAAAGGAATCCAGGTGGAGCGGTCAGCCTGATCTGCTTCTTCTTTTGTGCCCATAAACAGATAATCATAGCCCACACCGCTAAGTGTAAGGATCGCTGTCATCACACCGTCTTTGGAGGTAAGCTGACAGTCTACCACACGGAACATAAATGCGCTGGAGGTAACATTGATCTTATAAACTCCGTTTGCAATAGCCGGAGCCGGTGTCTGGGTTGGAGTTGGAGAAGGTATCTGGGTAGGCTCCGGTATGGTAGTAGGCTCCGGTATGGTGGTAGGCTGAGGAATATCTGTGGGCTGGGGAATACTTGTGGGAGCCGGTACCACATCCGGGACTGTAATGGTACAGTCTTTGGCAGTATACCATTTGATCTCTCCGCCATTGTTGCTGTTTCCCGGCACAACAGAAAGAGCCTGGTTTTTCATTTCTGCAGGAACATCAAAGGTAAAACGATAGGTTCCATCTGTATCAGCAGTTCCGGTTATTACCTTTGATTTATCTGCATCTTCTTTTTTTCCTACATACAGCCTGTCAAACACACTGTCATTACCTTTCACCACCAGGGTGATCTTGTCTTCAGCTGCTGTATAATCTGCAATGCTTGGGCTGAATTCTTTATCCTTGAAAATATCTTCCTCTTCCGGATCTTTTTCTTCCGGGTCTTTTTTCTCTGTATCTTCCTTTTCAGTATCTTTCTTTTCTGAGTCTTTAGATTCTGTTTCTTTCTTTTCAGGATCTTTCTTTTCAGAATCTTTCTTTTCAGGATCTTTCTTTTCTAATTCCTTTTCCTGGGAATCTTTCTTTTGCGGATCTTCTCCTTCAGAGTCTTTAGACTCATTAACAGCTTCCTTTTTATCGGTTTCTGCATTATTTAGGGCTTCTTTTTCTGGCACAACTGTAGGTGAAACAGATATCTCCGGCATTTCTGATGGCTGGGGAGCCAGGGAAATGGCAGGGATCTGATCACTGTTCTCCTGATTCTCACCAAAAGCTGCCACAGCTGGAGTGACGGACATGGCAGCGGTTAAAAAAAGTGCAAGAAATCTTGTTGAATTACGTTTCATATGATTCTCCTCTGTTAAACAGGAATCTGCCCTGCAAAATATTGTGCCACACAATGCTTCACAGGACAGTTTTCTTTATCTGTATCTACTATTGTTTATTTGTAACTGTAAAAATACGGAACATTTACATTTATTTTACTTTTACTGTGCAGGTTGCTTTCTGCTTGCCTACAGTAACAGTGATCTTAGCAGTTCCTTTTTTCAGGGCTTTTACTTTTCCCTTGGAATCTACGGTTGCCACTTTCTTGTTGCTTGACTTAAATGCTGCTTTCTGTCCAGTTGTTTTGGGAGTGGTTGTTACTTTTAATTTGGCAGACTTGCCAGCCTTTAAGGTAAGAGCGCTCTGTACCTTTACACTGGTGCATGGATCCACAACAGAAACCTTCACGGTTGCCTTCTTGCCGTTTGCTGTTACTGTAATCGTAGCTTTGCCGGCTTTCTTTGCAACGATCTTACCTGTCTGGTCTACTGCTGCCACATTCTTATTAGAAGATTTCCATTTCAGGGTTGTGGTTGCACCTGTTGGATTCACTTTATAAGAAACATAAGTCTGAGTTCCCTTATTCATGGTAAGGGCTGCCTTTTTCATCTTAAGAGATTTTACTTTTACTGCTTTTTTGGTTACTGTTACAGCAATGGTCTTTTCCTTAGATCCTGCTTTTACAGTGATCTTGGTCTTACCTGCTGCTTTTGCAGTGATCTTACCAGCATCGTTTACTGTAGCAACGGAAGGATTCTGGGAAGTGTATACCACCTTGTCTGTGGTATTTGCAGGTGCTGCAATGGCACTGACTGTCCTGGAGGCTCCTGCCTTTAAGGTAAGCTTGGAAACAGAAACCTTTAATGAAGTTGCTGCAACTGCTGCAGGTGTGGGAGCCGGCGTCTCAGTAGGTGTTGGTGTAGCAGTAGGTGCCGGTGTCTCATTCAATGTTACATGAAGAGTATAGGCGATCTCATGTGCCATGCTCATACCTGTAGTCAGTGCAAGGATCTTCACATCTTCATTCAGGTCAACCGGGATCCTGTATGTAACGCCGGAAGTATTCACTGTACCGTTAAATAACTGATTATTTGCCTTTACATAAACATATTTCTTGCTGCTGAATGTAACATCTGCAAATGCCTTGCCATTTTCAACAATAACCTGTGGACAGGTAATGGTCACTTTACCTGTACCGCCGGCAGCTGTGAAATTCTCCGGTGTATAAGTACCATCCGGAAGTGCTGTGCTGTTATCTACAGCATCTGTAGCAGCTGCAAGAAGCTTGGATGAGTTGAAGGTGATCGTGTAATCTTTCCATTTATTTCCCTTGACAGAATGTGCAGCCACATTGATAACCTTATCCAGTTTGGCAACTGCAAACGGTCCGAATACATACTGTTCTTTACCATTACTATCCTTTACTACAGATGAATAAGTCATCTGATTAGCAGTATCTGCCTCTGCCGCCTCTGCTGTTCCAAAATAAAGCTTATCCCTGCCAGTGCCGGAAAGAGTAATGGTAGCTGTCATTACTCCATCTTTGTCGCTATATAAAGTAGCTGCTACTACCCGGAACATTGTGCCAGTACAGGTCACTCCCGGTGCAGCTGCATCAGAAAAATCAAAGGTATAATATCCCTGTGCTGCAACGGTTCCCGGATTCTCTGCATCTTCAGCTACCGGTGCGGCATCCTCCGGATAAGCGGTAAATGCACCATCTAATACATCAGAGGTTACTTCCTCCTGGTCTGTAAACTCAGCAAAATCTGCTTCCTCAGACTCATCAAAAGCCTCATCCTCTGTTACATCCTGTACATCCACTTCTGCTGCAAGATCTTCCCCAAATGCAGGAAGCACACTCCCTGTTGTCATTGCAGCGCAAAGAAGCATTGCAAGAATGATTTTTCGTTTTTTCATGATCTTTATCCTCCTGTTATTTCCAATCAATTTGAATGAAGACGTGTACTGCTGTACAAAAAAGAAGCCTGCTTCCGACTTGGAAACAGGCATCACAATTGCTCATATCATTATATGCATAGCCAAAAAACATATGTGCAATAAAACAATACAAGAAATAGCAATGAATCGCTTTCGTCGGAAGCTTCCATCTTCAGCATTCACAGCAGGTTTCCTGGCTCACAGATCAACAGATATCTGCTCCTTCTCAAGAAGAGACGGCTTCCATGAGTCCTATCGGATCCAGGCTTCTTCTCAATGGTCCCTGCAGTATCCTCCCTGCTCACAGTGACCGGATCGTTCAGGACTTCCACCTGATTCCCTTTAACAGCCGGAATCGTTGCCTCCTGGCTGACACTGTAAACGGTCTTTATTCATTTCCTGTATTATAGCAAAAGCATTTTTTGAAATCAATACGATTTCCTTTAAATTTGTGAAAAATCAAACAAAATCACACATTCTTATGATGCCTGTTTACAGCTCTGTAGCCGCCACGCAAAATCAGCTGATGTAATGGCTGCTGCAGATTTCCTCCGTTTCCAGCAGATTTCCATCCTGGTCATATACATGACGATAAGTTTTGTAGCTTTGTGCATCCAGCTGCTGGGTAGTCACCTTTACTGTATTGGAATTTGTTTTTGTACCATAGATCTTCACATTAACGGAACCATCTGCATAAGTGGCAGAGATCCGGATAGGATACTCAGTATTATTGCAAAACTGAAAGTCAGGATCTCCCCAGGATACAGCAGCATCCAGCCCAGCCGGCACATAATCTACCCTGCCGGAATGATTGGTACGCTTTACAATTTCCAGATCTGCATATAGGCATGCATTAAACAAGGTGGTGGAAACCTGACAGATCCCTCCGCCGATCCCTTCTGTATGCTGTCCGTTTACAAACACACCGGCAGCCTTATACCCTCTTTCGGCTGTACGCTCTCCTAAGGTTTCATTGTAAGAAAAGGTCTCACCAGGCATCAGTTCAATTCCATCAATTGCCTTTGCAGCAAGAGTCAGATTGGTGATCCGGTTGTCAGTACCGCCTCCATAAGTATTATAGCTTCCCAGCACATCCCGGAATACCCGGCTGGTCAGATCCCCGGTTGTCACCTCCGGCAGGATCTGTTCAAAAGCCACTGTAAACACACTGCCTTCTTTGGCCTGTCGATATTCTTTGACCGCCTTTGCAACATCAAAGGATATCCCTGTCTTGGAAGGAACGATCTCATAATCATTCTTTTCATCCATATATGCATCTTCCGGCTCCTGATAGATCTGCCTATAATAAGCCTTGAAATCCGGCTCCTCTGGTGTAACACTGATGGTTGCACACTGGATCTGTGTATCAAGATCCAGGCTGGCAGCTGCATGCAGGAGCTGCTCCTTTAAAGCATCTGTATCTGCCTTAATACCAGTTTTTCCCTTCTTTATGATCAGACTGTCGTCTGTTATCCGGCATACAGGCTGTACCACTGTATCTACCTTTTCGATTTCCATATAAGAAATCACAGAAGACACCGTCTCCGGATGGGTCACCTGGGGAAGGAGCGTGATCTCTTCTGCATTATCATCTGTCATCAGACGTATCCGGTCCAGACCTCTTTTATACCAGGCACCATGGCCAAGCTGATAGGCCTGCTCCACCACTTCCCCGGGATCTATGCCAAGCATAGGAAATATGTAAGCTTGATAAACTTCGTCGGACAGGTTCACCTGGATAGCCTTATCCTCATAAGTCTCTTTAAAATCTGCCAGGATCGCTTCTCTGGCCTGGGCTTTTGTCTTTCCCTGGATGGAAATCCCATTGACCTGAACATTTTTCCAGATCACGGAATCATTTAGAAGTACACACCAGACCAGATACAATACGGCTGCCAGAAACACTGCAGCCGCTGTAATACTGAAAGCTTTTTTTGCTTTTCTTTTCATATGTAAATCACCGTCTGGCAAGTTCCCTGGTAATGTCCTCCCAGGTAACGCCCTTCTCCACCATTAATACCATTGCATGATACAAAAAATCGGAAATCTCGTATTTAATCTCCTCTTTATCCGGATTCTTTGCAGCAATAACGATCTCCGTACACTCCTCGCCTACTTTTTTCAGGATCTTGTCGATTCCCTTGTCAAAAAGATAATTAGTATAAGAGCCTTCCTTTGGATGCTTCTTCCTGTCCATGATCACATCATACACATCCTGAAATACATGAAGTGGATTGGTGTCATCATACTCCTTTTTCATAAGAGGCTGGAAGAAACAGCTTCTGCTGCCTGTATGGCATGCTGCACCTACCTGATCCACCTTTGCAAGGATAGTATCATTGTCACAGTCAAGGGTGAGAGACTTTACATACTGGAAATGTCCGGAGGTAAGGCCTTTCGTCCAAAGCTCATTTCTGCTTCTGCTCCAGTAAGTCATCCTTCCTGTTTTCAAAGTGGTTTGGAATGCCTGCTCATTCATATAAGCTACCATCAGCACTTCATCTGTCTTATAATCCTGAACAACCACAGGAATCATCCCGTCACTGTTCAGCTTAAATTCACTCCAGGCAATATTGCTTTCGTAGGTATTTACAGGAATCCCCATACCTTTGCATCTGTCCTTAAAATCCAACAGTTCCTTTTCTATATTGCTTACAAAGGCACCACAAACACCACTTACAGCGTCTGACCCAAGAAGCTTAGTAAGCTTCTCTTCATCCTGTTCATCAGTATGAAGGATCACAGGGATTGAAGAAATCTCAGCCACCTGATCCTGCACCATATCCAGGACAAGCACTGCAGATGCATAATTCTCGATCAGTTCTTTATTTGCAGTAAATTCTTCAATGGAAGAAATACATACAACCATCTTTTCTTTTCCAAAACGTTTGGATACCTCTTCCAGAAGCTTTACATTGCTCTCCTTGGAAAAGTTCAGCACAGCACAGGCACAGCCTGCGTAGATCAGCTTTTTCACATCTTCCATACGCTTAATATTGCCGGCAGCCATTACCGGAACTTCAGAAGCTGCACAAATGTCGCGGATCTTGCCGATGGCTTTGTCATGCTCTTCGTCCTGAGAGGAGAAGTCAAATACAAGCAGTTCATCACCGCCGTTATCGCTGTAAAACCTTGCCAGCTTTTCCACATCTCCGTCACCTAACAGATTTCTCTGTCCGAACCCGGTTACTGCCTTTTCAGACTGAAGGTAAAGGCAGGGAATCAATCTTTTCTTCATGATTTATATTTATTCTCCTTTTTATAGGCTTCCTTTTGTAGATAAAACATCTGTAATACGGGGATCAAAGGATACAGCCATATCCAGGGCTTTTGCAAAGCTTTTAAACATTGCCTCTGCCATATGATGGCTGTTGCCAGGGGTAAGTACCTTAATATGAAGGTTCATCTGTGCACTGTAAGAAACTGCATAGAAAAACTCACGCACCATCTCTGTAGACATGCCCCCTATCTTCTCTGTGGGGAACTGTGCGTCCCAGGAAAAATAAGGCCTGCCGCACAGATCTACTGCACAAAGCACCAATGTTTCATCCATGGGAAGGATAAAGCTGCCATACCTGCGGATCCCTTTTTTGTCTCCCACTGCTTCCCGGATCACTGAGCCAAGGACGATCCCGGTATCTTCGATGGTATGATGGTCATCCACCTGAAGATCCCCCTGCACACGCAGCTGAAGATCAAAAAGGCCATGTCTTGTAAATCCCTCCAGCATGTGATCAAAAAATCCGATACCTGTAGAAATATCTGAAACTCCGGTTCCGTCCAGATTCAGCTTCATCTGGATCTGTGTCTCTTTGGTATTTCTCTGTGCCAAAACCTCTCGTATCATAATGAATCCCCTTCATCTTCTTTTTCAAAACGTACTGCTATAGAATTGGCATGTGCTGTCAGCTGCTCAGCAGTTGCAAACTGTACAATATCCTTATGGATCTCCTTTAATGCCTCTCTGGAATAATATACTATACTGGATTTCTTAATAAAATCGTCCACAGAAAGTGCAGAGAAAAACTTGGCTGTTCCGTTGGTTGGGAGCACATGGTTTGGTCCTGCAAAATAATCTCCCAAAGGCTCGGAGCTGTATTCTCCGATAAAGATGGCTCCTGCATTACGGATCTTCATCATGACCTCAAAGGCATTGGCTGTTACGATCTCCAGATGCTCAGAAGCGATCTCATTAGCAGCTTCGATAGCCTCATCCATATCCTCTGCGATCAGGATATAGCCAAAGTTCTCCAGGGATTTCTGGATAATCTCTCTTCTTGATAACACCTTCAGGTATCCTTCGATTTCTGATTGAACCTTCTTTGCCAGCTCTGTACTGGTGGTGATCAGAATGGCAGAAGCCATCTCATCATGCTCTGCTTGGGACAAAAGGTCTGCCGCTACATAATGGGGATTAGCTGTATCATCTGCAAGAACCAGGATCTCACTTGGGCCGGCTACGGAATCAATGCTTACATGTCCATATACAGCCTTTTTGGCAAGTGCAACAAAAATATTGCCAGGACCTACGATCTTATCTACCTTAGGGATGCTTTCTGTACCAAAAGCCATTGCTGCAACAGCCTGGGCGCCGCCCACCTTATAGATCACATCTGCGCCGGCTTCCCTTGCAGCAACCAGTGTGGTAGGATAAACCTTCCCATCTCTTCCCGGAGGGGTACACATCACAATATTAGGAACTCCTGCAACCTTAGCAGGAACAATATTCATCAGTACAGAAGACGGATAAACCGCCTTGCCCCCAGGTACATAAACGCCCACCCTGTAAAGTGGAGTTACCTTCTGACCCAGCATAGTACCGTTTTCTGAGCTGGTAAACCAGCTGTTCTGCCTTTGCTTCTCATGATAGGTACGGATATTTACCAGTGCCTTACGGATCACTGCAAGAAGGGACGGGTCTACCTGCTCATATGCTTCTTTGATCTCTTCTTCCGTTACCTTTATATTCTCTGCTGTAATATCGGCCTTATCGAATTCCTTCGTATAGCCAAAAAGAGCCTGATCTTTCTCCTGCTTAACTTTATCCAGGATCTGGGCAACTGCCATCTCATACTTTCCGTAACTGGAAGGACTTCTCTTTAACAGATTCTCAAGGATATCTTTGGTGGATTCTTTTGTTAATGTTACTGTACGCATTGGTTTATCATTTCCTTTCCTATCAGATCACTTTACGCAGGTCATCGATCAGCTTCCGGATACGTTCATCTTCCATTTTCATGCTTACCTGATTAACTACCATCCTGGCAGACAAAGGGCATACCTCTTCTAAAACCTTTAACCCATTCTCACGAAGAGTGCTTCCGGTCTCTACAATATCTACGATCACCTCAGATAGTCCTACAATAGGAGCCAGCTCAATGGATCCGTTCAGCTTGATGATCTCCACTGTCTGGTGCTTCTTGTTGTAGAAATAATCCTTAGCGATCACAGGATACTTGGTAGCAACCCTGATCAGCTGGTTGGAATCCAGAAGCTTCCGTGCGCTTTCAGGCCCGCATACGCACATCCTGCAGGCACCAAATTTCAGATCCATCACCTCATAAAGCTTCCTGCCTTCTTCCATAATGGTATCTTTACCAACGATCCCGATATCAGCAGCACCGTATTCTACATAAGTAGGCACATCCGGTCCTTTTGCAAGGAAAAATTTAAGCTTCAGATCTTCATTGACAAATATCAGCTTCCTGGAATCCTTATCCCGCATTTCCTCGCAGGTAATGCCGATCTTTTCAAACATATCCATTGTCTTTGATGCAAGACGCCCTTTTGTCAGGGCAAATGTCAGATATCTCACTGTTCTAGTCCTCCTTCTCAGGTCTGAGTGCTATGTTTTTGCCCTGGCTGCGAAGCTGTTGTGCCTGCCGGATGGCTTCTTTGCGTCCTTCTGGTTTGTAGGTGATCACTTCCACAGTATCCTCCACAGGGATCTGCAGCTTCTGTCTGGAAAGAGCAGTTAAAAGACTGTCTACAACAATGGCAAATCCAATAGATGGTGCAGCCTTCCCGAAATGCCTAAGAAGGTCATTGTACCGGCCTCCCTTTACAAGCGGCTCGCCTGTACCATAAGTATATGCCTGGAAAATAATGCCTGTATAATAATGATATTTACTTACCATAGCAAAGTCAAAAGAAATATATTTCTCATAACCGTAAATCTTCAGGATCTGGTAAATCTCTTCCAGTCTTGCCACAGCCTGAAGGGCTTTTGGCTCCTGAGTGAGGGCTTTTGCCTTCTCAAGTACATCAGAAGACCCAAACATACGTGGCAGCTGTGCCAGTGCATTGCCAACCTTCTGGTCAATCCCAAGACGTTCTACCAGCTCTTCTACACCAAAATAATTCTTCATGGAAACAAGGCTGCGAAGCTGCTCCTCATCTTCAGGGCTCATCCTGGCCTGCTCAAGAAGAGAGCGGAAATAATCCACCTGTCCCACACTCACCTGAAAATCTGTAAGGCCGGAAGCCAGAAGGCACTCCACAGTCATTGCCAGAAGCTCTGCATCTGCTTCCGCAGAATCGTCACCCATTCGCTCAACACCCATCTGAGTGGACTCTTTCAGCCTGCCCTGATAACTGGAATTATTAATAAAAGTGTTGCCTGTATAGCAAAGGCTTACCACTTCCTTTTCAGGAGAAAAATAAGTGGCACAGGCTCTTGCTACAGACGGGGTAAAATCAGGACGCAGCACAAGAGTATTGCCTTCTCTGTCAAAAAATTTATAAAGATCTTTGGAAGGGATCGTACCTACTTCCCTGCTGAATACTTCAAAATATTCAAAACCAGGTGTTTCAATATCTTCATAGCCATATCTGCGGAACACGCAGTGTAGTTTCTCCTGCAGGCTCCGTTTCTGGCTGCATTCGTCATTATATATGTCCCGGACTCCTTCCGGCGTGTGAAATATACGCTGCATCTTATATTTACCTCCATTTATGCTTTCACATGATGTATGCCCCAAAAGATCTGCTATGTGGAGCATGATATGATTTTGGTGCAAAATACCAAAATCATGATTACACGGATTGTTCCGTGATATGTACTCCTACAATCTTTACACTTTAGTATGCTACCATGTTAGCATACTACTATACGAAACAAGCAAGATTATAAAGGATTTTCTGCAGGTTGTCAATCCCGTAATTGCAGATCCTTCTGGATCCCTTCCAGATAAGGAACAAGAATACCGCTTTTTACAGGCAGATAATATTCCTGGCGAAGCTCATCCTCACGGAAGCTTTTACGCCCTCCCTCTTCCATCCGCTGCCAGAAAACCAGTAATTCCCGAAAAGGCAAATAATAGAAAAGATCCCTGGAGCTGAAGAAAATAAGAAAGAATGCAATGCCCCCCTGCTTTTCAAAATCCTTCATGAACGCCACCTGATGAGGATGGATATTGCTGAGGGGAAAGGTATCCAC
>OLPR01003088.1_pt1 | contig 11540 bp, 8 predicted proteins | sample 1672761 | NCBI WGS metagenome assembly OLPR01 (sample SAMEA3136721, study PRJEB25190) | human gut metagenome | biome: human gut; feature: human-associated habitat; material: faeces | place: Austria | collected 2013 | reverse complement strand
AGGTTTTGTGGATGTGGAACTGTTGCCGCGTGAAGACTATCAGGAAAAGACTTTGTTACGTATCAAGGAAATTATAGACGACCTTATAAGCAAAGATGTTCCACAGAACCGTATAGCGATAATTGTCCGTTCCAACATAAATGCACAGCTTATAGCAGAGTATTTCTCCCAGAATGCCGGTTACATTAAAATTGTGTCAGAAGATGCCTTCAAGATAGAAAGTTCAGTAGCCGTAAATATCATTATCAACGCGATGCGTCTGCTGGTTAACCCGGACAATGACATAGCAAAAGCATATCTTGTAAAGGCATACAGAAACAAGATACAACATAAAGAAATAACCGATGACGCATATGCAGGAACACATATGTCTGATGAAGAATCACTTCCGGCAGATTTCGTGGATCAACGTACGCATCTGCTTACCAAATCGCTTTATGACATAGTGGAACATATTTTCATATCTTTCCGACTGCACGAACTGAATGAGGAAAGTGCATATATATGTACGTTCTACGACCTGTTACGCAATTTCATAAAAGACAACACCCCCGATCTCGATGCATTTATAGAAGAATGGGAGAACAGCATACACGACAAGACCATACAGGCAAACGAGATTGACGGTGTAAGGCTTATAACCATACACAAGAGTAAAGGACTTGAGTTTGACAATGTCATAATCCCCTTCTGTGACTGGAAGGTAAATGATTCGGGCACAATATGGTGCTATCCTCAAGAAGCTCCTTTCAACACATTACCCGTAATTCCGATTGACTACAGTCCAAAGCAGATGAAAGGAACGATATATGAAAATGATTATCTTAATGAATATCTGCAGAATACGGTTGATAATCTCAATCTGCTATATGTCGCTTTCACAAGAGCATCCGACAATCTGTTTGTTATCGGAAAACGCAATAGCCCGCAACTACGTTCGTTCATCATAGAGAAAAGTCTGGCTGCTGTAGCAGAACATTTACCTGATTCTTCGTACGAATGCGACGATGATTCCTCGAGCCCCATAACATTCCATTACGGAAAGACATGTATCCCAAAGAGAAATGACGTCAGGGAATCTTCGCGGAATGTATTCATGCAACCTGTCTTACAGACAGAGACAGACATAGACACATATATCTGCAAGGCGGAATTCAGACAGAGCAACAAGAGCCGGGACTTTATCGAAGGAGATGATGATGATAGCCGGAAGCGATACATCAGACTCGGTTCTGTTCTGCACAAGCTGTTTTCGACAATTAACACAGCAGATGACATTGACAATGCTCTCCTACGAATGGAATACGAGGGCGTGACTTATGATTGTGGAATGATCGTTGACGAAATACGCAAGCTGCTGACGCAAAGGCTCTCCTCCCCGCAAGTGGCGGAATGGTTCTCTGGCAGATGGAAGCTATTCAACGAATGCACCATACTATCTTATGATGAAGAGAAGCATGCTACAGTGAGCCATCGTCCCGACCGTGTCATGACCGACGGCAGACAAATGATAATCGTGGATTTCAAATTCGGAAATCCAAAGCCTGAATACAACAGGCAGGTCCGAGAGTATATTACGCTTGTCTCTCAAATGGGATATAAGAATGTTAAGGGATATTTGTGGTTTGTCTATTCAAACAAAATTGTAGAGGTAAAATGAAAAGTTTTCTGGAATATGTTTCTGAAGATATGATAAACAAGTTCGGCTACGACTTGTCACGCACTGTTGTGGTATTCCCCAACAAAAGAGCATCTCTCTTTATGAACGAATGTCTGATGAGAATAGCCGGCAAGCCTATATGGAGCCCTGTATATATAACCATCAGTGACCTTTTCTGCCAACACTCAGCCCTGACCATAGCCGATCCGATAAAGCTTATATGCGAACTGCACAGATCTTTCATCAAATACTCAGGAACAAACGAGAGTCTTGACCATTTCTACGGATGGGGACAGCTGCTGCTCTCAGATTTTGATGATATTGACAAAAATATGGCTGACGCCGGCAAAGTGTTCGCCAATCTGAAGAATATACACGAACTCGACGATATATCATATCTTACAGAAGAGCAGAAAGACATCCTGAAAAAGTTCTTTATAAACTTCAATGACAACAGTCAGAGCGAACTGAAGAAAAGATTTCTTAGCCTGTGGCAGCATTTCGGAAATATTTACAACGACTTCAACTCACGTCTCCGCGATATGGGCATAGCTTACGAAGGCGCGCTATACCGCAGCGTCGCGACTGACGAGGAGCAGACATATGAATATGACAGATATATATTTGTGGGATTCAATATGCTGCATAAGGTGGAGAAAATGCTTTTTGACAGGTTGAAGAAACAGGGCAAGGCGTTTTTCTACTGGGACTTTGACAAGTATTTCATGCCTGACAGTGAAACCTCACACAATGAGGCAGGACATTACATATCACAATATCTTAAATATTTCCCGAACGAGTTGGATTGCAACGATTCAAGAATATACGACAATCTAAGTAAATTCAAAAAAATAAAATACATCAATGCGTCAACCGAGACAATACAGGCACGATATGTAAGCGACTGGTTGAGAAATGGCGTACGAATGGCTGACGGCTCTAAAACTGCTATAATCATGTGTGACGAGAGTCTGTTGCAAAGCATACTCTACAGCCTGCCTCCTGAAACTGGAAAGGCAAACATTACAACCGGATATCCGCTGTCACTCTCGCCAGTGTCCTCATTTGTCATGCATCTTCTTGAGCTGCAGCTCAACGGACGTAAACGAAAAGAGGACAGATTCTATCAAAAACAGGTTTTAAGAGTTTTGAGACATCCGTTCATGTGTTTCATATCCGACAAGGCGGAAGAACTTGCAAGCAGATTGAGCACACAAAAGATTTACTATCCTGATGGCAGACTCCTCTCAGAAGACGACAATCTGAAGACTTTGTTCTGCGACATAAATAACAACAGGAAATACTGTTCTCCCGGCGCACATCCGAATCTTTGTCTGCTTAAATGGGTCATGGAAATCATAAGTATAGCCGGAATTAACAGCAAAGACACATCAGACGCACTCATACAGGAGTCGCTCTTTAGGATGTATATGGTGATAAGCCGACTGGCATCGCTTACAGAATCAGGCGACTTGTCAGTGGACGTAATAACACTTAGACGACTGATAAAGCAGCTTATAGACTCCACCACAATACCATTCCACGGCGAACCGGCAGTGGGTGTACAGATAATGGGAATACTCGAGACACGCAATCTTGATTTCGACCACGTACTGCTGTTGTCTTGCAATGATGGGAAAATGCCCAAAGGTGTGAATGATGCGTCATTCATTCCCTACTCCATCAGAAAGGCTTACGGACTGACAACCATCGACAATAAGATATCCATATATTCATATTATTTCCATAGCATCTTGCAACGTGCTACGGATGTAACCATGATATACAACAGCTCGACCGATAACGGACGCGGAGAAATGAGCCGTTTCATGCTCCAACTGATGATAGAGAGTCCTCATGCCATTATATGTGAGAACCTGCATGCAGGCTGTAATTCCGCAAGGTCTGTGCCGCACATCATAGAGAAAAGTCCTGCCGTTATGGACGTGCTTGACAACATGCGTCGGATTTCACCGTCGGCGGTAAACCAATACATGAGATGTCCGCTTCAGTTCTTCTACAATTACGTGGCAAAGATAAAAGAACCCGACAATACTGATGAGGACACTGTGGACAACAGAATATTCGGCAATATATTCCATAAAGCCGCGTTCTACATATATAAGGACATGGCTGGAAATGACGGATTGATAAAAAGCGGCGATATTGACAGATATCTGAAAGACCCGAGAATAATCGAATCGGTCGTCGACAGAGTCTTCAATGAGGAGTTGTTCAAGTCAGACAATATCCGGAAGGCTCCTGAATACAACGGTTTGCAGATAATAAACAGGGAAGTGATAATAGGATATCTCCGTCAGCTGATGAGACTTGACCGCGAAATGACTCCGTTCAAGATTCTCGGACTGGAGACGCCTGCATATGATACAGTCTGCTTCAATACAAGCCGGGGAGAAAGGGAGATAGAGATTGGAGGTATAATAGACCGCATGGACGTCACCGGAAATGCTCTTGAAAAGATAAGGATTGTGGACTATAAGACCGGACGGCAGCCTTTGAAAAAGACGAACTCTCTCGATGAGATTTTCTCAAGCGACAGTATTGAAGACAAACATGGGGACTATTTCTTTCAGGTGATGCTCTATTCGCTTATAATAAGCACATCGGAGGAATATGGGAAAAGCGGCAAACCTGTCAGTCCGGCACTGTTCTTCATCAGACACAGCATGCAGGACAGATACGACCCGACGCTGACTATTGCAGACGAACCTATAGACGACATACGCAAATATGCCGGAGAATTCGTTGGAAAACTAAAAGACGTCTTGGGCGAAATATTCGATTCACAGACTTCATTTGTTCCTACGGAGCATAAGACACGGTGCATTTCATGCCCATATAAGTCAATATGCTGTATATGAAAAATAATATAACAACACATACACATTCACAATGTCATACGATTTCATAATAAGAATACTGGCTGCAGCCATCATAGGTGGAGTAATAGGAATAGAGCGTGAATACAGGGCAAAAGAGGCAGGATTCCGTACACACTTTCTTGTCGCTCTGGGAAGCGCGCTGTTCATGGTCGTTTCTCAGTTCGGCTTTGAACAGACCGGCGGAACCGTCGGCAATATCTCAATCGATCCGTCAAGAATTGCCTCACAGGTTGTTACGGGTATTGGTTTCATCGGCGGTGGCATAATCATATTTCAGAAACATGCGGTCAGAGGGCTTACTACAGCCGCAGGCTTGTGGGTCACTTCTGCAATAGGTCTTGCATGTGGCTCGGGACTCTATTTTCTTGCCACTGTCACAATGATACTTGTACTCATATGTCTGGAAGTCCTGTATTTTGCAGTGAGAGGAGTCGAGTCGAAGCGCATCACTGTGACATTCGCTCCATTGTCCAAAAACATGGTGGGAGGAATAATCGACACACTTAAAAAAGACGGTATGGATGTCAAGTCATACCATATAAAGCATTATTCAGACAACAACAGCATGCATTACTCTATGAATGTAGACATAAGCATAAGAGGAAATCACTTTGAAGAAACCATAAAAAAGATTCTGACTGATTTCGAAGGCGTGTCCATAGATGAGATAGAGTAAAGGATATTTCATTCCGAAAGAATATCTGACAGCATGGTTATTGCACATACAACTATGTGTGCCATATGTAAAATATGATAATTATAACCGAGAGTGTCACTCTCCAATACTTTAAAATACTAAGGAATTTAGAGGCATACATATATTTTGGCTTAAAAACACAGTTTTATCTATGTCCTGGTAACACGGTGTGACACAGCCAGTTAGATACTTCCCGCTTGCCTTACTGTACGAGATTGAGATGTCAAAAAGGCTTTTTCAATCAGCAGAAAAGGCTTTTCCGTGTTCCCAAACGGGCTCTTTTATCTAATAAAAAAGGCTCTATGGCAATGCGATAAAGGCATATTTGAGGCAATCACATATCAAAAACATATATCAACGCTGTGAGAACAGTGTATCAAACACTATTTATCGCGTTTCTGCCATATGAAACAATGTAAAATGACAAAGTTAATTCCTTTCCGGAATTAACATAACGACAGTTAACGCCGGCAGTCCGTTCATTGTTCTTTCCAGGTCCTCTGATTTCTGCATTATACAAACTGTTCACGGCAGTACTCTATAAAACATAACGTTAAGAATTCATATACGTAGTTCAAGACAGGAAATTATATTTGTCAGCGCCAATAAGCCTGGATATACAAAATTAATGTACGCGATGACAATGGGCAGACGTTTCGGATGTCATTTGTGTAAACCATGCCTCCGGCTGTAAAAAAATAACGGTTCGGAAAGTTGTCAGTTTACCTGTTCCGACACTCCTGTCCAGACATTTCCAGATTGTTTAACGAACGGATGTCTGCTGATATGGCACACGGACATATTCCATACCGTCTTAGCGTTTTATTGAATTTACATATTAATCTCCGTGTTTTGAGACACCTGTTGAAATTGGGTGGCAATAAAAATCCATCCTAATCTGATTTATTTTAAATGTCGGGTTGGTTATTATCCGTTCATATAACTGGCGTGCCAGACGCTCATACGCTTTAAATAGTATTAATTTCAGCATAACAGACATTTAATGAACGATAGCTGTAAACGTCAGAATAAAGTGTGTGCGGAACAGATTCTTTCGATTGTAAACAACCGGATAATCATATAAACATGTATATTTTTAGAATTCATGTTACCACCACAGTTTTTATATTCCGGTAATTGACAGATATAAAACAGGCGGAACTCGCATTAATGTGAGTTTTTTTTAATACATTTGCAACGGAATATAAGTTTTTTGAAATATATTATTTTTATTTGAAATGGAGCATGAAATAAACAGTAATATTAAAATTATATTTTCCATAGGCTCAAATATAGAGCAGCGCAAAAACATCGATGAAGCCAAAAGATTGCTAAATGAGTACTTTCCTTGTATTAAATATTCGACATCATTATGGACAGACCCGATAAACATAATATCCGGACAGTTCTTGAATTGTCTTGGAATCACCGAGACAACGTTAGCTGTAGATGATATATTGAACATATTAAAACGGATTGAGAATGCATGCGAAAGCTCTCATGAAGACCATAAATCAGGACATGTCAAAGTAGATATAGATTTGTTACTGTATGGAAACACCAAATATCATATAGATGATTGGAACAGGCCGTATATACATATATTATATAATGAGATATGCAATTCATACTAATATGACTAAACCGACTACAACAATGAAATCCTTTATTTACATACTGTTAATAATGGTGTTTTGCTCCGTTAATACAGTCAATGCACAGCATTTTAATGAAAATTTCAAAGACAGTACACTGAGAATAGACTATGTCTTTTCCGGAAACAGACACATGCAGATGGTTGCTGTTGATAAATTAAATGTAATGCCGGTATGGTATGGGAAAAAGACGAATCTGGCAGAATTGCCTGTTGAGGGCAACGGACAGATAACTGTAAGAGACTACGATAGCGGAGAAGTGATTTATAGAAATTCATTTTCCACATTGTTTCAGGAATGGCTGTCTTATGACGATGCCATAGACAACGTACGCTCATTCGAGAATGTATTTCTTATACCTATGCCGAGGCGTAAGGCAAACGTGACTGTGGATATAAGAAACAATCGCAGAGAAATAATGAAGTCATTCACTCATGTCGTAAATCCTGAGGACATTCTGATAAAACAGATAGGATTTAAGAATGTGACGCCGTATAAGACTCTTCAGCAGGCAGAGGATACAACTCGCTGCATCCATATAGCTTATATTGCGGAAGGATATAAGCAAGAGGAAATGAACGTTTTTTTGAATGATGCCAAAACCGCGAATGATGCCATTTTTGCACACGAGCCATTTAAGAAATATAAGGGAAGGTTTAACGTCATAGCCGTCATGTCACCGTCAGAAGAAAGCGGATGCAGCGAGCCGTCTGCCGGAATATGGAGGAAAACTGCCTTAAACAGTCATTTTGACACATTTTACAGCGATCGTTACTTGACAACACTTAATTTAAAGGATATGCACGATATATTGGCAGGCACTCCATATGAGCATATCATTGTACTTGTAAATACAAACAAATATGGCGGAGGCGGCATACTTAACTCTTACAATTTGTCTATGACACATCATGATAAGTTCAAACAGGTTGTAGTACATGAGTTCGGACACAGTTTCGCCGGACTTGCTGATGAATATGCATATGAGACAGAAGACATCCCCATGTATCCGCATGATATAGAACCATGGGAACGTAACATTACAACACTGGTTGACTTTCATGGCAAATGGGAGAATATGATAGATAAGGGTACATTGATTCCAACGCCTTTGTCCTCCGAAAATAAGAATAAAGTCGGAATATACGAAGGAGCCGGATATAGTTTGCATGGTGTGTTCAGAGGTCAGCAGGAATGCCGCATGCGAACAAATGAAACGGCTGAATTTTGCCAAATATGTCAGAAAGCCATTACTGATATAATAAAGTTCTACACTGAATAAACAGAATGCTGGTTAAAACATATATAACATTACTTCTATGTATATTGTGTTCTTTTCGTATAAACGCCCAACAGATTAAAAGAGATGATACGGAAAAGCTGGAACGGGCGATTGGATATTTTCAAGGTGGAAAGTACCACGAGGCATTATTGCTTCTGGAAGATTTAAACAAAAAATATGCCCTTAATCCAAGATTCAAGGCGTACATGGGTGTCTGTTATTATTATGAATGGGACTACAAGAATGCATGTAAAATTCTTGAAGGCACAATATCTGAACTTGCGGTTTTGGCTCCACGCGAACAGTCAGTATATTATTTCTGTTTGGCAGAGAGCTGCTTCATGCAGAATGAATATAATAAAGCTATACCTTATTATGAAAAAGCGACAATACTATGCTTAGATAATGAAAAAGCCGATATCTTATACAGGATGGCATTATGCTATATGTACAGTGAGCGTTATGATATTGCATATGAGTATTTCAGCAGCTCACTTGCATATTATAAGCATTACGGCATTTCAGCGGAAAAAAAGCAACGCATTGTTCAGATCAGTAATATGATGCAGGGATGTAAAGAAAAATTTTAATTGGCATGGTATTTGCACTGATATCATATTAATGTTATAACAAGTATATAATATGATGAACCAATTTTCAAATGACATTTCCAGAATCCTTGCAATAAGCAAGGATGAGGCGTTTCGCTTATCAAGTAGTCAGATCGGTCCGGAACATTTGTTACTTGGAATACTGAAACAGAAGAATAGTATTTTAACGGATTTGTTCTCAAAATTAAATATAGAGCCTGATTCAATAATAAATGAACTGGAAGAAAAAGTCCTTCTGAGTCAAACAGTAAATGTCGATGACAATCAGATGGAGGAACTTGCCTTGAACGAGATGGCCAACAACATTTTAAAACTGTCTGTTCTTGAAGCCCGTCTGCAGCATAATATGTTTGTAGATGCGAATCATGTCGTACTGGCAATATTGCATGACCGCTCAAACAATGGTGCAAAAGAGATTTTAGAACAGAACAAAATATCTTATAAAGAAATTGTGAAATATATTCAACAAAAAAATAATTTTAGTTTGTGGGTTTGTCAAGAAAAGTGTGTAAGTAATTTAAACATTACTAAAAAATAGGTTATTCAAGTTTGTGATTATTTCTTGTAGTGTCACTAAAAGAACTTGTATTTAATAAGCAGCAGTGTTAAAACTTATCTTTAATACTGCTGCTTTTTGAGTATATAAAAGGTTATGCAATATATGAACAATTGCATCCTTCTTGGTTAAGATTGGCTACTTAAATATTGATTGATTCTAGTTGTAAAATGATCATCTATCATCAATTGATTTAATACCATTGACCAATTCCTAATATGACCATTTTCCCATTTGTTTTCTAATTCTTTGATTCTTAGATATAAAAGTTTAAACAATGCATTCTCATTAGGAAATGTTCCTTTTTTAGTGACTTTTCTAAAACTAGAATTAACTGATTCAATCGCGTTAGTCGTATACATGATTTTTCTAACATCACTTCCATAGTTAAAAAGCTGTTCTACATGTATGAAATTTCGTTTCCAAACATCTATGGCACCTGGGTATTGAGCCCATTCTTTTTGAAATGTTTCAAAAGCCGTTTTTGCAGTTTTTATATTAGTAGCACCATAGATTCTTTTTAAAGATTGTGTGAATTTCTTATAGTCTTTACTTGGTACATATTTAATAGAGTTTCTTATTAAGTGTACAATACATCTTTGAACAACGACTTTAGGAAAGATAGCTTTTGCACCTTCCTCTAAACCCGATACACCATCCATAGAAATAAAGAACACATCTTCTAATCCTCTGGCTTTTAATTCATCAAAAATCTGCATCCATTGATTCTTGCTTTCGGTTGGTGATAACCATAATCCTAAGATTTCTTTATGACCTCTTAGATCATACCCCAAAATTACATATACAGCAGTTTGATTTACTTCATAATCATGTCTTAATGACACATACATACAATCTACAAATAAGAATGGATAGCATTTTTTAAGCGGTCTATTACGCCATTCTTCTAATTCAGGCAATATTGCATCAGTAATGTCAGATATCATTTCATGTGATACAGAAAAACCATAAATGTCTTCAACAGTTTTAGAAATATCTCTTTGCGACATTCCTCTGGCATACATTGCGAGCACCTTTTCTTCAATTGCAGAAACATCTTTTTTACGTTTAGGTACCAGTACTGGTTCAAACGATCCATCACGATCTCTAGGTGATTCAATCTCCACTTCACCATGTGATGTCTTAAGTGTTTTCTTTGTGTAACCATTTCTTCTGTTTTCTGTTTGTTTGATACCTTTATCATTGGATTCATAGCCAAGATGATTATTCATTTCACCTTGAAGCATTGATTCAAATAAAGGCCCAAATAGATCTTTGAGAGCATCGTTCATATCTTCAACAGAGTTTGGATTATAGGCATCAATGATTGCCTGCGCGAGTGCAACTTTTTTAGGGTCACGTTTATTTCTAGTCATGTTCATATCCTCATTTCCTCCTAATTATAACATAGACAAAATAAAAACTGTGTTCATCAGGTCGCGCGCCCCTGACTTACACAGTTTATTTTACACTCTCCTCTTTGCATTGAACATGGAAGTTCATTCATTAAATTTCTTACATGTTCAATATTTTTCTTTCCTAATAAATCTAATGTATTATTAAAAAACACAACTAAAGGTGTTAATACCCAATCAACCCTGTCATACTTGTTTTCTATATCATGATTTTTATTCAAGTATATCATAATCTGTTCACCTTTATCATAATTTTCTAATTTTTCAATAGTTGTTCCACTGATGTTTTGTTCAGTTGTTTTATAACGGTTCATATGTCCATCTCTTTTTTTTGCTGCCTGGGGAAGGACATAGTTTTTTTCATATTCTTATAATTTCGATAATCATATTCTCTTCCATTTTGATAGATAACCATTCTTGAAAGATAATCTTGACCTCTTATAACTAAGGTATACCCTGGATTTTCTACATTTTGTATTTCCACATCTAAATAGATTCTTTTTGTTGTACCTTCTTTTTGAGGAAGATTGATACAACAAAAATAGTCAAATTCTACTTTTCTATGATGAGGAATGTCACTTACATTATTGAGCTGTTGAAAATAATAGTTTCCTTCATGATCTTTCTTCACTTTAATAAGTTCCATGATTTCTTCTAAAGATAAATTTTCTGCTTCTTTAATAAAGCCTTTTATGATTCTTCCTAGCACTTCTGGATGTCCTAGGATTCTTTTACAAAGTTTATCAATCATAATAATCTTA
>OLPR01003087.1_pt1 | contig 11542 bp, 7 predicted proteins | sample 1672761 | NCBI WGS metagenome assembly OLPR01 (sample SAMEA3136721, study PRJEB25190) | human gut metagenome | biome: human gut; feature: human-associated habitat; material: faeces | place: Austria | collected 2013 | reverse complement strand
CCACAAAAGCACCAAATATCCGTTCATCCACCGCTTCCTTTCGAATAAATCTTTTATCGATGCATAGGCCAATGCTGTGCATGTGAATCACTCCCTACGACACGTATGGTTGCTATAAGACGCTTCCTTGACAGAAGGTTTGTTTTCGCTTTGTCGTTTTCACTACCGTCAACGTCATTATAGCAAAGCAAATGCCTAGCGTAAGAAAGGATTCTTAGGTGTTGACTGCACTTTCCTTAGATCATATGCAAACGCTGCCGGCACTTCTCCCAGAGGTTAGAAAAATAAAGCACCTCCCTTGACAGTCTCCAGCGCTTAGGTTATGCTGGGAAAGGCTTCACGCTTGCGTTGTTCGCACCATAGCATTGGGTCGGAGAATAAGCTTCGGTCGTTATTTGTGGTACACAAAAAAAGGGGCTGGTACAACGATGAACGAAAGAAGTGCTCCCATGAGCGGATTTTCTGAACGATTTATCATGTTGATTACAAAGCTGTTTCATCCGAAATCTATTCGCAGCCTGTTTGAAAAGATTTTAGGCGTGTTGCTAATTGTATTTGTAGTGCTGCTGTTAGCCAGCGGATATTATTTTCATCATATTATGCGGGCTCAGGTCTACGCTTCCATGCAGGATTCCCTAAACCTATATAATAGTCAGATTGAGCGTGACTTTACTGAAGCACTGACATTTCTTTCCGAGAACTGCGTGCAAAACAATGATTTCACATCTTTAAGCGTTGCATCGATGTCCGAAGAAATATACCTGCATACCGTGCGTATACAAAAAACGCTGTCCGTAGGAAATTACAGTTTTTCCAACATTGGCGGATTGTTCGTTTATGCACCAGAGCAGGATATTTTTATCCGTCAAATTAACGCCACCTATCATAAGAATCAAAGCAACCTAAACTGTGCCGAGGGAATACAGTCTCTTCTGCGCAGTCATCATCAGGCAGGAACCCTGGCACAGCTTGATCTTAATCAGTGGACGCTGCTGCAAACGGAGAATGAAAGCTTTCTGATGTGCGTCATCCAGAAGCGCAGCCTGTATACGGGAGTATGGGTCAGCCTGGAGCAGCTGGTTTCAGGTTTTACGCAGTTCCAAAATACAGGGGCCATGGTGGTTTGCGTAGACCCGAAAGGGCGCTGCATGACGGGTAAAGACATGAAAGGCGTGCGCTTGAATCTAAGTGGCTCCATTGACCACCCATCTTACCTACGCCGGCGTATCTTCCAGAGTTACTTGATTGTATCGGACCACTTGAAAAACAGCTCTTACGCCATTGCAGCGCTTATTCCCACAAACTACATTACCCGTCAGCTAACAGGTCTGTACGGCTTTATGGTTTTCGTCTTTATATGGCTGGTGCTGCTGATTCTAATCCTTACATCCATGATGAATCGCTTTTTCAACACACCTTCGGAAATATTGCAGCCTGTGATTGCCGCCATGCGCGCAGGCGAGTTTCAGGTGCAGATTCAAACGGACACACAGTATCAAGAGATTCGCCTAATTATCGACGCCTTTAATGATATGATTGGGGAAATACATAATCTCCGCATCCGTCTATATGAAGATCAGTTGGCACAAAAGGAAATGGAGCTACAATACCTTCGCTTGCAGATCGCGCCGCATTTCCTCATCAACTGCCTGAATACCATTTTTATTATGTCCCAGGATAAAGAAAATCCAGATATCATGCACCGAACCATTTCTACCTTGTCCGAACATCTGCGCTATTCCTTGGCCACGCTGCAAGTCACTTCCCTGGAAGAAGAACTGTACTACGTTACGAACTATCTTTCCCTTACTCAACTGCGCTTTCCCGGAGTGCTGTCTTACCGCCTGGAAGTGGCGGAAGAGGTGTACCGGGCGCAGATTGTGCCCCATCTACTGCTCACGCTTACAGAGAACGCCATTAAAGCCAACCTGATTATGGGCGAACGCCTGCATGTCCAAATCACCGGTAGCCTATACCAGCAGGGAGAGGATCTATGGGTTCATCTGGCACATATCGACTCCGGACGAGGCTTTGACCAAGATAGCCTGGAACTGTACAATAACATCATGGAGCATCCCGAGGTTATTAAAAACGGCTATGGCATTGGCATTTACAATATTGTAAGGCGCATGTTTCTAACCATGGGTGACGCCGTGCGCATACGTTTCTCCAACCAAAAAAAGATGGGCGCACGCATCGATATTTATTTCCCGTTGATTATTTTTGAGGAACCACCGGCCTGTACGGAATAAATTGTCGCTTTACCGGTTGTGGAAGGAGCTGGTCTGATGAACTTGCTTGTGGTTGACGACGAATATTATATCGTTCATCATATTGCTACCACCCTTAATAAAGAAAGGGTAGGCATTGATACCATATTCAGCGCATACAGCAGTGAACAGGCAAAAAGAATCATTCTAACTCAGCAGGTGGACATGCTGGTCACGGACATTGAAATGCCTCATGGAAGCGGGCTGGAACTGATTCAGTGGATCAAGGAACAGGGATTATATATAATTACGTTAATCCTCACCGGACATCAGCGATTCGATTATGCCCAAAAGGCCATTGCTATGCAATGCTTTGGATATATTCTCAAACCGGTGCACATTAGTTCCCTGGAAAATGAACTAATAAAAGCCGCTAGGAACATAGCGCCGGCGCCTTTGCTCGGGACTTCCTCCGCCATACCTTCTCAGGAAGCAGAAGATGACTTTGTAGAGAAGACGCGGGAATATATCCGGGAGAATCTTCCGACTTGCGAGCTTAGCCGTTCGGCATTGGCTGCTCATGTACACATGAATCCGGACTATCTGTCTTATCTATTCCACCAGAAATTCGGTCAGACCCTTAGTTCTTATATCAATTCGGCCCGCATGGATGCTGCGAAGGAACTGCTGCTGTACACGAACCTCTCCATGACGGAAATCAGCGAGCGCTCCGGGTTTTCCAACTGCTCATACTTCTTCAAGCAGTTCAAACGGGCTACGGGAGTAACGCCGCAGCAATTTCGGGAGCAGCATGGGCGTTTCTCCAAGTAAACAGAACCCTGCCCCGTGACAGACGCAAGGAAGCGCCTACAATATCAAACAGATGACTCCAGTGCAACCAAAGGATATCTACATCCCTTGTGCATTACTCTCCAGCCCTTTAGTTAGCCTTTCCAAGGCGAAGATGTCACCCAATACATTCTGACCAACAAAACCAAGGTCACTTTATTTTACGATGCCCTTAACATCCGGCCACAGCGGTATTACTCGAGCATATGCTCCGCAAAGTAGATGGCCCAGTTGGGCATGGATAAGACTCCAGCCTTGTCGCCGTCCGTTCCACTTTTTTGAATTGACGTATTGTCAAGTCATGTGCAACACTTGGCGAAGAAAAACTTCAGCAGGTGTCTTCCATCTCAGGCACTTGCGAGGTCAAGTGTTTAGCTTGAGAGTGAATTTCTCCAGCAGCTCTGGAGAAAAGGGAACCTTATAGGTGTGCTTAGGAACGTACTGTCGGAGCAGGCCATTGGTGTTCTCACTGGTTCCTTTTTCCCAGGGGCAAACAGGATGCGCAAAATAAAACTGAGCATTTGAGAATCTTGGCCGTAATATCAGCTTGATTGGCGAACTCCTTCCTACGGTCCAGAATAATACTTCGCACCAACCTGTCTGGAAGCACCTCTAGCATAGAAGCCATGGTCTGCGCTACTTCTGCCGGTTTCTTTGTTTTGTGGATTTCTGCAATGAAGAACCATGAGCGTCTTCCTACCAACGTAATCATATACAGCTTGTAATAGCTGCTATATACCAAATCACCTTCAAAATATCCAAACTGGATCTGGTTTTCTGTTGATGTAGGACGTTCATCGATGCCGCAATGAACATATTCCTTCTGACGCACTTTCTTCTTCTTTCCTCGCCATCCTTTTCTAGGTAGATAACGCTCTATGAAAAAGTGTCCATGTTTCTTTTCCTTTTTCTTTCGTCCATTTGGCTTCATATAGCCTGTCCTGATAACACGGTAGATGGTACTATAACTAACCACTGGCCCACCATGCTTCAACTCCATGCGCTTGGAAATTTGTTCCGGAGACCACTGCTGACCGGTAATCAAGGTGACTACTTTCTTTTTGATATCGACTTATTCCAATAGCTTACTTATAACTCTGGCATTGCTAGCACCTGCTTTCATATGCCTGCGGGGCTTTGGATGGATCGTAGGAGCGAGCATACCGATTTCTTCTTATTTTCCGGCTTACGGTAGATACGAATCGGCTTATACATTTGGCTATCTCATGCAATGATTTCCTATAATTTATTTTTCCATATACTTTTCCGTTCCGATATGCTAAGCTGATGGTAATGACTCATTGGAATTCCTTCCTGATGGTTTGCCTCATCAACTGCCTTTTTACAGGAAATTCCCCTATGGGTCATCTTCTATTTTTTTGATGTTGCATTTGCATTGTAAATCTCCATTTTTTATGGCAGCGTTTCCTGCATCTGCTATATCGCCGTTCTGCTTGGCTGGGAGAGTAATTCCTTCCATGTCCTACATTTCGGCGCAGCCCACAGCTGATTGTTGATGCTGACCTTCCTAAGGCGCGGCTCACTGCTCACAAACTTTTCCCTTCACCTTGCATCCGGAGTATACTTTCTCGCTCAACTGTGCTAAGATGGTGATAGTGACTCATAGTTTTATTCCTTTCTTGATTGTCCGCAAACACCATTTTAAAGGAATTTCTGCTGTGGGTCACTTCTTTTTTTGTGTTGCACTTAGATTGTAAATTCAAGATCTAAAAATTTCTTCTCCACCGGCTTAGCCGGTGGTTTTCTTCGCTAAAGCTGGACAAAAAAATCGGAGGGGTTGCGCCCCCTCCGACACCTCCCGAAGTCTTTGGGACAGTTTGGGCGGGAGAGAACATCGTCTCCCCCGCTCCGATCAATTAAACAGTTCCTTTACGCGATCCATGAAGCTCTTTTTGTTCTCATATTCCTTGCCCGTGGTGGTATCCTCAAACTGGCGCAGAATTTCCTTCTGCTTTTCGGTGAGCTTGCGGGGAATTTCCACGCGCACCCGCACCAGCAAATCACCCTTGCCGCCACCGCGCAGCTGCTGAATGCCGTAACCCTTCAGCCTCAGCTCCTGGTCATTCTGCGTACCCTCGGGGATGTGATACTTCACAGGCCCTTGCAGGGTAGGAATGTCTACATCGGCGCCCAGCGCCGCCTGGGTAAAGGAAATCGGGAACTCATAGCGCAGGTCATAGCCATCCCGGCGGAACAGCTTGTGGGGCTTTACAATAATGTTGATATACAAATCGCCATTGGGACCGCCCCGGAGCCCTGGTTCGCCCTGCCCATTCATGACGATGGTCTGCCCATTGTCAATACCGGCAGGTACCTTGACCGTGGCCGTGCGCTTTACCCGCGTACGACCGGAACCGCCGCACGCCGTGCACTTATCCTGGATCACTTTGCCCGTACCGCCGCAGGTGGGGCAGGTGCGTACCGTGACCATAAAGCCGCCGCCGCTGCGCACCTGACCGGTGCCGTGGCAGGTCTGACAGGTGGTGGGCGATGTGCCGGGCTTGGCGCCGGAACCGCCGCAGGTTTTACAATTTTCATTCCGATAAAAGTCGAAGGATTTCTCACAGCCGTTGGCCGCTTCTTCGAAAGTAATCCGCAGCTCATAGCGCAGGTCCGCGCCCTGCACCGGGCCCTGACGGCGGCTGGTGGTGCCCACACCTCCGCCGAAAATCTGGTCAAAGATGCTGTCGAAGCCCATTCCTCCGAAGGGGCTTCCGCCAAAGTCCATACCGCCAAAGGGATTCCCGCCCGCACCCATGTTCGGCCCGTCAAAGCCGAACTGGTCGTAGCGGGCCCGCTTATCCGGATCGGAGAGCACCTCGTTGGCCTCGTTCAGCTCCTTGAAGCGTTCCTCGGCGGTTTTGTCATTTGGATGCAGGTCGGGATGGCATTCCTTGGCCTTGCGGCGGTACGCCTGTTTGATCTCGTCCGCCGTGGCTGTCTTGCTAACCCCCAGCACCTCGTAATAATCACGTTTTTGTGCCAATGTTTATCCACCTCACAACCTCTGTGGGGAGTACACAGGCAGGAGCATCTCCGCCCTGGAGATGCTCCTGTCCTTCACCATCCCTTGTTAACGCACGTCGCCTTCGGTGTTCACAGTGCCGTCAGGGTTGGTGCTGCCGGCAGTGGGGCCATTCTCAGGCGGAACCTGGCCCTCGCCGCCCTGCTGCTGATACAGCTTGCCAAAGATGGCATACACTTTCTGGGTGAAGCCTTCCATGGCGTTCTTGATTTCATCCGCCTTGCCGCCCTCGCGAACCTTCTTGAAGGCATCAATCTCGCTCTGGACGGTGTTCTTGTCCTCTGCGGAGAGCTTATCGCCATTCTCACGCAGCTGCTTTTCCATTTCGTAGATCAGGCTGTCGGCATGGTTGAGGGTTTCCACCTCTTCCTTGCGCTTCTTGTCCTGCTCAGCGTACTGCTCAGCTTCCTTCACGCGCTGGTTGATCTCCTCCTCCGTCAGGTTGGTGGAGGCGGTGATGGTGATCTTCTGCTCGTTGCCGGTGGCCTTATCCTTGGCGGATACGTTCACAATGCCGTTACGGTCAATGGAGAAGGTAACCTCGATCTGCGGCACGCCACGGGGCGCGGGCGCGATACCGGTGAGCTGGAAGCGGCCCAGGGACTTGTTGTCGTAGGCCATCTGGCGCTCGCCCTGGAGCACGTTGATCTCCACGGTGGTCTGGCCGTCTGCGGCGGTGGAGAACACCTGGCTCTTGCTGGTGGGGATGGTGGTGTTCCGGTCAATCAGGCGGGTGAAGATGTGACCCTCGGTCTCCAGGCCCAGAGACAGGGGCGTCACGTCCAGCAGCAGCACGTCCTTGACCTCGCCGCCCAGCACGCCGCCCTGAATGGCCGCGCCAATGGCCACGCACTCATCGGGGTTAATGCCCTTGAAGGGCTCCTTGCCGGTAACCTTCTTCACGGCCTCCTGCACCGCGGGGATACGGGTGGAACCGCCCACCAGGATGATCTTGTCGATCTGGTCATAGGTCAGGTTGGCATCGCTGAGGGCCTTGCGCATGGGCTCGATAGTGGCATCCACCAGGTCACGGGTCAGCTCCTCAAACTTTGCACGGGTCAGGGTCATATCCAGGTGCTTGGGGCCGGTGGCATCCGCGGTGATGAAGGGCAGGTTGATGTTGGCGGTCATGGTGCCGGACAGCTCAATCTTGGCCTTCTCGGCAGCTTCCTTCAAGCGCTGGTAGGCAATACGATCCTGCTTCAGGTCGATGCCGTTCTCCTTCTTGAAGCTCTCGGCAATGTAGTCAATGATACGCTCATCAAAGTCATCGCCGCCCAGGTGGGTATTACCGTTGGTAGCGCGAACCTCAAACACGCCATCGCCAATATCCAGGATAGACACATCGAAGGTGCCGCCGCCCAGGTCGTACACCAGGATCTTCTGGTTGCCTTCCTTGTCCAGGCCATAGGCCAGAGACGCGGCAGTGGGCTCATTGATGATACGCATGACTTCCAGGCCCGCGATACGGCCGGCATCCTTGGTGGCCTGACGCTGGCTGTCGTTGAAGTAAGCGGGCACGGTGATAACCGCCTGGGTAACGGTTTCGCCCAGATACGCCTCGGCAGATTCCTTCATGCGGGTCAGAATCATAGCGCTGATGTCCTGGGGGGTATACTCCTTGCCGTCAATGTTAATCTTGTGGGACGTACCCATCTGGCGCTTGATGGAAATAACGGTGCGCTCCGGGTTGGTTACGGCCTGGCGCTTTGCCACCTGGCCCACCAGACGCTCGCCATCCTTGGTGAAAGCCACCACAGAAGGCGTGGTACGGCTACCTTCCGCGTTGGGAATTACAACAGGCTTGCCGCCTTCCATTACAGCCACACAACTATTGGTAGTGCCCAAGTCAATACCGATGATCTTGCTCATAATCCATGTCCTCCTTATAAACACCATTCAGCTTGTATTGGATGTAGTCAATCTTTATGGGAAAAGGAGCCTTGCTCCTGATCCGTCTATTTTAGTCGGGTACAACCTTGACCATAGCGTGCCGCAGCACGTACTTGCCCACTTGATACCCTTTTTGGAACACCTGACACACGGTGCCAGGCTCCCCATCCTCGGCAGTGCCCTGCATCAGGGCATTTTCCAGGTTGGGGTCGAATTTCTCGCCCAGCCGGTCAATGGGAGTGATGCCCTGCTTCTGGAACACTTCGCTGAGCTGGCGAAGCACCAGCCCGACGCCTTCCCGAAGCTGCGCATCGGGAGAATCCTTGGCCGCGTCCACGGCCCTTTCCAGGTTATCCATCACGGGCAGCAGCACGGCCGCCAGGGAACGGATACCTTCGTTATAGGCGTCCGCACGAACGGATTCATTCCGCCGGCGGAAGTTATCAAAGTCAGCCTGCACGCGCTGGGCCAGGGTGAGGTATTCCTCTGCCTGGGCCTTGGCGGCGTCCAGTTCCTCCTGGGTGGGGGCGGCAGGTTGCGCTTCCTGGGGCTGCGCTTCCTGAACGGGGAGCTCTGCTTCAAGTTCCTCTTCCAGCGCTTCCTCCCGCGCCTGTTGCTCCATCTCCATTTGTTTCTTCTCCTTTTTATCCATTCGGCTCATGTCGCTGCCTTTCTTTGTTCGCTGTCTAAACATTGTCCTCCGACTCCTGCAGCAGGCGGCTCAGCTGCTGGCCCATGGTGCCCAGAATGGAGAGCACCTTGCTGTACTGCATGCGCGTGGGACCGATGATGCCAATGGTGCCTTTCCGTCCACCGCCGGATTGGTAGGTAGCGGTCACAATGGAGCAATCCGCCATCTCCGGCACGCCGGTTTCGGGACCGATGCGCACGGTAAAGGCCATCTCGCCCTGATTGGCAATGATCTTGGCCAGCTTATCACGCGTTTCCATGAGGCTGAGGAAGTTGCGGGCCTTCTCCACGTCACTGTACTCGGGGTAACTGAGCATATTGCTGCTGCCGCCCACGGCCACGTGACCCACGGGCTTTTCGCCCGCATCGTTCAACAGCTGGTGCACCCCGGACAGCACCGCTTCATTGCGTTGCATCCGGCGACTGATCTCGGGAATCCGCGCCCCGGCCTCCCCCAGCGTCAATCCTGCCAGCTCCTTGGTCAACATGCGGGAAATGGCATACAGGGCATCGCTGTCCAGCTGGTCCGAGATACGGATCACCGTGTCCCGCACAATACCGCTGTCCGTCACGATCACCACCAGCGCACTCACCGCGCTCACCGGCACCAGTTGCAGTGTGCGGATGCGGGGTTCCCGCCCCTTGGGGGGAAGTACCACCGCGGTGTAATGCGTCAGGCTGGAGAGCACCTGGGCCGCGTGATCAATCACGTCGCCCATTTGCTGCACCCGGCCCTGGAAATGCTCCCGAACCGCATCGATATTGGCCGAAGGAATCCGGCCTCGCTTGAGCAGCTCATCCACATAAAGCCGGTAGGCCTTCGCCGAAGGTACCCGTCCGGCGGATACGTGGGGCTGATCCAGGTAACCCAGCTCCTCCAAATCGCTCATCTCATTGCGGATGGTGGCGGAGCTCAGTCCCATGTCGTATTTCTTGGAAATCGTCCGCGAACCCACCGGAACCGCCGTCAGGATATAGTCGTCGATAATCGCTTGCAAAATGCGAAGCTTTCTTTCGTCCATCTCCATAGCTTATTCCCTCCTTCCGGGGGTTGTTAGCACTCGATGGACGTGAGTGCTAACTTCGAGACTAAAGATAGCACCGTCCTGAAAAAAAGTCAAGGGTTTCGACGGGTTTTTTCATGAAATTTTTATGAACAGTTTTTCCACCATTTTCCGCCTGCCCTTTAGGAATTGACACCCCGCCACCAGGCCGATATAATAAGGTAAAAAGTTGTCTGATTCATGCTATTTTTGGCGCATATGTGCCATGCATTTCCCACTGAAACGAGGTTGACCATCATGCAAGTCCTTTCCTCCAATCCCCTGCGCACCCGGGAGGACCTTGCCCGGGCCGCGGCGGATATCATCCGCCCCACCCTGGCCTGTCTGACGCCCGGCAAGGCGCGCATGATCCCTGGCTACGGCTCCGCGCACTATTCCGAGGACGTGGCCGGCATGGAAGGCTTCTCCCGCGTTCTCTGGGCGCTGGTCCCCCTGCTGGCCGGGCGCTGCGCCCAGGGGGAGGCGTTTTGGCCCCTATGGCGGGAAGGCCTGATCCACGGCACGGACCCCCAGGACCCGGAATACTGGGGAGACATCGGGGATTTTGACCAGCGCATGGTGGAAATGGCGGTGCTGGGCGTGGGGCTTTGCCTGGTACCGGAGCGCTTTCTTGGGGCGCTTACCGCTTCCCAGCAGGAGCGCCTTTGCCGGTGGCTGGGGCAGATCAATGCCTATGATATGCCCCGGAATAACTGGCGTTTTTTCCGCATCCTGGTCAACCTGGGGCTGCGCCAGGCCGGCCAGCCCATGGATGAGGCCCGCATGCGGGAGGATCTGGACCTGATGGAAAGCCATTACGTGGGTGATGGTTGGTACTTCGACAAGGCCACCCAGCGGGACTATTATACCCTGTGGGGCTTCCATTTTTACAGCCTGATTTACGCGGCGGTCATGGGACGGGAAGACCCGGAGCGCTGCGCCCGGTTTGTGGAGCGCGCCCGGCTCATCGCGCCCCGCTTTGCCTGCTGGTTTGACGGTGAAGGGCGCGCCCTGCCCTATGGCCGGAGCCTGACCTACCGCTTTGCCCAGTGCTCCTTTTGGGCGGCCATGGCCTTTGCCGGCGTCACGGCGGAGGGCCTTGGCTGGGGTGAGATCAAGGGGTTGCTGCTGCGGAACCTGCGCGCCTGGCTGCGTCTGCCCATCTTTGACCGGGACGGCGTGCTGACGGTGGGCTACGGCTATCCCAACCTGTGCATCTCCGAAGGATACAACGCTCCCGGCTCTCCCTACTGGGGGCTGAAGGCGTTTTTCGCCCTGACCTTGCCGGAGAATCATCCCTTCTGGCAGGCGGAGGAAAAGCCCTACATGCCTCCCCTGCGCTTCCTGGACGAGCATGTGCGCCTGCTGCTCACCCGTGACCCGGAAAACCGGCAGGTGGTGGCCTACACCGCGGGCAACCACGCCTACGAGCATATGCATGAAGATGAAAAGTACGAGAAGTTTGCTTACTCCACCCACTTTGCCTTCTCCGTGGTCAAGGAGGCCTCCACCCTGGCCAAGGGAGCCTATGACTCCATGCTGGCGGTAAAGCGCGTGGGGCGCGACCTGTGGCATGCCCGCAGCGGCTGCGACAGCTTCCGCCTGGAGGAAGACCGCCTTTATTTTACCTGGCAGCCCATGGAAGGCGTAACCATCCGCACGGTGATTGCGCCCTGGGGCATGTGGCATGTGCGCAAGCATGTTATCCATAGCGATTATCCCCTGAAAGCCGCGGAGGGCGCCTTTGCCGTGCCCAAGGACTGGGCGGGCGCCCGTCCCTGCGACCGGCTGCGCCGCTGTCAGCTTGCGGG
>OLPR01003086.1_pt1 | contig 11542 bp, 9 predicted proteins | sample 1672761 | NCBI WGS metagenome assembly OLPR01 (sample SAMEA3136721, study PRJEB25190) | human gut metagenome | biome: human gut; feature: human-associated habitat; material: faeces | place: Austria | collected 2013 | reverse complement strand
TTCGTCCAGAACCTGGTTGAAATCCACCAGCCCCCCCACCGGCGTATATTTTAAAAGCTTGCAGGCCTGCTTCAGCAGCATGATGTCCCGGCTCATAATGTCGTGAATGCCTTCCCGCTGCACCTTGACCACCACGTTTTCCCCGGATTTCAGCACTGCGGCGTGGGCCTGGGCGATGGACGCGCTGCCCAGCGCCTGAGGGTCAAAGGAGGAAAACACTTCCTCCAGCGGCCGGCCGTAGGAGGATTCCACAATGGAAACCACCTGCTCGTAGGGCATGGGCGCCACCTGAGAGCGCAGCTTCGTCAGCGCCTGACAATATTCCTTGGGCAGAATGTCTGAACGCATAGAAAGGATCTGGCCCAGCTTAATAAAGGTTGGACCCAGATCCTCCACAATGGCGCAAAGCTTTTCCGGGGTAATGCCCCGGGTGATCTCATGGCGGCGCACGACCTCCATGATTTCCATCAACCGTTGCCGGTTTTCCGTTTTATTTTCGTTGCGTACCGCCATGTGCGATTCCCCTTATGTGCGATTTATGCGCGGTCTTCTTCCGCGGGTTCTTCGGAAGGTTCCGCTGCGGCTTCTTCGGCGCTTTCCTGGGGCTTCCGGGCCGCCTGGGCCTGGGCGATCTTCTGTTTCAGCGCCTCCAGGGCCTCGTCGTCCATGTGATCCACGGCCTGCATTACGTCCTCCGCCTGAGGCCGCACCACGTTTACTGTCACGTTTTCACGAATGGCCTGCTTCAGGTCGTGCTTCAGCTCTTCGTTGAGCACCTTGCCCTGTTCCACCGTCAGCTCGCCCTTTTTCACCAGTTCCTGCAAAATGCCTTCGGACTTTTCCTTGGTCATTGCCGCCGCGCCGATGCCGGCCAAAATCAACTTGCGAATGCCTTCTCCGATCTGATCCATGATGAGGTCTCCTTTCTTTTCCTGCGGCTTCCGTTTACAGGAAATAGTATCCCATATTTCTCCGGGAAATACAATACGCATCCGGGAAAATCTGCCCGAAATTCAGGCAGAAAGCCGCCTTTGCCTGATTTTTCGTCAGGGGAGCTTTTGCTTTTCCGCGCATTTGTGCTATACTGTTGTGGGCGCCCGTGGGCGCGAAAACACAGGCGGGAGAGAAGAAAACATGCTGCTTTCGGCGGAAAAAATATCGAAAAATTTCGGCGGCCGTCCGCTTTTGACGGATGTGGAGCTTTATATGAACGCCGGGGATAAAATCGGATTGATTGGCAGAAACGGCGCGGGTAAATCCACCCTTTTGAAGATACTGGCCGGCCGGGAAGCCCCGGATTCGGGCCGGGTGAGCGCCGACCCCGGCGTGCGGATTTCCATGCTTTCCCAAACGCCGGAAATGCACGACGAAATGGATATTCTGGATCAGGTCTTTGCCGGATTGGGGGAGGCCTTCCGGGAAGAAAACGAATTTCAAGCCAAAACCATGCTGACCAAACTGAGCATCGACGATTTCTCCCGAAAAATCGGCGCCCTTTCCGGCGGCCAGCGCAAGCGCGTGGCTCTGGCGGAGGCGCTGGTGCGCCCGGCGGAGCTGTTGATTCTGGACGAACCCACCAACCATCTGGACGGGGACATGGTGGCCTGGCTGGAGGAACAGCTGATTCGCCGGAAGGGCGCGCTTCTGATGGTGACCCACGACCGATATTTTCTGGAAAACGTGGTGGGCCGCATTGTGGAACTGGACGGCGGCAAATTGTACGGCTACGAAGCCAATTATTCCAAATATCTGGAATTGAAATCCCAGCGGGAGGAAATGACCCGGGCCAGCGAGCGCAAGCGTCAGGCCCTTCTGAAAAAGGAATACGAATGGATCATGCGGGGCGCCCGGGCGCGAACCACCAAAAGCACCGAGCGCATTGCCCGGTATGAGGCGCTGAAGGCCCAGGAAGCGCCCCAGGAGGCAAAAAAGGTGGAAATGGCGGCGGCCGCCAGCCGTCTGGGCCGCAAGACCGTGGAAATTCGGGACGTATCCAAGGCCTTTGACGGCCGGGAGATCATTCGGAATTTTTCCTACACCGTGCTTCGGGACGACCGAATCGGCATTGTGGGCAAAAACGGCGCGGGAAAGTCCACCCTTTTGAACCTGATGGCCGGAAGACTTGCTCCGGACAGGGGAGAAGTGGATATGGGCGGCACGGTGCAGATCGGCTATTTTACCCAGGAGGGCAAGGAACTGGACCTGAACCAGCGGGCCTATGATTACATTGCGGAAATCGCCGGCAGCGTGCGGACGGGGGAGGGCACCTTCTCCGCCAGCCAGATGATGGAACGATTCCTGTTCCCGCCGGAGATGCAGTACGCCCCCATCGGCAAGCTTTCCGGCGGCGAGCGGCGCAGGCTCTATCTGCTGGGCGTGCTCATGAGCGCCCCCAATATCCTGCTGCTGGACGAACCCACCAACGATCTGGACATTGAAACCCTCACGGTGCTGGAGGATTATCTCACGGAATTCCCCGGGGCCGTGCTGGCGGTGTCCCATGACCGATATTTTCTGGATAAAATCGCCAACGCCATCTTCGAGGTGCGCGATGGAGAAGTTTACCGATACGTGGGAAATTACGCGGATTACCTGCAAAAGCGCATCCAGGAAAAGCAGGCGGAAAAGCCGAAGCCCCGGGAAAATTCCCCGGAAGCGCCCCGGCCCAAAAACAAAAAGCTGAAATTTTCCTTCAAGGAGCAGCGGGAATACGACACCATCGACCAGGACATCGCGGATCTGGAAGAGCAGATTCAGGAAAAAGAGGCGGAAATCGCCCAAAACGCCAGCGATTACGTGACCCTGCAGCGGTTGATCGAGGAAAAAACGGCCCTGGAAAAGGCCCATGAAGAAAAATGGAGCGCTGGGTCTACCTGAACGAATTGGCGGAACAGATTGCGGCCCAGAAATAGGGCAGGGAGGGGTTATATGCAGAAAATGCAATCCAGCGCCCGGCTGGGCACGGAGCCGGTGGGCAAGCTTTTGTGGGAAATGGCCATTCCCACAGTACTGGCTCAGATGGTCAATCTCCTTTATAACATTGTGGATCGAATCTATGTGGGGCACATTCCGGAAACCGGCGCGCTGGCGCTGGCGGGATTGGGTGTGACCTTTCCCATCACCATGCTGGTCAGCGCCTTTGCCTCACTGGTGGGGGGCGGCGGCGCGGCCCGGGCCTCCATCGCCCTGGGCAAGGGCGACGGCGAACTGGCGCAGAAGATTCTGAACAACTGCGTCACTTTGCTGCTCATCCTTTCCGCGGCGCTGATGGCGGTGTTTCTGCCCCTGCGGGATACCATTCTCATGGCCTTTGGCGCCAGCGAAAACACCCTGCCCTACGCGTCGGGGTACATTTTCATCTATCTTTTGGGCACGGTGTTTGTGCAGCTGACGTTGGGCCTGAACGTGTTTATCACCAACCAGGGCTTTTCCAAAATGAGCATGGTCACCGTGTGTATCGGGGCGGCGCTGAATATCTGTCTGGATCCGATTCTGATTTACGGCTTCCACATGGGCGTACAGGGGGCGGCGCTGGCCACCATTCTCAGTCAGGGCGTTTCCGCCGTGTGGGTGGTGTGCTTCTTGAACGGGAAAAAGTCCGGACTGCACGTGCGCCTGCGGGATATGGGCCTGAACTGGCAGGTGCTCTCGCCTGTGCTGGGGCTGGGACTTTCCCCCTTTGTGATGCAGTCCACGGAATGCCTGGTGCAGTTGGCGTTCAATAACGGCATGCAGAAATACGGCGACGACCGGTATGTGGCGTTGATGTCCATCTGCTTTTCCCTGACGCAGATCGTCTGGCTGCCGGTGAGCGGCTTCGGCCAGGGGGCCCAGCCGCTGGTGGGCTATAATTATGGCGCGGGGCGCTACGACCGGGTGCGGCAGACCTTCTGGAAGATGCTGAAAACCCTGCTGATCTTTACCCTGTCGGCCATTGCCGTTGTGGAACTGTTCCCGGGGCTGTTCATGCGCATGTTTACTTCAGACCCGGAACTGATTCAGATGGGCAAGCCCTGCGTGCGGCTGTTCCTGGCGGGGCTTTCTGTCATCGGGCTGCAGGCATCCTGTCAGCAGACGCTGATGGCCCTGGGACAGGCGAAGATTTCCATGTTCCTGGCCATGAACCGCAAGCTGATTCTGCTGCTGCCCCTGGCGCTGATTCTGCCCCGGGTGGGCGGTTTGGGAGTGTGGGGCCTTCTGCTGGCGGAGCCGGTAAGCGATTTCCTGGCCTCCTGCACCACCTGCGTCATCTTCCTCTGGCGCAGCAAAAAGCTTCTGCCCAAACAGCAATCGGTCTGAAACGTGTGGAAAAACTTGTGCATTCCGGGAAAAATGTCTGAAATATAGGCAGCTTTTCGGCGTTTGTCCATGGCCTTTCCGGGGAGAATCGGTTATTCTGAAATCAGGATACCAAAGACTTCTCTCCGGAAAGGATTTTTTCACCATGACATATATTCTCTATAACCCCCTGGCGGGCACGGGCAATTGCCGCTCCCGCGCGGAGGAAATGGCAAAACGCCTGAAGCTCGACCGCCTGGAGATGCGGGACGTGACCTGCACCAATGTTTCGGTGCTTGTGAAAAACCTGGCCTCTTCCGACGAAATTTATCTGGTTGGGGGCGACGGCACGCTGAATCATTTTGCCAACGCCGTGGAAAACAACGTGCCCCGGCAGAAAATCTGGTATTATCCCGCGGGCACGGGCAACGATTTCATGGCCGATCTGGGCAAGGCGGGAGATACGCCCGTATGCATCAACGCCTATCTGCAAAATCTTCCCCGGGTGCAGGTGCAGGGCAAGACCCGGGTGTTTCTCAACGGCGTGGGTTACGGTATCGACGGCTATTGCTGCGAAACCGGTGACGCATTGAAGGCCCGGGGGGAAACCAAGGTAAATTACACCGCCATCGCCATCAAGGGCCTGCTGGCCAAATTCCGGCCCCGGAAGGCCCAGGTGACCGTGGACGGAACGCGGCATGAATATCGCCACGTGTGGCTTGCGCCCACCATGAACGGCCGTTATTATGGCGGCGGCATGATGGTGGCCCCGGGCCAGAATCGCCTGGAAAACGGCGGCACCGCCAGCGTGGTGGTGCTCCATTGCCCCAGCAAGCTCAAAACCCTGCTGGTCTTTCCCGGCATTTTCAAGGGCGAGCACGTGAAGCACCGGGAAATGGTGGACGTGCTCACCGGGCGGGAAATTTCCGTGAAATTCGACCGGCCCACCGCCCTGCAGATCGACGGCGAAACTGTGGTGGGCGTAACGGAATATTCCGTGAAGGCCGGCTGAAACCATTGGATACAAAAAACGGCTCCCTTCGGATGCGTTCCGAGGGGAGCCGCTTTTGCCCTTATTCCGGCAGGACGAAATCCGCGGGCAGGGGCTTTTTCTGATAAACGCCGAATTTGATGGGTACTCCCTGATCGGCATACAGCTTTTCGTGTTCGCTGACGAAATTGGGGGAAAAGCCGGAGGCATGCAGATCCAGCGTGACGTATTTTTCCTGAAAGCCGCAGGCGGCGAAATATTCCTGGGAGGCGGCGAACAGGGGATCGTCGTCGGTTTTGAACCAGATTTCCGCGTCCTCCGTGAGAAATTCCCGGTATTGCATCAATTGCCGGGGATGGGTCAGCCGGCGCTTGTGCTGGCTGGCCTTCTGATTCCAGGGGTTGCAGAACTGGATGTAAATCCGATCCACCCGATCCTCCGCCGCCAGAAAGCGGGAAGCCCACATGATGTTGAAATGGGTCAGGCGGATGTTGTCCACCGGGTCCTCGCCGTATTGGGCGGCGATGTTCCGCCGGGCCACCCCCAGCACCGTGCTGCACAGATCCACCGCCAGAAAGTTGACCTCCGGGGTTTCGCGGGCCATCTTTGCCGTGGCAAAGCCCTTGCCGCAGCCCAATTCCACGTGAAAGGGCTGCTCCTTCGGGAAAAGGCTCCGCCATTGCCCCCGCAGAGGCAGCGGGTTCTGAATGTAATAAGGACAGATCTCAAGCTCCGGCTTTACCCATTTTTTCGCGCGCATGCGCATGTGCTTTCACCGCTCTTTTCTGTGTTTTTCAGCCCCGGGTCAGCCGGGTAAACAGGTCGGTAAACAGCGCGTCCCGGTTGATGTGCCAGACGTACTGCATCCACGGCCGCCGGCCGTCGAATCCGTAATGATCGTCATATTCCGGAATGGGCCGCCGTTCGATGCGGTCGCAGACGATCTTCTTTTCCGTGTCCACAATCCAGGCCACGGTGGTGATGTCCCAAATGGCGCGGCTCCAGGCGGTGCCGGCGGCGTAGGATTCCGCTTCGGCGATGGTGTTTTCCGCCAGATAATCCGCCAGAGGATTTTTGCCCTTCAGCCAGTATTCCAGTTCCGGCCGGGTGACGGTGCACTGGCTCACCACGCCCATGCAGGGCAGCTGCACCAGCGCCGCCTCAGAATCGAAGATCACCCGCGCGGCGGCCACGTCCTGCATCATGTTGAATTCCCGGGTGTCCGGCCAGTGCCAGGCGTGGCCCCCCAGCCAGACCACCACGGTGTTTTTGGCCACTTCCGGGGCCTTGATAAAGGCGGAAGCCACGTTGGTAATGGCGCCGATGGCCACCACGTACAAAGGCGCCTCCGGAGAAGCGGCCCGGGCCTTTTCGATGAGATCCTCCACCGCGGGGGATTCCACGGGGGTCTTTTCGTCCTTCAGATAGCCGCGGGACCCCTTGAAGGTCTTGGAGATCATGTCTTCCCGGCCCGCCAGGCGCAGAAGCTTCAGAATTTCGTTGTAGCTTCGCTCCATGCCGTCCTCGGGGCCCTGAGATCTGGTGTTAAAAAAGGGCGCGGCGTAAATGGCCTGCAGGTCGATTTTCTCCGGGGCCAGCAGGGCGTAGGCGATGGCGAACTGGTCGTCGATTTCATTGTAAGCATCGGTATCCAGCACCATTTTCACCTTGCCAACAGGGCGCTGAAGCTGTTTGAGCATATCAAAATCGTTCATGGGGAATTCCTCCTGAAGGTTGATAAAACGTGAAACCTATGTTATTATAAAAGACGAATATCCAAATGTCAATTGGAGGATGAAAACATGGGAAAATATGCGGTGGAATATCGAATCAATAAGCCCATGGGCGGCGTGCAGCTGACCGGCGGCGCGTTGAAAGATGCTTTTGAAAACAACGTCAGCTTCCTGAAAAAGTTTGACATGGATCGTATGCTCTACTGGTACCGGGTGCACAAGGGAAAGCCTGCCCCCGGGGTTCCCTATGCGGGCGATGCGGGCCATTTCGAAAATAACCTCAAGGGCCAGACTGCCGGCGAATTCATGATGGGCGCGGGCACCGCGCTTCTGTGGCAGGAGGACGAAACCCTCCGGGCCATGGTGCAGGGCCTGATCGCGGAAATGGACGATTGCCGGGACGCAGACGGCTTTATCATCCCCATTCCCCGGGAGCAGTTTGACACCAAGGAATATCCCAATTACACCCGGGCTTGGATCACCTTCGGCCTGCTGGACGCGGGTTACGCCGGAGAAAGCCGGGCTTTCGAACTGGCCCGGGATATGGCGGATTATTTCAACCATTGCAACGTGCTGCCCTATGTGAAGGATCTGAATCTGGGCTTCCAGGGAATCCTGGCCAACACCCGCATGTACGACGCGCCCAACGGCAAGTGGGAAGACATGCAGGTGGCCATCGATCATTACCAGGAAACCTGGTGGCTGAAGCAGGTCATCGCCGGAGACCATCGGGCCATTTACGATCACCCCGGCAATCATCCCCATTCCACCCTGCTCACCACCCTGGAGGGCTATCTGGATCTGTATCGCGCCACCGGCGAGGCAATTTACATCGACGCGGTGAAGAGCGCTTTGCATATGTACGAAGATAAGTGGCAGCACGTGGGCGGCGGCATCAATATGTGCGAATTCGACACCTACTGGCCCGGCTGCAACTGGCTCAGCCCCAAGCACAGCTACAATGAACTGTGCTCCACCAATTTCTGGATTCTGCTGAACCAGCGGATGCACCTTTTGTTCCCCGACGAGGCCCATTACGTGGACGAGATGGAAAATTCCATCTACAACGTGCTGCTGGCCGCCCAGGTGGGGGACGTGGGCTATCATTACCTGAACTTCCTGGAGCGCACCAAGGATTACCGTTATCTGGATCGGGCCACCTGCTGCGCCTCCCTGGGCACCCGGCTGGCGGGCCTGCTGCCCCAGTTTGTGTACAGCTACGCCGAAAACGACGTGTACGTGGATCTGTTTGCCCAGTCTCGGGCGGAGCTGCCCAACGGCGTGACCCTGCGCACTGAAACCAACATGCCCGAAGACGGCCATGTGAAGATCGTCATCGAAAAGGCGGAGCATCCCGTGAAGCTCCATGTGCGCATTCCCCGCTGGTCCGTTAAGGACGGCAAGTCCTATTACGAGATCCATTCGGACGTAAAGGCCGGCGACGTGTTCGAATACGATTTCGCCTTCTCCCTGAAGACCACCAAATACTCTGGCGGCGAGGAACTGGTGGGCAAGGAGCGCTGGGCGGTGGAATACGGCCCGCTGCTTTATGCGGCCATGGGTGCGCCCAATCCGGTTTCTGTGGCCTTCGACCCGGAAAAGCCCGAGAAGTGGTTCACCAAAAACGGCAAGAAGCTGATCCTCAAGGGCGATACCCGTCACGAATACTGGGCTTACAAGAACATCCACGACGAGCCTTTCAGCGTGTATCCCGTGGTGGAGAAGCCCTGAAATGAAGGGCACGGTTTTTGACGTTAAGGAATTCGCCGTATACGACGGCCCGGGAGTGCGCACCACGGTGTTTTTGAAGGGCTGCCCCCTGAGATGCCGCTGGTGCCACAATCCCGAGGGCCTTTCCCCAAAACCTCAGCTGATGGTCAGCGTGGCGGCCTGTACCCATTGCGGAAAATGCCGGGCCGTCTGTCCCCATCCGGAACACTGCGTCGCCTGCGGGAAGTGCATTCCCGCCTGTCCCCAGGGCCTGCGGCGCATGGCCGGCCAGGAGATGGAGCCGGAACAGCTGGCGGAAAAACTGAAAAAAAGCGCCGTGTTCGAAGGCGGCGGCGTGACCTTCTCCGGCGGCGAGCCCACCCTCCAGTGGGCCTTCGTCCACGAGACGGTAAAGCTTCTTCCCCAGCTGCATAAGGCGGTGGAAACCTGCGGCTATTGCGCGGATTCGGTGTTTGCCCAGGTGATGGAGGACATGGATTTCATCCTCATGGATGTAAAGCACATGGACCCGGCGGAGCACAAAAAGTGGACGGGAGTAGATAACGGGCCCATCCTGCGCCATCTGGATCTGCTCTGCGCAGGGGACAGGGATTTCATCATCCGCGTGCCCCTGATGCCCGGAATCAACGACGGCCGGGAAAATCTGGATCGCCTGGCCGAGCGCCTGGCGGGCGCAAAACGCCTGGTGCGGGTGGAGCTTTTGCCCTATCACCAGACGGCGGGAGCCAAATATCCCATGGCGGGCATGGAATACGCCCCCGGCTTCGACACCACCCGGGAACCCCGGCGGGATTTCGAACCCTTCCGCGCCCGGGGCATCGAGGTCATTTCTCTGGCATAATCGAAAACAGAAATTGGGAGAGACGCGCCTGCGCCTCTCCCTTTTTTGAATCGCGTATGCAAGAATATTTTGCCCGAGGAAAGGTGCGCGGTTGATTCTGGGGGGCAAAGATGCTAAAATAGGGTCAGAATCTTCATTTCCCGAAAACGGGCAAGGAGGCAATACAAATGGATTATAAAAAGCTGCAAAACGGCAGCGATATTCGCGGCGTGGCCCTGGAGGGCGTCGAGGGACAGCATGTGAACCTGACCGAGCAGGCCTGTCGGGACATCGGCCGGGGCTTTGCGCTGTGGCTGATGAAGAAAACCGGCAAATCTCTGAACCTGCGGGTGGCCGTGGGCCGGGATTCCCGGCTGTCCGGCGAACAGCTCAGCGCCTGGCTCTGCGACGAGATGGTGAAAAGCGGTCTGCACGTGACTTCCTTCGGCATGGCCAGCACCCCCGCCATGTTCATGGCCACCGTGACCGAGGGCTTCAAGTTCGACGGCACGGTGATGATTACCGCCAGCCATCTGCCGTTTAACCGCAACGGCTTCAAGTTCTTCACCGCCGGCGGCGGGCTGGAGGGCAGCGATATTAAGGAGATCCTGGCGCTGGCCGGCGGAAGCGAAACCACCGGCATGGAGGTAGGCACCTTCGAAGCCGGCGAATTCATGAACGAATATTCCGCCATTCTGGCCGACAAAATCCGCAAGGCCACCGGCGAGGAGCAGCCCCTGAAGGGCTTCCGCGTGGTGGTGGACGCGGGCAACGGCGCGGGCGGATTCTATGTGGACAAGGTGCTGAAGCCCCTGGGCGCGGATACCCGCGGCAGCCGCTTCCTGGAGCCCGACGGCAGCTTCCCCAATCACATTCCCAACCCCGAAAACGAGCAGGCCATGGAGAGCATCCGGGAAGCCGTGGCGGAGAGCCACGCGGATCTGGGTATTATCTTTGACACCGATGTGGACCGGGCCGGCGCGGTACTGAATGACGGCAGCGAATTGAACCGCAACCGCCTGATCGCCATGCTTTCCGCCATTCTGCTGCGGGAGCATCCCGGCACCACCATCGTCACCGATTCCATTACCTCCACGGGCCTGGCCAAATTCATCGAGAAAAAGGGCGGCGTGCATCATCGCTTCAAGCGGGGCTATCGCAACGTCATCAATGAATCCATCCGCCTGAACGCCCAGGGGCAGGATAGCCAGCTGGCCATCGAAACCTCCGGTCACGGTGCGCTGAAGGAGAATTATTTCCTGGACGACGGCGCATATCTGGTGACCAAGCTGCTGATCGAGCTGGCCCGGGGCCGCAAAATGGGCTATACCCTGGAATCCCTCATCGACGGCCTGGAAGAGCCCGCCGAAAGCGTGGAATTCCGCATGAATATCCTGCAGGAGGACTTCAAGCCCTATGGCCAGCAGGTGATCGACGATCTGACAGCCTATGCCGCCAACCAGCCCGGCTGGAGCCTGGCTCCCAGCAATTACGAGGGCGTTCGGGTGAATCTGGATCAGGCCCATGGGGACGGCTGGTTCCTGCTGCGCCTTTCCCTGCACGATCCGCTTTTGCCCCTGAACATCGAAAGCGCCAAGGTGGGCGGCGCGAAGGAAATCGCCTCCGAGCTGGCGGGATTCATCGCCCGTTATGACAAGCTGGACGCGGCTTCTCTGGAAAATTTCGCAAAATAAGACGAATCAAAATTTCGGCCGGATGGGATAGCTTTCCCTCCGGCCGATGGTTGTTTTTGGGGAAAACCGTTACCCAAGAGCCACGTCCAGAACCATCATCACCGTAAATCCCGCGGAAAAGGTCGCGCCTGCGAAAGTGGGGGAGGTCTCCCGGGCGGATTCCGGAATCAGTTCCGCCGCCGCTACGTAAAGCATGGCCCCCGCGGCAAAGCCCAGCAGGCAGGGCAGGGCGGGCACTACGATTTGCGCCGCCGCCAGCGTCAGCGCCGCGCCCAGGGGCTCTATGGCCCCGGAG
>OLPR01003085.1_pt1 | contig 11546 bp, 8 predicted proteins | sample 1672761 | NCBI WGS metagenome assembly OLPR01 (sample SAMEA3136721, study PRJEB25190) | human gut metagenome | biome: human gut; feature: human-associated habitat; material: faeces | place: Austria | collected 2013 | reverse complement strand
TGTCCAGCGCCTTCATCAGGCCGATGCAGCCCACCTGAAACAGGTCGTCCACGTTTTCGCCCCGATTGCCGAAGCGCTGAATGATGCTCAGCACCAGCCGCAGATTCCCCCGGATGAACTCTTCCCGGGCGTTGAGATCGCCGCTGTGCACCAGCGGAAACAACTCGCGCATGCGCTCGTTGGTCAGAACGGGCAGGGTAGACGTATCCACACCGCAGATTTCCACCTTGTTGATCGCCATATTGGTTTTCCTCCCTTGCTGGCTTCCAACAGGAAGTATGGGCAAAAGGGAGGATTTTCATTCCGGGTCGGGCCGAAAGGACAATCAAAGGGAAAAACCGACAGAAAACAGGTTTTTGTGAGGGAGCAATCGAAGAATATACCTGTCAGAAAAGCGCCTTAACGCTTCTTTTCAGGCTTCTTTTCAGAAAGGGGAAAAACGTAATGACCAAAGAAACGGAAACACTCCGGCAATGGATCTCGGAGGCGCGGAATATCGTATTTTTCGGCGGGGCGGGCGTGTCTACCGCCAGCGGCATCCCGGATTTCCGCAGCGCTCATCAGGGAATTTACAACACCCCCGGCGGCCGCAGCTATGAAGAAATGCTCTCTCATGAATACTTTGTCGCTCACCCGGACGAATTCTGGGATTTTTACCGCCGGGTGATGCTCTATCCGGAGGCAAAGCCCAACGCCGCCCATCTGGCGCTGGCGAAGCTGGAGCGCCGGGGCAAGTGCAAGGCGGTCATCACCCAGAATATCGACGGCCTGCATCAGGCGGCGGGCAGCCAAAAGGTGCTGGAGCTTCACGGATCGGTTCATCGGAACCGCTGCATGAAATGCGGGCATTTCTATCCATTGGAGCCGCTGCTTTTGGGAGAGGGCGCGCCCCGCTGCCAATGTGAAACGGCTCACGGCCCCTGCGGCGGCATCGTGAAGCCGGAGGTGGTTCTTTACGGCGAGCCGCTGGACGACGCCGTCATGGAGGAAGCGCTGGAAGCCATTGCCCACTGTGACCTGCTGATCGTCGCGGGAACGTCGCTGGTGGTATACCCTGCCGCCGGGCTGATCCGTTATCGCAGTCCCCGCTGCCGTCTGGCCCTACTGAACCGGGACGCTACCGATTACGACCGTTCCGCCGGACTGGTGGTGCGGGAGGACCTGACGCAGGTGCTGCGGGAGGCGGTTCAGGTCCCGAACGATGCGGCCACTGACTCCGGACGTTGATTTCAGTCAATGGCAGGAGGTGCGCTTACGAACGCGGGGGACATCGTGAGGCGTTTCGTTGGAAACGATGCCCCTAAAAAAATTCCGCCATCTCACGAAAGCGGAATTTGGATGATGATTGGTTTTTCTTGAGTCGGCGCTACCCGTTCAATCAGGCCGCCCCTTCATCGCTGTCCCTCAATAGAAAACAGAAATTGAATTCCCGCAGGGATGGCTCTGCGCCCCTTCAGCCTGCCTTGCCGGGAGCCTGAGTGCTGTTCAGCGCCGCACCCAGACGCACATTTCGCCGGTTCCCCGGTTTCCCCATGCATAATAGGGAATCCACCGCAGAGACACCGTCTTTTCGCTTGCCGCGCTCACAGGCGCGTACAGGGCTTCTTCCCTGCAAGCTTCGGTCAGCTCCCGCAGGCCGGGAGATTCCAGCGCGATCACGCCCTCCAGCTCATCCGTCCAAACGGCGCGGAAATCCTGAACGGTGATTCCGCCGAGACGAAGCCGATGCAGCGCGCTCCCGTTATCTTTTTCCTCCAGACAGTAGACCACAGGCCCGCGCATTACCGCCAGCTTGCCCTGGTCTTCCCGCACGGCGGAGTGCGCCTGATACAGCGTGACCGGCATGGCCAGCGTCAGCTCCACCTTGTCTCCGGCTTTCCAGACGCGGCGCAGATGAACATATCCCATTTGCGGCTTCTCTTCTACGGGGATTCCGTTCATGCTCAGGGTGTACCCGCTGCACCATGCGGGAATCCGCAGGGCCATATCCCCCTGAACCGGTTCCGTGCCGTCGCACACGAAGCAGACGTTTTCTTTCCATGGATATTCCGTCTGGCAGGTAAAGCAGAGCTTTCCTCCCGGAAGCTGCGCTTCCAGACGTCCTCCTGCATAAAGCTGCACATACAGCGTTTCTCCCTGCACTGCGTACAGATAATCCTGCAGCGAAGTCAGCAGCCGGATCAGGTTCGGCGGACAGCAGGCGCAGTCAAACCACTCCTGCCGTTCCGGCTTGATGTGGCGCTTGTGAGGATCCTGCGCGCAGGCCTGGGGCAGCACCTCCAGCGGATTGGTGTAGAAAAAGCGCTTGCCGTCCAGCTGCATGCCGCTGATAATGCCGTTATACAGCGCTCGTTCCATCACATCGGCATACTCGCTGCGGGGATCCAGCCGGAACATTCTCCGGGCAAGGAAGACCAACGCAATGGACGCGCAGGTTTCACAGTAGCAGGTGTCGTTGGGCAGATCATAATCAAAGGAAAAGGCTTCGCCGTACTCCGTCGAGCCAATGCCGCCGGTAATGTACATCCGGCGGTGCACCGCGCTGTTCCAGAGGCGTTTGCATGCTTCCGTCAGGCTTTCGTCTCCGGTGGCCAAGGCCACATCCGCCATACCGGAATAGAGGTACATGGCCCGAACCGCATGCCCCTCCGCATCCTCCTGCTCCCGCACCGGCTTTCCCGCCTGATAATACTGATAGCCCACCGGCCCGTCCAGCCAGTGGCAGCGGCGGTTCATGGCGCGGCATTCTTCATCGAAATACAGCGGAGCCTGTCCTCGCTGATCCACAAAATACTTGGCCAGCTTCAGGTGTTTCGGATCTTGGGTCAGCTGATACAGCCGCATCAGCGCCAGTTCGATTTCCGGATGCCCCGGGTATCCATGGCGCTTGCCCTCTTCAGGGCCGATGGCGCTATCAATGCAGTCCACGTAGCGGATCATCGCATCCAGCAGCTTTCGCTTTCCCGTGGCCTGATAATAGGCTACCGCCGCCTCCAGCATATGCCCCGCGCAATAGAGCTCGTGGTTGTCCATCAGATTCGTCCAGCGGTTTTCCATACCGTTGAGGATATAGTAAGTATTCAAATAGCCGTCGGGCTGCTGGGCCGAAACAATATCGTCAATGGCCTGATCCGCCAGCCTTTCCAGCGTCTCGTCGGGCCTCCATGTCAGGCTGTAGGCGACGCCCTCCAGCCATTTTGCCGCGTCGCTGTCCTGAAACACACAGCCGTAGAACTTTCCGGCGGCTTTTCCGCCCGCAATGCGGAAATTCTGCATGCAATGGCTGGGACTGGCCGTAGGCAGCTCGTCATTCAGCGCCTTCCATTGATAGGGAATTCCCTCTTGGCAAACAACCTCCCGGAAACGATTCCAGAAGGAACTCCGGAGACTGACCTGAACCTGTTCGTTGCTTTTCATCATCGCTGCTCCTTCTCACCGGGTTTCCCCGGATATTCTTTCTGAGGGAATCGGCTGTACCGATGGCAGGGTTCCTTCCGTTCCCTGTCAAAGCCGCCGGGGGATGCTTTTCAGACACCCCACATTTTATTCAAAAGGTGGATTTTTCTTTCTCGCATTTTTTCTTTCCATCCGCAAGCGTTTTTCTCCTTTTGGCAAGTCTTTGCAAACCCCGTCGGAGGCTTGTTAAAAACGGCAACGCATCGGCTTATATAGTGCAAATTCTGTTCGAATTTCAGAAGGCTTTTCCCGCTTGACAAGGCGATTTTAGCACATATAATTGGGGTTAGCAACGCACAGAACTAAGGAAAGGCGGATTATTCTTATATGTTATGCTTTAAGTCGTCCAGCCGCAAACCTCTTTCCTTTCTTCAGGCCGGCAATTTGGTCAACGGCGACAGCTTCCGGCACTCCCGGCGAAATCTGGATTTTTTCGTTCTGCTGGCCGGGATCGAGGGTTCCCTCTACATCTCGCAGGACGATGTGCACTACACGCTGGGGCCCGGTGAATTCATGCTTCTGATGCCCGGGCATGTTCACGAGGGCTACCGTTCCTCCGAGGGACGGCTTTCTTACTTCTGGTGCCACTTTCGGGCCGGAGACGATTATCAGTTGGTGGATGAGTCCGGCGTAAAGCAGTATTTGGAAAGTCTGGAACGAAGCGGACTTCCCAAGGATATCTATCTTTTGCCGGAGCACGGTGTGTTTGCCAACACCAACCGGATCTCGCTGGAATTCCGTCAGCTGATCGACTTTTCCATGCAGAAGCCCTATTCCAATGCCATTTTGGACTATGCGGCCAGTCTGCTGGCTCTGGATTTGACGCAGGAATACCTCCAGCAGAACGAAAAGCATACCGTTATGACGCGCTCCTTTTGCAGTATGATCGATCTGCAGGAGTACATCCGTCTGCATTATCAGGAGGAGCTTTCCGTTCCCAAGCTGGCCGAGCAGTTCGGCTACCATTCCAATTACCTGTCCGCCGCTTACAAACGCGCTACCGGCGAATCCCTGATTCATTATATCAATCAGACGCGGATCGCAGCGGCCAAAACGCTGCTGCTGGACACCAAGGATTCCATTGCCGCCATTTCCTCCCGGGTGGGTTACAATGACAGCAAATACTTTATCCGTATTTTCCGGCAGATGACCGGCATGACGCCCGCCATGTTCCGCAACGTATATTTCCGCAAATACATCAATTGGGAGTAAAGGCCGCCCGCGGACCCCGCTCCCTTCCTGCGGATTGACGCAGGGAAACGCCTCCCGCCCAGTCCTTCAAAGCGGGCTGCCAGCCTGCGGAAACAGACGGCGGCCCGTTTTTTCATGGTCCCCTTGTTTTTTCTCTGGTTTTCGATTGCATACAGGATGCAGGAAAGGTATACTGAGTGGGTAAAGAACCGGGAGACCGGGGATTGCTTTTGGAGGAAATATTTCGATGAATCTGACACAGAAAATTCTAAAAAATCACCTGCTCAAAGGCGAGCTGGTGCCGGGCGAGGAAATCGCTATTCGAATCGATCAGACCCTGACGCAGGACTCTACGGGAACCATGGCCTACCTGCAGCTGGAGGCTATGGGCGTGGATCGGGTGAAAACGGAACGCAGCATGGCGTATATCGACCATAATACCCTGCAGACGGGCTTCGAAAACGCCGACGACCATCAGTATATTACCACCGTGGCGAAAAAGCACGGTATCTATTTGAGTAAGCCCGGCAACGGCATCTGTCATCAGGTGCAGCTGGAACGGGTGGGCAAGCCGGGCCGGACGCTGCTGGGCAGCGATAGCCATACTCCCACAGGCGGCGCGCTGGGAATGCTGGCCATCGGCGCGGGCGGACTGGACGTGGCCGTGGCTATGGGCGGCGGCGCATATTACCTGAACTGCCCCAAGGTGGTCAATGTTCACCTGACCGGGAAATTGCCCCGGGGTGTGGCCGCAAAGGACGTGATTTTGGAGCTGCTGCGCCGCCTGACCGTCAAGGGCGGCGTGGGCAAGGTGATGGAATACACCGGCGAGGGCGTGGAAAGCCTGACGATTCCCGAACGCGCCACCATTGCCAATATGGGCGCGGAACTGGGCGCAACGACCTCCGTGTTCCCCAGCGACGAAGCGGCCCGCCGCTTCCTGAAGGCGCAGGAGCGCGAGGAAGACTATCAGCCCCTGTTTGCCGACCCTGACGCGGAATATGATGAAGAAGTGGACATCGACCTATCCAAGCTGGAACCCATGGTCGCTTTGCCCCATATGCCCGACAATGTGAAAACCGTCCGGGAGGCGGGCCCCATCAAGGTGGATCAGGTCTGTATCGGCTCCTGCACCAATTCCAGCTATCAGGATATGATGCGTGTGGCGGCTATCCTCAAGGGCAAAACCGTGAATCCTGATGTGTCGCTGGTCATCGCCCCCGGCAGCCGTCAGGTGCTGAGTATGCTCAGCCAGAACGGCGCGCTGCACGATATGATCGAAGCAGGCGCGCGCATCTGCGAGACCGCCTGCGGCTTCTGCATCGGCATGGGTCAGAGTCCCAAGACCAACGGCGTCAGCGTGCGCACCAATAACCGCAACTTCTTCGGCCGCAGCGGGACGAAGAGTGCAGGCATTTACCTCACCAGCTGCGAGACCGCCGCCGTCACCGCCCTGACCGGCGTGCTAACCGATCCCCGTGAGACGGATGCCGACCTGACGGTGGAAATGCCGGAGCATTTTGCGGTGCATGACAATATGATTCTTCCCCCGGCTTCGCCGGAAGAAGCCGCTTCCGTGGAGGTCGTCCGCGGCCCCAATATCCAGCCCTTCCCCAAGGCAGACGCGCTGGCGGACAGCCTTTCCGGCCAGGTGTTGCTGAAGATGGAGGATAATATCACCACCGACCATATTATGCCCAGCGGCAGCGACCTGCTGCCCTTCCGCAGCAATATTCCCAAGCTCAGCGAACATTGCCTGACCCCGGTGGACGCGACCTTCCCGGCCCGTGCCAAGGCGGCGGGCGGCGGATTCCTGCTGGCTGGTCATAACTACGGTCAGGGCTCCAGCCGGGAACACGCGGCGCTGGTGCCCCTGTACCTGCACGTGCGCGGCGTGCTGGCCAAGAGCTTCGCCCGTATCCATCGGGCCAACCTGATCAATAACGGCATTCTGCCGCTGGAATTTGCGAATGAAAGCGACTACGATCGTTTCGACCGGGACGATGAGATCGCCCTTCCTGACGTGCGCCGGGAGGTGGCCGAGGCCACCGGCAAGGTGACGGTGCAGAACGTCACCAAGGGCTTCACCATTTCGATGAACCTGTCCGTTACCGAACGCCAGCGGGATATGCTGATGGCCGGCGGCCTGATCAACCTGATCGGTCAGGGCAAGGGCTAAGCTGAAAATCGAAATAACATCCCCCGTCTTTCGCCTGAAACCGGCGGACGGGGGATGTTTGCGTGATGAAGAAGTTTTTTTGAACCAGTCTTTTGCCATGGAATGTCGGAGTATCCAGCCAACAACGGGACCGACGCCTTCTGCGCCAGCCGCGAGGCCTGTCGCCGAGCGGCGGCCGACTTCGGCCAACAAACAAGAAAGCCATACCAGACCGGCGAGCCGTGGCACCCTCCGTGCCGCGGCGGTAAAACCCGGCCAAGTCCCATGTCTCCCTACGCCCCTGCGCGCAAGGCGCGCAGTCCGGGGTGCAGGGCTTTAGCCCTGCCTGGCGGCGAAGCCGACTTTTTTCTGAATCTTGCGGAGGGTTTTCTGAGCAAGATAGTTGGCCCGCTGGGCGTTTTCGTCCAGAATGGATTGTAGATAGCCCTTGTCCGCCATGAGCCGGGCGTGCTCGGTCTGAATGGGCAGCAGCGTGTCCAGAACGACCTCGGTGCAGCGATTTTTCAAAGCGCCGTAGCCCTGCCCCTGCAGATCGTTCACGATGGAGGCAATGTCCTGATTGCTCATGGCCGCGATAATGGAAAGCAGGTTGCTCACGCCTGGCTTGTTTTCAGGATCGTAGCGAATTTCGCCGTCGCTGTCGGTAACGGCCCGCTTGATTTTGCGGCGGATGGCGTCCTCGGGATCCAGAATGGCGATGTAGCAGTCGTCCGGGTCGGACTTGCTCATCTTGCGGGTGGGCTCCTGCAGGCTCATGATCCGGCTGCCGATTTTGCCGAAGTATCCCTCGGGCACGGTGAAAACGTCGCCGTAAATGCTGTTGAAACGCTGGGCAATGTTCCGGGTCAGCTCCAGATGCTGCTTCTGGTCGGCTCCGATGGGCACCAGATCAGCCTGATAAAGCAGAATGTCCGCCGCCATCAGCACGGGATAGTCGAACAGACCCGCGTTGATGTTGTCAGCGTGCTTGGCGCATTTGTCCTTGTACTGGGTCATGCGGGAAAGCTCGCCCATGTAGGTAAAGCAGTTCAGAATCCACGCCAGCTCTGCGTGGCCGCTGACATGGCTCTGACAGTAGATGATGTTCTTCTTGGGGTCCAGGCCACAGGCGATGTAGGTGGCGGCCACTTCCAGACAGCGGCGGCGCAGCTGGGCAGGATCCTGCCGAACGGTGATGGCGTGCATGTCCACCACGCAGTAGATGCAGTTGTAGTCGTCCTGCAGAAGGGTGAAATTCCGCAGTGCGCCGATGTAGTTGCCGATGGTCAGGGAGCCGGAGGGCTGAATGCCGGAGAAGATCGTTTTTTTGACTTCCGGGGTCTGGGTTTCCATGGTGATTCCTCCTCAAATCGGTCAGTTAAAACTTCAGAAAATCCGCCAGCAGGGTCAGGGCCACGCCTAATACGATGACCAGATTGCCAATGAGCCTGCGCCGGGTGATCTTTTCGTTCAGGAAACGGCGGGACAGCAGCATGACGTAGACGTAGCTCAGGGCTTCCAGCACGCCTACCAGCGTCAGCCCTACCCACATCTGGGCCACCACGTTCAGGGCCATGCAGAGCATCAGCAGGCCGTAAGCCAGAATGACCCGCCCGTTGAGATAGAACCGGATGCCGGTCAGGCTGCGATCGTCCGCCGCTTTTTTCAAAAGCAGCTGGGAAAAGGCCGATACCAGCGGGGTAATGAGATAGATCAATACGCCTTTAAGCATGGTCGGTCACCACCAGCCATACGCCCAGCAGCACTACCAGAATGCCCGCCGCCTTTCCCAAAGTCAGGCTTTCGCCAAAGAATAAAATGCCGAACAGACAGGTCCACAGGGTGCAGACGCCTTTGTTGGAATAGGCAAAGTTCAGCGGCATCCGTTTTAAAACCTGCTGCCACAGGATGCTGTACGCGCCCAGCGCCGCCACGCTGAAAAACAGAAAGAGGAGGGTCATGGGCCAGTTGGCCTGACTCAGATAGCCCGAGGCCAGTTTGGTGAGCACTGTGACCACCGCGTAAAGCAACAGCGTGCCGTGCAGCAGCAGAAAAGCCTGCAGGGAAACCGAAGATTTTCCTTTTATTTCTTTCGATTCTTTCAATCAGGCTTCCTCCTTTTGAAGATTTGAAACCGGGAGCGAGACCGCCAGCTCCCGCAGCGAGCCAAGCGTGGGACTGTCGCCCAGACGGCAGGACACGGGGGGAAGCAGCTCGTAGAAAAAGGGCGACTCCGTCCAGCGAACCAGTGAAAGTTCCCCGAAGGCGGTAAAGGCCGTCCGCACCTGAACGGGGGTCAGGCCCGACTGCTGCGCCGCTTCCGCAACGCTGCGGCACAGGGTCCGCCGAATCAGCCGGTATAGTCCCCGGCAGCTTTCGTCGTCCGGGGCGATAGTTCCTGCCAGCGCCGAAAGCGCCCGGCTCCGGGGCAGAACGTGAAGCTCGGCTCCCGGCAGACGGCGCTGCCAGAGCACCCCCTCGCCGGGGAATAACTCGCCGTCCAGCAGCCAGACCTGCGCGTAATGGCCGCTGACCAGCTCCAACGCCGGGGCGGTCAGCAGCGTGTGAAAACTGCGGGGGTCTGACGGCGCGGAAACCGCTGTGTCCCAATCCGCCAGACGCAGCGCTGCCAGCGCTGAGGCATGGGTGCGGCTGACCGCCAGAATGCCCCGATCCAGCCGGGCCAGGGCTTCTTTCAGCACGTCCAGCGTGTCGAAGGCTTCCTTCACCGGGGGCGTCCCCTCCTGAGCCGCCGCCAGACACAGCCCGGACTTGACGGCGTTGTACAGAGCCAGCCGCTCCGGCTCGCCGTCCGGGGCAGCAAATTGCTCCCGAACGGATTCCTGCACCGGCAGGAGCGCCTGAACTTCCGCCTGTAAGGAAGTAACGCCCCGGAAGGTGTTCTTTCCCAGCGCGAAGACCGCGTCCACCCGTTCCGGCAGTGCGCTGGCCTTGCTGCCCATGGAAAAGGCAATGCCCGGCAGGAGTTTTCCTTCCTGCCGCAGGGAGAGCTTCAGATGAGCACCCTCCGCGCCGACGGCCCGTCGTTCTTCCAGCGCAGCGCTCCGGCACAGAAGCAGAGGCGCGGGGTTTTCGCAGCCAAAGGGGGCCAGCAGGTTCAGCTCGTCATAGAGGGCATCGGTGCATTCGTCCAGCCGAATCTCCGCGTCGTAGAGCTGAGCAGGCACCAGACAGGCCGGGTCGGCCTTGCGTACCTCCGCTTGCAGGCGGGCGCGGAACTCATCCTCCTTGTCCGCCGATAAGGTTACGCCCGCCGCCTGCTCATGGCCGCCGTAGCGCAGGAGAATATCGTCCAGCGCCTGTAGGCAATGATGAATGTGAATGCCCGGCACGCTGCGCAGACTGCCGTGCAAAAGCCCGTTTTCCCGGCTCAGGACGCAGACCGGGCAGTGATACTGATTGCACAGCCGCCCGGCGGCCAAGCCGATCACGCCTACGTGCCATTCGTCCCCGGAAACGATCAGGGCCGGTTCTTCCGGAAAATTATGATCGAGGGCCGCTTCCTGCGCCTGACGCACAAGCCGGCTCTCGGCGCTCTTGCGCCGGTCGTTGAGGGCGTTCAGCTCCGCCGCCAGACTTTCCGCCTCCGAGGGGGAAGCCGTCATCATCAGCCGCACCCCTTTGCCCGCATCGTCCAGCCGGCCGGCGGCGTTCAGCCGGGGCCCCAGCTGGAACCCCAGCGTGTCCGAGGTCACTCCGCCGCCGCAGGCGCTCACGCTTAAAAGCGCCTTGATCCCCGGACGGCGGGCCTCCTGAATGGCTTTCAGCCCCAGCGAGACCAGCACCCGGTTTTCCCCGGTCAGGGGCACGATGTCCGCCACGGTGGCCAGCGCCGCCAGATCCAGATAGTCCCGGCAGGCTTCCAGCCCCAGAAGGGCCTGCGCCACCTTGAACGCCACGCCCGTGCCGCACAGGCGGCGGTAGGGATAGCTGCCCAGCAGCGGGTTCAGCACCGCGTCGCCGGGACTTTCCGTCAGGGGCAGACCGTGGTGGTCGGTGACGATCACCTTCATGCCCAGCTCTTTGGCCAGCAGGACTTCCTCGTGATTGGTAATGCCCAGGTCCACCGTGACCAGCAGCCGGTATTTTTCCGCCAGCTTCCGCACCGCGTCCTTGTTCAGCCCATACCCCTCGTCCCGGAGGGGCGTGTGGGGAGCGGCGACGATTCCGTATCGGCGCAGGGCCTGCGTCATCAGCGAGGCCGCGCAGATGCCGTCTACGTCGTAGTCGCCGTAAACCACCGTGGGAATTTTTTCGTCCCGGGCCTGACGGAGAATCGCTACCGCCTTGTCCATGTCCTGCATTTCCATGGGGTCGTGCAGCTGATCCAAGGAGGGATGCAGAAAGACCTCCGCTTCGGCAGCGGTCTCGATACCGCGGGCGTAAAGAAGCTGCGCCGCCGTGCCCTGATAGGGCAGCAGCGCGGCTGCCGCCTGCGGGGTCAAAGGGCGGGTATTTCGGGGTAAAAGACGAAGCAAGAGAACCTCCCAGCCCGCCAAATGGCGGAATCAGCATTTCAGAAATAGACCGGAAAACCGTTTTTCAGGGCATCCGCGCCATGCGCTGCGGAGGAAGCCAACCGGCGGTTCGCCGCATGAAACCCGCCAGCCGCGAGGCCCGTTGCCGAGCGGCGGTAAAACCCCGGTTAAGCCACATGTCTCCCTACGCCCCTGCGCGCACGACGCGCAGTCTGGGGTGCAGGGGCACTGCCCCTGCCGCT
>OLPR01003083.1_pt1 | contig 11554 bp, 8 predicted proteins | sample 1672761 | NCBI WGS metagenome assembly OLPR01 (sample SAMEA3136721, study PRJEB25190) | human gut metagenome | biome: human gut; feature: human-associated habitat; material: faeces | place: Austria | collected 2013 | reverse complement strand
CGTTTTCCGCCCTGGTTCAATATAATCAGCAATAAAAATAATCTTCGCCAGCGTATCCATATCCGGATGCCCAGTGGTATGGTAACGCACAGCCTGGAGGACCGATTCATCATCGACCAGCCCCTCCTGCTTTAATATGTAGGAAGCGACAGGCCCATGCAACACCTGCGGCATCAGAAGATCCTCACGGCTGCTCAAAAGATGTTGCTCAACAGCGATGCGTACCTGCTCCTCTTTGGGATATTCCTTGCAATAATCGTGCAAAAGTCCCGCAATTTCTGCTTTATCTTCATCGCAGCTGTGGAGTCGTGCCAGCTTCACAGCCGTCTCAGCAACACGCACGGAATGTTCATAGCGTTTGCTCGAAAGCTGCTTTTTTATGCGCTTTTGAAAATCCATCTCCATCACCTACTGATATAAATGATTGTCCTCGATATAAGAGAGCACCGCCGCCGGCAGAAATTCTTCAACCGCTTCATGAGCAGCCAGCCGCTCGCGGATCATCGTCGACGAGATCGGCAGAGTGTGCAGCGGCAGGTAGTAAACATCGTACGGGCTTTCGTTCAACACCTCGGTCGTCGCCCGTGACACAGAAAGCGTTTTATGCGGCCGATCGATGACAATATAATTGGTCATGTGCAGAAGTTCCTGCCAGTGATGCCAGGATTCGATTGTGTTGAATGAATCCACGCCCATGATGTAAAAAAGCTGATCCTCCGGAAACACCGCCTTAAAGTGCTCCAGCGTGTGCAGCGTGTACGACGGATGCGTGCTCTCGCTCTCGAAAGCAGAAACCTCAAACATCGCATCCTCTGCGACAGCCAACTCCGTCATGGCGAAGCGATGGTGATACGCCGTCATGTGCGGCTTGTGCTTGTGCGGCGGAATATACGCCGGAATGAACAGCACCTTATCCAACGCCATATGATCGCAAAGCTGGCGGATCATGTCGACATGTCCCAGATGGATGGGGTCAAACGTGCCGCCGAACAATCCTATTTTCATCGTCTTTCCTCATCTCTCACAAAAGGCCGAGATTATCCCTGTGGATGACCTCTTCCTCCGTATAATCCAGATATTTTTGGGTGATGCAGTCGCTTTTCAGGCCCTTGATCCGCTCCACGAACAGAGAAGAATAATTCGTGATCCCTTTAGCAAAGCGATTTCCCTGCAAATCTGCAATGGCAACGATCGCGCCGCGATCAAAATCTCCCTGCACATCGACGATCCCGCTCGGCAGAAGGGAGCGTCCTTTTTCCTGCAGCGCACGTTTGGCGCCGTCGTCAACGACGACAACCCCCTCCGCTTCAGAGCCGTAAAGAATCCAGGATTTTCGCGCGTGCAGCGGACGGTGCGTCGCCTTGAAAAGGGTGCCGATCTTTTTGCCGGCAACGATCTCATGAAGCATGCCAACCTCGTTTCGTGACGCCACGACCATCGAAATGCCAGCGTTGGTCGCGATCTTTGCCGCCTCGATCTTTGTGCGCATGCCGCCGGTGCCGACCTTGGAGCCGGAGCCGGAGACTTGGATGTCGCCCAGCGCATCAATCACGTTGGGCACATATTCCACACGGCGGGAGCCGGGCTGCGAGGGCGGCGCAGTGTACAGCGCGTCCACGTCGGTCAGTAGCACCAAGGCTTCGGCCCGCACCAGGTTGGCCACCAACGCGGAGAGTCGATCGTTGTCGCCGAAGCGAATCTCGTTCGAGGCCAACGAATCGTTTTCGTTGATGATCGGCACCACGCCGAGGTCAAGCAGACGGTCCAGCGTGCGTTCCACATTGCGGTACTGGGTGGCACGAATCGTATCTTCGGCAGTGATCAGAATCTGGCCGACGCGAATACCGAATCGACCGAACGCAGTCTCGTAGCGGGCCATCAGTAGCCCTTGGCCGACGGCTGCGGTGGCCTGCTGAGTGGCCACGTCCACCGGCCGCGAGTCAAAGCCCAGAGGCCCGAAACCGGCGGCGATAGCACCGGACGAGACCAGCACCACACGTCCGCCCATCAATCGGACCTGAGCCAAGGCCGCGGCCAACGCGTCGAGCTTGTCCGGGTCGAGGTGACCGCTCGGCTGGGTCAGCGAGCTGGAGCCGACTTTCACGACAATGGTTCCGGCTGCGGCGATCATGCGCCGCACCTCGGCCTGACTCGGAGTGCTCATTTATTCCTCGGTTTCACCATCTTCGCTGGACTCACCGTGGCCGAACAGGCTGGTTTCGTCATGGCGATCGTCGTCAACGGTCGGGTCGGCCCAGTGGCCGGCCTTGCGTTCGGCCATCATCGCGTCGCGCACGGCGGCACGGGCGTCCATCATCTCGTGGTATTGGGCACGACGTTCGGCGTTGGAGCGGCGGTGCATGCGCGGGTCCAGCTCTTCGAGACGCAGATCCTTGCCTCGGGCACCGAGGTTGGAGCCGTCGAGCATTTCGGCACCAGCGGAGATGGTCGGATCCCAATCGAATTCGACCATACGGGCACCACGACCGATGCGCACTTCGTCGCCGGGGTGAGCACCCTTGCGGCGCAGCTCGTCCTCCACGCCCAGCTTGGCCAAGCGGTCAGCCAGGTAGCCCACGGCCTCGTCGTTGTCGAAGTTGGTCTGCATGACCCAGCGCTCCGGCTTGACGCCACGCACCTCGAAGAACACTTCGCCATTGCCGAGTTCGCGGCGCTCGACCGTGAACTCAAGCGCACTGCCGCCCTCGTCAGCACGACGCGGACGGCGGCCCTTGGTCTCCAATGGCTTGATGACCACGCGAGCCTCCTCTTCGGCCTGCTCGCGGTTGGCCACTTCCTCACGCATCTCGTGCACCAGCGCAGACAACGCGAAGTTGAGCTCCTTTAGACCCTCGTGCGAGGCAGTGGAGATCTCAAAGACCTTCAGCCCGAGTTTCTCGAACTCCGGACGCACGAACTCAGCCAATTCCTTGGCCTCGGGCACATCGATCTTGTTCAGAATCACGATGCGCGGGCGTTCGGGAATCGGGATGGCACCCAACGGCAGCTCGAGCTTGTCGGCGTAGAGCGCCAACTCGTTTTCCAGCGCGTGGTAGTCGGACATCGGGTCGCGGTCCGGTTCAAGCGTGGCGCAATCGATCACATGGGCGATGATTTCGGTACGTTCGATGTGGCGCAGGAACTCCAGTCCCAGGCCCTTGCCTTCGGAGGCGCCCGGAATCAGGCCCGGCACGTCGGCGATGGTGTATCGAGAGTCGCCGGCGATAACGACGCCGAGATTCGGCACCAGCGTGGTGAACGGGTAGTCGGCGATCTTCGGCTTGGCGGAACTCATCGCCGCAATCAGGGACGACTTTCCGGCCGAGGGGAAACCGACCAACGCCACGTCGGCGATGGACTTCAATTCCAAAATCACGTCGCGCTCTTCACCGAGTTCGCCGAGCAGGGCGAAGCCGGGGGCGCGGCGGGTCTTGTTAGCCAGGGCGATGTTGCCGAGGCCGCCGGCACCGCCTTGGGCGACGACGCAGCGGTCGCCCTCGTGGCGCAGGTCGGCGAGCTGCGCGCCGGGATGCTTGGCTTTGCCCTGTTCGCCGCGCGCCTCAAAGACGACGGTGCCGCAGGGCACGGGCAGAATCAGGTCCTCGCCCTTGGAGCCGTCCTTATTGTCGCCCAAACCCATGGTGCCGCTGCCGGCGACACGATGCGGCATGAAACGATAGTCGAGCAGGCTGGTGGCGTTACGGTCGGCCACGAACACCACGGAACCACCGTCGCCGCCATTGCCACCGTTCGGGCCGGCCAACGGCTTGTATTTCTCACGACGGATGCCGGCCGAACCGTTGCCCCCATCGCCGCCCTTGACATGGACGGTTACTCGATCCACAAAATCACTCATATTGATTACCTTACAAAAAAGCCGCGTCCTTACGGGCGCGGCTTGAAAAAAGCTTGACGCTATATCGCTCAGGCGATGACGTCGACAACCTTGCGGTCGCGACGCACACCGAACTTCACGGAGCCATCGGTGAGGGCGAACAGCGTGTGATCCTTGCCCATGCCGACGTTGTGGCCCGGGTGGAAGTTGGTGCCACGCTGGCGAACGATGATGTTGCCGGCCACGACGGCTTCGCCGCCGAACTTCTTCACGCCGAGGTATTGCGGGTTAGAATCGCGACCGTTGCGAGAGCTGGACGCACCCTTCTTATGTGCCATGATTCATGGTCCTTTCTATAACTCAGGCAATCGCCGTGATCTTGACGATAGTCAGCTTCTGGCGATGACCCTTACGGCGAGCAACACCAGTCTTGTTCTTGTACTTCTGGATGCTAATCTTCGGGCCCTTGGCTTCGTCGTTCACAACCTCAGCCTTGACGGACACCTTGGCCAGATCGGCGGCGGCAAGGGTGACCTTGTCACCATCGACAACGAGGGAGACCGGGAATTCCACGGTATCGCCCTTCTTAGCGTCGAGACGGTTCACGAGGATGACGTCGCCAACCTCGACCTTTTCCTGATGGCCACCGGCCTTCACAATCGCGTACATTATCGTTCCTTTTATGTTTTGGAAAGCTACCTTGCCTAACACGCACCGAGCTTGCGGTCAGACACCGAGTTTCGAATCTACACCACCATGCGGACTAAATCAAATGATTTTTGCCCGCGTGTCAAGCACGACACACCTGTTACTCTTCCGCTTACTCTTCCGCCGTGTTGTTGGCAGCGACGGCAGCGGCGGCAATCTGAGCCAGTTTGGCTTTGACGTCGGCGCTGGAACCAGCCGGTTCGGGAGCGGGAGCGGTGCCGCGACCGTGCTTGTTGGTTTTGACGAACGGGTCGCCACCGCGAAGCGCGTAGGGATCGTCGTAGTCGGCCGAAACGGTCGGCTGATCATGCAGGATGAAACCACGGCCCTTGCAGGTCGGGCATTCCTCGGAGAACGCCTCGACCAGACCCTGGCCGATGCGCTTGCGGGTCATCTGCACCAAACCGAGCGAGGTGACTTCGGCCACCTGATGCTTGGTGCGGTCGCGTGCCAAGCATTCGACCAAGCGGCGCAGCACCAGATCGCGGTTGGCGGGCATGACCATATCCACATAGTCGATCATCACCATGCCACCGATATCGCGCAGGCGCAGCTGGCGGGCGATCTCTTCAGACGCCTCCAGGTTGCAACGCGTCACCGTTTCTTCCAAGGACTTGCCCTTGCCGATAAAGCGGCCGGTGTTCACGTCAATGGTGGTCATGGCTTCGGTGCGATCGATGACAATCGAGCCGCCGGACGGCAGGTAGACCTGACGCTCCATGCCCTTACGCAGCTGGGAGTCGATGGACCACTTGTCGAACACGTCCTTGCCTTCATGCTCGGCCGGGTCCCACTTCTCCAGCTTGTCCTTCAAGTCGGGGGCCATGGTGTCAAGGTATTCCTCGATACGGTCGTAGACCTTGTCACCTTCCACGATGAGCTTGCTGAAGTCGTCGTTGAAGATGTCGCGCACCACGCGGATGGCCACGTCGGGCTCGCCCTGCAGGAGCTTCGGGCGCTTGCCGTGCCAGAATTCCTCGCGCTTGGCGTTGATGCGCTCCCACTGGCGGACCAGTGATTCGAGATCCTTGACGATGGCGTCTTCGGATGCGCCCTCGGCTGCGGTACGGATGATCACGCCCATGTCTTTCGGGGCGATCTTGGAGACGATGTTCTTCAGACGGCTGCGTTCGCGCTCCGAAAGCTTGCGGCTCACGCCGGTCATGCCGCCGGATGGCACGAGCACCAGGAAGCGGCCGGCGAGCGTGACCTGAGAGGTCAGGCGGGCACCCTTGTGGCCGATCGGGTCCTTAGTGACCTGCACGAGCACCGGGTCGCCGGACTTGAACGCCAGCTCGATGCGGCGCGGCTGGCCTTCGAGACGAGCGGCATCCCAGTTGACCTCGCCGGCGTAGAGCACGCCGTTGCGGGCCTGGCCGATGTCCACAAATGCGGCCTCCATGCTGGGCAGCACGTTCTGCACGCGGCCAAGGTAGATGTTGCCGACGGTCTGTACTTCCTGAATGTCGGAGACGTAATGCTCGACCAGAACATTGTCTTCCACCACGGAAATCTGGGTGTGATGTTCCTTCTCACGCACCACCATCAGGCGGTCCACGTTCTCGCGGCGTGCGAGGAAGTCCTGTTCCATGAGCTGGCTCTGGCGGCTGCGCTCACGGCGGTTGTCACGGCGGCGCTGCTTCTTGGCCTCGAGACGAGTGGAGCCTTCCACATCAGTGATCTCGTCGATGTACTGCTGCTTGCGGGAGCGTCGGACCAGCGGCTGTTCGCTGTTCTGACTCTGGTCGTCGGTGCCCTCGCCGTTCTTGCCGCCACGACGGCGGCGGCGACGGCGAGTGACGGTCTGCTCCTCATCGTCCTCATCGCGATCACGGTCATGATCATCGCGATCGTCACGACGGCGGGAACGCGTATCTTCGGCATCGTTCTCGGCGGTATCGTGCTCGCCGTTGGCACCGGTTTCGCCGCGTGAGCCGCGACGGCGGCGACGGCGCGAACGGGTGCGGGTGGCGTCGGATTCTTCGTCGCCCTCCTCTTCGGCAATCGGCGAGTAGGCGATATCGTCCAGCTCGAGGTCTTCCTCAATCTGCTCGACTTCGGCGGCTGCACGGCGCTCCTGGGCGTTCAGGCGGCGGGAGCGACGGGAACGGCGAGAGTCGGAAGCGTCATCGGAATCGAAATCATCATGGTCCGTGTTGGCGCTGGCATTGGCGTCACCGGCGGCAGCGTTGCGGGAAGCGTCACGAGACGCATCACGGTCGGCGGCATTGCGGCCACGATCGTCACGGTCGTCACGGCGGCGGCTGCGCGGCTGCGCGTCGTCATCATCGTGGCTGCGCGAGCGGCGGGAGCGACGCGACGGACGTTCGTCGTCGTCAACATCGTCATCACGAGTGTCAGCGGTATCGTGCGCATCCACAGCGGCGGGCAGTACCGGTTCCTGGAAGAGCAGGGACGTCATCGGCTTGCCGCGACGCACGGCCTCGTGGCCAGAGGGCAGGGATTCGACCGCGTCGAACAGGCGCTCATCCGGGGTGTCCTCGTGCGTATCCGCAACTGCACGGCGAGAACGACGGCGAACCGGACGGTCCTCGTCATCATCATCCATATCCATAGACGCACGGCGAGAGCGGGAGCGAACCGGCCGATCCTCGTAGTCATCATCGTCGGACTGGCGGGAGCGAGAGCGGCGGCGAACCGGGCGGTCCTCGTCGTAATCGTCATCGTCCACAACCGAACGGCGGCGGGAACGTGGGGCGTCATCGTCATCGAAATCATCGGCACTGACAGTGCGGCGCGAACGATGAGGACGATCATCCTCGCTATCCGAGTCGGCCACTGCGGAAGCGGCGCGGCGCGAACGGCGGCGGGTTGGACGTTCGGCGGAATCCTGGGAATCGCTGGATTCATCGGAATCGCTGGAATCGGCTGACTTGGAATCGGCCGCAGTGCCGGCATCGGGAAGCGCGGGGGCTTCGAACAGCGGGGCGCGTTCCTGCACCTGCAGTTCCAGAGAAGCGCCGGCAGCACCGGTGCCGCGGACCACGCGGCGGCCGCCACGACGACGGCGAACAGGTTCGGCGGGCTGGGAGGCGGCGGCAGGCGCAGCGTTCACGGCTGCAGCCGAATCGGCATTGGATACGGTTGAATTATCGGTTCCGTCGTTGACGAAACCTTCACGGTTGTCAGTGGGCACAATGCTCCTCGCGGCGCGCTGCATCACGACGCCTATTTCCAGGCCTATACGCTTGTCTCACACCACGCTCTCACCGTGGCCGCACGAAAACGCGCCGCGTAAAGGCAACTTCGTCTCAAGTCTGTCCTGCGGGTGGCGGACACCGGCGCTTGCGTTGTCTCATTCTCAAGAGCCGCAAGGGGATCGACGCCATCTCGCACGCTGATGGTTATGCAGAACCACCATCCTTTAGTATGCCACATATTTTGTGCGGGCGTGGCCCGGCGAGGCTGACGTTCTCTCGGCTCCCCTCCCCCGCGGTGACAGCTCCCCTCAGGGAGGGGAGCTAGAGAGGTGTCAGACCAGCCAGTCGGTAAGGATTGCGGCCATGGCGGTCAGGTCGGATTCAGGCACCTGCTCGTCGTGCTTGTGAGCCAGCAGCGGATCGCCGGCACCGAGGTTGACGGCCGGGATACCGAGCTGAGAGAAGCGTGCCACGTCGGTCCAGCCGAGCTTGGCCAGCGGGTCGCGGCCAGTGCGCTCCTTAACCAGTCGGACCAGATCCTGGGCGAGCGGGGCGTTCAGGCCCGGGCGCGCGGAGGGGCTTTCGTCCTTCATTTCGATGCCGTAGCCCTCGAACACGCCGCCGGTAGCCACATGCTCGCCATTGCCGAGTTCGGCACCGGCGTCCGCGCCCATCATCAGAGCCTTGGCCTCGGCCAACGACTTGTCCGGGGCGAAGCGGTAGTTGACGTGTACGCGGCATTCATCCGGAATGACGTTCGTGCCTTTGCCGCCGGAGATCAGCGTGGCGTTGAGGCCCTCGCGATAATCGAGCCCGTCCACGTTCACGGTGGCCGGCTCGTAGGCGTTGAGTCGGTTCAGAATGTCGGCCGCCTTGTGGATGGCGTTCTCCCCCATCCATGCACGGGCGGAGTGCGCGGCCACGCCGTGGGTTACGACGTCGAAGCGAATCGTACCGTTGCAACCGCCCTCGATGCCGCTGTTGGTGGGCTCGCCGATGATGGCGAAATCGCCGGTGATCCAATCGGGATGGGCCTCGACGACTTTGCGTAGGCCATTCTTTTCGGCGACGACTTCCTCATGGTCGTAGAAGACGTAGGTGAGGTCGACTTTCGGGGTGGTTTCCGGCGTGCGGCCGTCGAGCGTGGCGGCGAGGTAGAGCATCACCGCGTCGGAGGCCTTCATATCGGTGGCACCGCGGCCCCACAGCACGCGGTCTTCGGGATGAGCGTGGGCGATTTCTTCGCGAATCAGCGAATCGCCGGGCTCCAGCCACTTTGGTGGGAAATTGTCGATGACCGGCACAGTATCGAGGTGCCCGGCCAAGATCACACGGCTCGGCTTGCCGAAGTCGGTGCTGGCCACCACTGTGTCGCCGTGACGGCGGACGGTCAGGTGCTCTTGCTCGTTAAGGAAGGCCTCGACCTCGTCGGTGAGGGGGCCCTCGTGGTCGGACACGGAGAAGTTCTCCATGATCTGGGTGAGCAGGCTGTTCAGCTGCTCGGCAGTGGATGCGGTGCGGTTCAATTCAAGCGTCATGTGAACAGCGTACCGCGTGGGCGGCGGGCCCAGCACACTCACTACATGAGATTTTGCGGCCGAATACATTTTTATGTGCCACACTGGGGTGGCGAAAGGGAGGATTATGCCAGGTCTAATCAGCGCCATGCAAGGCTTCTGCGTTATCGGCATCGTAATCGCGGTGGGATATGTTGCCGCACGAATGCGAATCGGCGGGCCGTCCGCTCAGATGGTGCTCAACCGGTTCTCCTTCTTCGTATCGAGCCCGTGCCTGATGTTCGCGATTCTCTCCAAGGAGCCGATTTTCGACATCTTCCACCCCTCGATTATCGTGGCGTTCTTCTCCGCCGTGCTGGTAGGCGTGGTGTTTTTGGTGCTCAACCGTATGTTCTTCCACCTGAATGCCCCGGACGCCACCATCGGTGCCCTGAATTCGCTGTACCTCAATTCCAATAACATCGGCCTGCCAATCGCCACCTACATTCTGGGCAATCCGGCTCTTGTGGCACCGATTCTGGTCATGCAGCAGGCCATCTTCACACCGGTGGGCCTGACAGTGCTGGACGTGACCACCAAGGGCAAGGTCTCCATCAAGGAAATCGCCAAGCAGCCACTGCATCAGCCGCTGCTTATCGGCTCGCTGCTGGGCATTGTGGTCTCTGCGATTTCCGCTAAAAGCGGCTGGTTCCCAGTGCCGAAATTCATTTTCGACCCGATCGACATGATCGGCGATTCGGCTGTGCCAATGATCCTGATGGCGTTCGGCATGTCCCTGCACGGCACCAAGCCGCTACAGCAGAAGGGCGATCGCCCGGCCATCTTCACGGTCGCGGTCCTCAAGAACATCATCATGCCAATTATCGCGTTCCTGCTCGCCTACTTCGTGATGGGCTTCCGCGGCTCCGAGCTGTACGCCTGCGTGGTACTCGCCGCTCTGCCCACCGGCCAGAACGTATACAACTACGCGGCCCGCTACAACGTGGGTCTCACCTTCGCGCGCGACGGCATTCTGATGAGCACCATGACCAGCCCGGTGTTTATCGCGATCATCGCGGCGCTGCTGTCGTGATGGGTGCGCAGAGAAGCGTTCTCAATAGTATCCGTGCGCGCAAATGCACAGATATCGCACAAACGAACATTTGCTCATCCGCATATTTGCGGTGATTTCAGCGTTTCTACGTTCGATTTGCGTATACGAAAGTACGCACAGTTGTTATTGAGAACGATTCGCTGCGCAGCTCGGCTCAGTCATCAGCCCGATAATCGGTCAGATTCAAGCTGGCCGCCACATGATTGGACGCGAACGCGCCGATGGAAACCAGCGCATAGCACAACACAAGCCCGCCGAAGAAGCTGGCCAGCGTGGCCGGTTCGGTCATCGAAGCGGCGAACAGAGGGGCCATAAGCAGCATGGAACAGCCGCCGGCCACGATCACCACGATGTTGAGCGGGGTGAGTACCTCGATGAATCGCGCACGGTTCAAGGTCTTGACATCAGTGCCCTCCAACACCAGCATGCGATATTCGCCGGCCTGATCGTACACGCTGCCGGCCTGCATCACACCGGAGCTGACCGCGGCAAGCACAGCGGCGAACACGAGCGTCAGAATGCCGCCGGTGCCGATGTCGCGAATGAACACGGTGAACGGGTCGTTGGCGTCATCGACCACGGCGGCCGATCCGAAGAATCCGCAGATCGACGTGATGCCGGCGATAAACACGGCCAACGCAATGCCGGACACATTGCGCCAGGCGCGCTTAGGGTTGTCGAGAATACGGCGCATGGCAATCATCGTGGCCGCATCCTTGGGGCGCTTGGCCTTGGCCTTGGCGCGAGCGGTGATCACCCACGTGCCGATAAGATTCACCAGCGCGAAGCACAGCAGCATGAAACCGATGATCACGCCGTACATCACCGCCTGGCCGGCCTGAGCCAGCATGGCCGGGTTCTTGAAGACGATCATGGCCACCACCACGACTACCACGAACAGCACCATACGGGTGCCTGAGGGCAATGCGGTGGCGGTGCGCGAGGTGACACCCAATGGGGTGATTGCCACGCGGCGCAAGGTGACCAGCGACGATATCAGCGCCAAGATGGCCACGCCCGCCAAGGTGATTACCAGCGCCAGCGGGCCGACCCATAGCTGTTCGAAGGTGAACCGCTGCTCCTGGAAGGGAATCAGCATGACTGCCGGCATCAGGGCGCAATAGCCGGCAATGCCGATAAGCGCGCCGATCAGCGCCTGTCCGGCGGCGTCAAGCGCGGTGAGACGCACCACCTGACCGGTGGTCGCGCCGGCCAGACGCAGGGCGGCGAGACGGGCGTC
>OLPR01003081.1_pt1 | contig 11555 bp, 10 predicted proteins | sample 1672761 | NCBI WGS metagenome assembly OLPR01 (sample SAMEA3136721, study PRJEB25190) | human gut metagenome | biome: human gut; feature: human-associated habitat; material: faeces | place: Austria | collected 2013 | reverse complement strand
ACGTAGCCGCAGATCTTGCAGACCCAGCCCTTCTGCTCGGCGAGCGCGGCAGGCTTCGGCTTGACGTTTTCAAAGTAGTAGCTGTAGGTCATGGCAGGGACGTTCGACAGCTCGCGCGCCTCGGTTACGTCGGCAATGAACAGAATATGCGTCTCAAACTCAATGGCCTGGATAACCTTGCCGGACAGGAACGCCTTCGTGCAGGCGGGGACATAGCAGACGCCATTGATGGCGCGCGGGGTCGTCTTCGCGTCGGCAAACTTGTCGACATCGCGCCCGGACTGGAAGCGCGCGGCGAAATCGTGCGGCGGGGGGATATGCTCCTGCTCGTCCCGCGCGATATGCCCGATCTGAGCGGACTGCGCGTGCTGAGAGATGGGCTGCGGCTGGCGCGCGCCGGCAAAAACTACGTCGAGCCGGATCACGCGCTGGCGATGGCGCTCTTCCCCGAACAGGCGGCTGGCGCGCTCGATCTGGACGATGAGGGCGCGCTCAGATATCTCGCGGGCGAGACGTTCGACGCGCCGGGCCGCGGCTGGACGCTGGTTACGCACAGGGGTCTGCCGCTGGGCTGGGGCAAAATCGCGAACGGCACGCTGAAGAACCATCTGCCCAAGGGACTGCGCCGCGCCGGTCGATAAGGCCGCGTTGCAAACAGGCGCAATCCGCAAAAACGCGCCGCGCATATCACCGTCGTCGAGCGCGGAGCCGCTGCCCCCGTTTGCGCGTCCCCATACCGGCGCGTTTACGCGCTATAGAAAGAACCTGCCGCCCCTAACGGACGCTCAGGATGCCGCACAGCGATCCTCCGCTTACCAGCAAGCGAACCTGTAGCGCGCACGGCCAAACGTGTACAGCGACACGGTGGAAAAACGCCGCGCGCCTTGCGTTATCGCCGCCAGCGATCGGCAGCCACGGGCCGTATGGCGCGCAATGCGGCCTGCGACATGAAAGCAGTGCGCCATGTTCCTTCACGCGTGAGCTTATCAGCGCGCGAACCGCTCAATCCGCAGCGCGGGCGTATCCGCCCTGCACACATCACATATAAAAAAGGAGAATCAACCATGCTCCAGAGACTGGGCGCACGCGACTTTGAAAGCGTGTTTCGCCTGATGACGCTGAGCTTTCCCGAGGACGAATACCGCACGCGCGAGGGACAGCGCGCTCTCTTCGACGATCCCGCCTACCGTCTGTACGGCCTGCGCGGCGAAGAAGGGCTGGACGCGTTCGCCGCGGCGTGGACGCTGACGGATCATCTGTTCATCGAGCATCTGGCCGTCGATCCGGCGCGGCGCAACGGCGGCGTGGGCGGGCGCTTTCTGGACGCGGTGATCGCTGAGAGCGAACAGCCCGCCGTGCTCGAAGTGGAGCTGCCCGAGACTGACATCGCGCGGCGGCGCATCGGCTTTTATCAGCGGCACGGCTTTTTCCTGAACGATTACGAATATTATCAGCCGCCGATGCGCGCGGGGCAGGAGAAGCTGCCCTTATTCGTCATGAGCACCGGCGCGCCGCTCAATCGCGCTCAGTTTGAAAGGACGCGCGACGAGCTTTACGCGCGCGTCTACAAGTACGGCGCGAAGGGCTGACCCGCCGCGCCAGAACGAACGGCGATGGGCGGCGCGCGGAACACTTTTGAAAAAACACTTCGAAATTTGCGGATATGCTGCGCGTTTCCGCGCGGAAAGGAGCCGTTATGGCCGGTAATATCGTGAGCTATGCCGAGCGGGCGTTCGACACATTCGACGAGCGACCGTTCAGCTCGGTGGACAGTCTGATCCTCTCATGGTTTTCGTATTTTCATCTGAACGGCGCGTTCGAGGGTGCAGCGGCGGGCGAAGCGCTGGCGCTGACGCGGCTGTATCGCTCCGAGCTGTTCGACGAAATGTTCCGCGATTTCTGGGACGCGCCGAGCACGCTTCGGCTCTTCGCCGCGGTGACGGCCAGCCGCCGCTTCCGCGATATGCGCGCGCTTCATTATGTTGAGTCGTTCGACAGCGCGGAGGAGAAGCAGTTCGCCGCGGTGAGCTTCCAGCTGACCGACAATCTGGCCTACGTCGCCTTTCGGGGCACGGATTCCTCGCTGATCGGCTGGAAAGAGGACTTCAGCATGGCGTTCAAATCGCCGGTGCCCGCGCAGGAGAGCGCCGCGCGCTATCTGAGCGACACGGCGAAGCACCTGCGCGGCGCGCTGCTGGTGGGCGGCCATTCAAAGGGCGGAAATCTCGCGGTCTATGCCGCGGCCGAATGTGACCGCGCGGTGCAGGATCGCATTGTGCGCGTGTACTCGCACGACGGGCCGGGCTTTCTGGAGAGCGTGCTTCAGAGCGACGCCTTCCGGCGCATTGCGGACCGCATCGAAAAGACGCTGCCGCAGTCGTCGGTGGTGGGGATGCTGCTCGAGCACCAGGAGCGCTACAGCATCGTCAGGAGCAACCGCGTGAGCTTTTTGCAGCACGATCCGTTCTCCTGGCAGGTGGAGGGCGGATCGTTCGTGCCGTTCAGCCATCTCACCTCCGACGCGCTCTATCTCGACCACACGATCAGCGCCTGGCTGGCGCAGCTGAGCGAGGCCGACCGCGAGCGCTTTGTGGACGCGCTGTTCGACATACTCAGCGCCAACGATATATCGACCGTTGACGAATGGAAGGCGGACTGGCCGAAGAACGTGCCGGCGGCGGTGCGCGCGCTTTCGCAGATGAATCCCGACACGAAAACCTTCCTTGGCCACACGCTGCACGAGCTGGCCGCGTTGAGCGTCAAAAACTTCCCCGAGCTGCTGGGCCGTCCGGCGCTTTCTGCCGGTCACAGGGTGGCTGAGACAAAAGGTGAAAAGCCGTAAGCCCGGTAAGGCCAAATCAGGCGCTTCGCCGCCGAAGGCAATGGAGAGAGCTTACGCCCTGTGTGCTCTCTCCGCTTTTTTTCAACAGGCGTCTGCGCGGAATTGCCGGCCTGCTTGAGGGATGCCTGACGGCGGTTTCCTGCGCAGCTCATCCCGCCGGTATTTGCCCGTGTAGCGAAGCTCGGTCTCGGCAACGTCCGCATGGGCACCGATCAGGGAAAGCGCCCTGCTCAGGCAATCCCTGACCTCGATGGGATAGTTTTCCCGGTCGTATGCGCTGCAGCGCCACGCCCTTTCGGCCAGAGCCAGAAATTCCTTCTGCCAGGGCACGGAAGCGGACAGCCGGATATAGGGCAGGCGGGAAGACCCGAGAACAGGCGCGACATACAATTGCCAGATCAGATCCTCCGCCTGGGAAATCATCCTGGGGCTGAAAATGAGCGCGCGCTGACGGCCGGTTTTCGTCTTCAGGGCCTCCGAATGGAGAATTCCAGTATTGACAAAATAGCCTTCTCCAGCAGTCAGGGCAAAGCGGCTTCCCGCGATCTGCGCATGAACAATTCCCTTTGTGACAATGACGATCTCAAATTCATCGTGCCAATGGGGCGGCACGGCCACCCTTGAGAGATCGTCGTCGAAAAAGGCGATGGGATAATCGGGCGTACCATAGTCCAGAAGCTCTCGACCGGTTTCATCCACCAGATCGACCGAACGTGTCAGCGCCATGAGCGCACCTCCGAATATGACGATATATTTCTATTATGCGCGGCTTATTCGCAGATTTACTCCTATACAGGAATGATAATAAGCGATATAATCCCATATGTCAACTCTTAAAAATGGATGCGAGGAGGATGCGCAATGGGTTCTTTGCTGCTGGCGGTTATTTATCTCATTTTTATCAGTCTGGGGCTTCCGGATTCCCTGCTTGGCTCCGGCTGGCCGTCGATGCAGGTGGATTTTGGCGTTCCTTCGTCCTATGCCGGATTTGTGTCCATGACAATTTCCTGCATGACGGTAATCTCCGCTCTGCTCAGCCCCCGGATGATTCGGAAATTCCAGACGAAATGGATCATCATCGCGTCTATTGCGCTAACGGTGCTGGGGCTGATCGGCTTTTCATTTTCCAGCCGGTATTGGATGCTGTTCGTGATCGCCGTTCCCTATGGCCTGGGCGCGGGCTGTATCGACGCGTCTGTCAACCATTATGTGGCGAATCACTACGCTTCCTCCGTAATGAACTTCCTGCACTGCTTTTATGGCGTTGGCGCGGTGATCAGCCCCTACATCATGGCGCAGGCGCTGAAGCTCGCCCGCTGGAACGCGGGATACCGCTGGACAGCCTATATTCAGTTGGGGATTCTGCTGGTATGTATCCTGTCGCTGCCGCTGTGGAAGAAAAGCGAGAGCCAATCGGAAGAGGAAAGCAGCGACAGCGCCGGAATCATGGAAACGCTGAAGGTTCCCGGAGTAACGCTGACACTGCTTGCATTTTTCGCGTACTGCGCCGGAGAAGCCACCTGCTTCCTCTGGACGCCCAGCTATTTTGCGGGAACGAGGCCCGGCCTGAGCGCGGAAACCGTGGCGTCCTTCGGCTCCCTGATCTTTGGCGGCCTGATGCTGGGCAGACTGATTGCCGGCTTCATTTCCAATAAGCTGGGGGATAAATGGCTGATCCGCATCGGCATTGCCGTGGAGCTGATCGGTATTCTGCTGGTTTTCCTGCCGCTGAAAACGCATATCGTGGCGGCGGTCGGGTTTGTGGTTATCGGCACGGGCATGGGGCCGATCTATCCCGCCATTCAGCATATGGCCCCGTCCAACTTCGGCAGGAAGTACAGCGCGGCGGTGATCGGGATGCAGATGGCCTCCGCCTATATCGGCAGCACCTTCATGCCCATGATCTTCGGCCAGCTTCAGCAAACCGTCGGGATTGGAATCATGCCCGCCTACCTGCTGATTTTTGCGGCGCTGAATATCGGCATGCTGGAAATCGCCTATCGAAAAATTGCCCGTAATCATCGGACGGCCTGACGGCATGAGGATCGCCCCTGTAACGCGACAGGCGCTGCCCACTGCGGCGGCGCTTTCTTTATGCCCCGCCTTTCCCCGCGATCCCGCCCGTCCTTGAAAATTTTGCGGTAAAATTTTCGTTTTGTCATTGACTTTACAACCGTTGCAAAGTTTATAATGCAAGGGAAGTCAAACGGGTAGAAGGAAATGGCTTTTCCGGCTGCCGCTATTATGGAACGGAACAGTTTGAGGCGCTGAACACGATCCGCTATCTGCGGGCGCTGGATATGCCGCTGTCCGAGATTGAGGACTTCCTCAAAAACAGGGACATTGACCGCATTGAGGAAAAGCGCCGGCAGCAGAAGCAGGCGGTGCTCAAAAAGCAGCAGGCGCTAAGGCGCATTGAGCAGAAGATCGACCACCGCCTGAACTGGCTGACGGACGCTGAAAGCGCGCCTTTGGATGTTGTTTCGCTGATTCCGCTTCCGGCCTGCCGCATTGTGTGGGTGGACGATCCGCTGAAAATCGACGGCTCCGCCGATATGGAAGCGCCGATCCGAAAGCTGGATCAGTCCGACGCGGAAGCCGTCATCTTTCTCGGCAAGGTCGGGCTGGGCATTTCCGTGGAACACCTGCAAAAATCGGAAACGACGCAGTATGACGGCATTTTTCTGATCCTGGATCAGGAGGATATTTACACGGGCGAAACGCTGGATCTTCCGGAAACGCTCTGCGTGCGGCTGCGCTTTCGAGGCAGTCATAGAGAAGCGCCCGCGCAGTATCAAAAGCTGCTCGCCTATATTGCCGAGCACAAAATGCAGATCGCTGGCTTTTCCCGCGAGGTCACGCTCATTGACTACGGCGTTACCAACGATACGGAGAAGTTTGTGACCGAGATCTGCATCCCGGTCACATGCGAATAATCAGCATACACTGGACAACGACGATGGGCAATGACGCGCATCGCGCCTTACCGGTCATACGCCTCCATCTGGAACACCCTTTCCGGCTTCGCGCTATAGATCGCGTAAATCTCCAGCCGAATGGCGTCGCAGACGACGCTCTGCGTCAATTCCAGCACCCTGAAGCGCAGATGGTTATCCTGAACGCGGACGCGACGCACACATTCTCCGCCGCGCATGAAAGCCAGCGCATAATCCTTCACCAGCTCCCTGGGCACGCCGCTGGGAATACGCTCGTGCCACCAATGGCTGATAGAAATCGCGTAGTGCGCGGAGCAGTTTGAATCGAAGCGGAGAATGACCTTCTTCACTGCCTTCGGCTGCGCAAACTGCATTTCCAGCCACGGCGCGGGGTCGCTTGCGTCCGGCATCCAGGCATGGGCGTCGTTTTCTTCCGCACGCAGGAAGCCGTCCAGCGCTTTTTCCGGCGCATGGCCCGGCGCGCAGGAAGAGCAGCGCGCTTTCGCGTCCTGAACCGGCAGATGCTTTTCCGGCAGATAGCAATCGTCCCGCATCAGCGTTTCCTGTAATTGCGCTGCGTCTACCTCCCTGGGCGTTTTTCCATTGCACGCCGCCAGAGCGGCCGCCGTTCCCGCCGCCTGCCCCACCACGCCGCAGGTGGCCATCACCCGCGTGGAGCCAAAGGCGATATGGCTGACGCTGATCGCACGGCCGGCCATCAGCAGATTGCTCATGCCCGCCGGAAGCAGCGCGCGATACGGGATCCCGTAAAGATGCTTCAATTGCTTTAATTGCCGAACCTCTTCGCTGGGCTCCTCAAAGTTTCCAAACGCGGCAAAGCCGCCCACCGGATGCAGATCCAGATGCCAGCCGCCGTAAGCGACGTCGTCGTCGAAAATGCGCCCCGCCGTCAGATCGTCCTGCCGCAGAACATAATCGCCCGCGATCCGGCGGCTTTCCCGCTTTCCGGGCAAAAAGCCCACCCAGTCCAGCGCCAGATTTTCGCAGCCCTGATCCTGATTTTTGAGATGATCCCAAACGCCGTACAGCGTCTTGAGCAGCTCGTCCCGGATTTCTTCGCCGTCCTTCAGGCTGTCCCGCTGATCGCCGCCCAGCTCCAGCCACCAATAGCCGGAGGTGGCCTCTGCGACGGGGCCGTTGTGATGATCCTGATGGCCCGGAATATCCGCATCCGTATAATGATACGCCCAGGGCGGCGCTGTAACCGGAACGGGGCGGCCCATATCCCGTGCGGTAAACATCAGGCTGTTGCCCATGGTGTAATCATCCGATACATCCGGAGCCAGACTTTCGCCAAAGACGGCCTTGCCCTCCCGGCCGTGCATCACACGCGCCCCCGCCTGAAAGGCCAGCATACCGTCGCCTGTCGCGTCGATAAAAATATCCGCCGTGAATAAAAAATCCTTTTCCGTGGTCATCTGCTGGACATAAATTCGCCGGATTACGCCGTTATCCGCTTCGGCAGACAGAAAGCGGGCGTTCAAATAGACATCCAGATTCTCCTGCCCGTGCGTCTTTTCCCAGAGAATCGTATCGCAGATCGAGAACGAATGCTGGGATTGCGCAGCTGGTTCTCCAGCAGAATTTCTTCCACAATGCCCGTCTCCCGAGCGTTGGGGCGATGCCCTTCCCGATCCGCGCCGCAAATGTGCATACGGATCTCGCTGCTGGCGTTGCCGCCCAGCACGGGGCGATCCTGAATCAGCGCGGTTTTCGCGCCGTGCCGGGCGGCCGCCAACGCGGCGCACACGCCGGAAATTCCGCCGCCCACAACGACGACCTGATAGCGCTTTTCAATCATTGGTCTTTTCCTCCTCTTGCTCCGCCAGCCCCGCGTCGATCCGCCTCATATCTTTCCCACAGATCGCGGATCAGCGCAATATCCGCTTCGTCAAAGGGCACATCTCCGGCGGCGGTCAGGTAATACAGATCGGTGATCCCCAGCTCCGGCTGCGTCTTCATCCAGCGGCGGAAATCCCGACGGTTGCCTATGCCGCCTGCGTCGGTATCGATGAGCACATTTTCCATCGCCGCCCCGCACAGCTTCGCCCGATGCGCCATAACCTCGGGGGCATTGCGCATCGTCCCCCAATAGTCATGAATACGCGCCTGATCGACGATCTCGTCGAAATAGGGATGCGCGCAGGAGCAGTTGATCAGCGCATCGGGCTTGACGGCCTTGGCAAAATCGCGCATCATGGTAAAGAAGCGCTTGAGCAGCTCCACGCCGTACACGCCCTGTTCATAGCAGGAAACATATTTGCCCAGCGGCATACAGTTGGCGAAATCGATCTTGAAGCCGTCGCAGTTATAGCAGCCCGCCTCGTCCGAAAGCAGCGTATGGATGGTTTCGCGCATACGCGCGCGATATTTCTCGCTCGTCGGATCGGCGCCGCAGGCGGTGCAGAGATATTCGATACATTCCTCCTGACTCAGCCCCTCCGGATACCATGAGCGGAACCACAGCGCCACCCGGCGGCCCTTCCGGTGCTCCGCGTCCGTAAAAGCGCGCAGATCCGGCCACTTTTCAGGATCGGGCAGCGCGCCGCCATATTCCTTCTGCCATTTGTCGTCAATGATGATGCAGCCGGGGCGCAGACCGTATTCATCCAGCTTTTCGCTCATCCAGGTATAGTCCTTCTGGGTGGCATGATCGCACGGGCGCGCCGCGCCGGACTTCTGCCGCAGCGCTTCCTGCTCGCCCCAGCCGCAGAAGAGAGGCCTGCGCCACCAGTCCGGCTCTCGGGAACGGTCTTTTCTCACGCACCAGCCCGCGTCATAATGCCATTGAGCATATGCGCGCACCGCGTCGTAAGCATCCCCGCCGGTCACAAACAGGAGGCTCTGGCTTTCCCATGCGCCGTCTACGGTCGTCTGGCCGTAAAGCGGCGCTTCAAATCCGCAGCGATCCTTTTCGTTCCGATAGAGGAACTGATGGAAGTTATACTGTCCCGCGCGCGCCGCCAGCCCCACGCCCAGCCAGCCGCCGCAGCCCGCCATATGGAAGGGATAGACATAGCAGGGCGGCGTAAAGTAGCCCGGCTCGATCACGCCGGACTCGGTGATCATGCGCAGGTTGCGGGAATAATCCGCATGATTCGCCACGGGCAGCAGATATTCCGCCGCTTCATATTTCGCCTGACAGCCGAAAAAGCGCAGCGCGTCCACCCTGCCCTCGCCCTCCACGCGCACGAAGAACCGCGCGGCGCTTTCCGTGACCTCCAGCACATATTCCTTTCTGGCCCAAAGATTGGAATGAGTGCGCCAGATATGAAGGATTTTCCCGTCCTCTTCCCGCCGTTCGTAGGCCATGACGGGCACGAAGCGATCGTCACCGTCCCGTTCGCCGTTCGCGTCCACGGCGATCATCGCCGGACATTCCAGCCAGACCGCGCCAAAGGCGGAAACGGTAAATTTTCCCTGAGCGTCCGCGCTTATATGAAGCATTTGTTTCATTCCTTTCATTTCCTATAAGAAAGGGGCGAAACGAAGCCCTTCTCCGTTTCGCCCCGCAGCACCGGCAAGATTTACCTGGCCGTCCCCTTATCGTACTGTTCCTGGCTGATGGTCAGGAATTTCTCCACCTGGATCTTGTTCAGATCCGCCAGATAGGCATCCCAGTCGGTATCCACATTGCGCTTGCCGGTGATGAAATCGGTGGTCGCGCTGCTGATGTAGTTCTTCATTTCGGTCTGGATAAGCGCCATTTCATTGACGGCTTCGGCGTCCATGATCATGGTGGTGGGCCAATACAGGCCGATGTCCTTCACATAGATGTGATAGTATTTATTCTCCATCGTGATGTGAACGTAGGTCCAGTCGTCGCCGGGGTTGGCATCCGCGGCCGCCTGCTGATAGCTCTGCTCCAGGCGCATGATCCAGTTCCAGTCGTTCGTCATGGTGATTTTGCCGTTCACGACCAGCTTCTCGTCTTCCTCTTCGGTGTTCTTGCGATAGTAAGCCTTCTCACCGCCGATGGCCAGGCCGCCCTCGTCCGCGGGCTGCACGTTGTAGCCCAGCTCGCCGACGCGCACCAGGAAGGAGCCTTCCTCAGAAGCGATGTATTCCAGCACGCGCATGGCGGCCTCCAGCTTTTCATCGGTGATGTTCGCGTTCAGCGCCACGTTGCGGCCGAAGTTGTTGCCCAGCTTCACGGAAGGATGGGTTTCGCCGTTCTCGTCGAAGAGCACGAAAATCTGATCGTAGCTTTCCCAGCGGCGGCTGTCCCAGTTGCAAACGCAGTTGCGGTGGCCGCCGGTCACCACGCCCAGCGTGTTCACATCGGCGGACTTTTCGTTCAGCGCCCAGACGGTGTTGGAATCCTGCGTGAAGGATTCGGCATAGATCAGGCCTTCGCTGAAGCACTTGTTCATGAAGCGCAGGGCCTCTCGATAGGCCTCGGTCATCGCGGCGATCTGCACCTTGCCGTCGCGGATGATGCGGGTGTCGCCCTGAGTGATCTCGGTGAAGGCGGTCATAACCAGGCCGTCCATCACGTTCGTGCCCTTATCAAACGTCCACGGGATTTCGTCGTTGGGGTCGCCGTTGCCGTTGGCGTCCTTCTCCTTGAAGGCGACCAGCACGTTGTAGAACTCGTCCAGCGTGGTGGGCATTTCCATATCGACATTTTTCAGCCAGGTGCGGTCAATGTAGGTGCGCACGCCGTTGGAGATAAAATCGCGGTCCTCGTTAATGCGGGGGGAGCATATAGAGCGCGCCGTTGGGGCCAACGCAGGCGTTCCAGACGTCGGTGTAGCCCTGATACAGCGCCATCATATCCGGCGCATACTTTTCCATCGCGGGGATCAGATCCAGAAACACGCTATCAACGCCCAACGCATACGCCTGATTCGCATCGCCGGTCAGAGCGTCGGAGCGCAGGATGATGTCCGGCAGCTCGTTCGCGTTCACCATGATCTGGAATTTTTCCTTCGCGGTATCCTCAACCAGATAGACCCACTCGAATTCCACATTGCACTTTTCGGCAACCTTCTTCATCGAGTAGTCGGCGCTCAGATCGTCCTTCGACGTGGTGAGCACAGTCAGTTTGGTAGGCGCGGCGCTTTCGGCCATCGCGGGCAGAGCGCACAGCGCCAGAACAGCGGCCAGAACCAGAGACAGGAAACGTTTCATAGGATACGCATCCCCTGATCAGCGGTATCGGCAACATCGGCCTGATCACGGACAGCGAAGCAAGGGTCTGCATTGGCGAAATCACCGTGACCGAGCTGGAGGATCCCATCGGCGGCGGGTGGGATCAGCCCGCGCCCGCAGATTTCCGTTACAACTATGAAACCGGCATCGAGCTTCCGCCCGTCAGGCAGGCGGACAACACAGAAGTGTAAGGAGGGCTGAAATATGCTCGTATTCTATACAGGAAACACGTTCCATCAGCCCGGCGATGTCCTCTCCCTTTCCGGCGATCGTGTCGGCGCGGAAACGCGGCGCGTAACCCTCGCGCGGGTCGTCAATCGGCGCACGAGCGCCGCCGCCTGCCATGCGCAGCCCGCCTATAACGCGAACGCCGTAGCGCCCGCCTTTTTCCCCATCTCGCTCTCCGCCCAGACCGAACCGGCCATTGACGCCGAAATTTTGCAGGCGACGGAGGATTCCATAAAGCTGCGTATGCCGGCGCAGGCGGGCATTTATCAGGCAAGTCTGTACGGGGCGGCCGGCGAACTGCTTCAGTCCGTCTGGCTGAATCTGCCGCAGCTGGAAACCGTGCTGGGCGATAACGGAGATTCCGTCTCTCCCGG
>OLPR01003079.1_pt1 | contig 11559 bp, 10 predicted proteins | sample 1672761 | NCBI WGS metagenome assembly OLPR01 (sample SAMEA3136721, study PRJEB25190) | human gut metagenome | biome: human gut; feature: human-associated habitat; material: faeces | place: Austria | collected 2013 | reverse complement strand
TCCGGGAACTATGGGGATGCTGGCGGAGCCTTCCTACCCGCTGCAGAAGCTTTGTCGTGATATGGCGCTGAAATGCGGGAAGCCGCTGGAAGAACTGATCTATATTGACGAAGAGAGGGACAAATATGCCTGGCGCAGACAGGATTGCTATCGGAAAGAGGCGGCGCTCCTCGGGAAGATTTTTTTGCTGCGAAAGGATGCTGTGGCCGGGTGGCAGGATGCGGTGCAGAATACCGGGGAAGAGGCAGTGAGCATCCAAAAGCTCACCGGGCAGAAAGCACTGGAGACTTTGAGCAGCCAGTTGTATCTGGCGGATACCTACCGGTACAGTACCGGGATTCCGTATCCTTTGATGGAACAGTTGGTCCGGATCGCAGGGCAGGCCGGAATCTATGAAGTGATCAGGCAGTCGGACAAGGATACACTCCACGAGGTCGTAACGAAAATCTTACAGTTTTGTTAGAAAGAGGGTATTTTTACAGGGAAATTATTATAATCAGAAATGTAAGAAATCATAAAAATGTAATAAGGAGGAATGGAAAATGAAAGCATGGAGTCAGCCCGAAATGGAGGAACTGAACGTAAGAGCAACGGCTTACAGCCCTAAGGGAGGTCTGATCGAGGACGGCGTTTACCAGTCCGATGACGGTAAGTATACTATCCCCACTTACGGTCCTTCTTCCGGCAATTCCGGAGAACCTACCGTAGACGTACAGTAGTTTTCGGACTGTATGAGAGGAAAATGCCAGAATGGATCAGGGAAGCTCATGTTTACATGGGCTTTTTTGGTGTATACGATGAGCCAAGTACAGATTTGTGCTTGCACAAGAATCTGTATTTGACGAACGTACCCCGTTGATCTGTTAAGCGAGATGAGGTACGCAGTATACAAATCGAGCAGGAGTCAGCCTGCTCGATTAACAGACGGAGACAGAGCGTGTAAAAGAAGGGAGAACAGAAAATGGACAAAACGGCAAAAATCCGAATGAAAGCGAAAAGGAATGTGACGGACCTGGCGGGAGAAAAGGTCATGGTGGATTTCGAACAGGGGAAATATTTCTGCATCAAAGGTGTGGGAAACGACATCTGGGATATGCTGGACGGGCAGGAAGGCGAAGACGGCATAACGGTGGAGGCTATCTTACATAAACTGATGGAAGAATATGAAGTGATGGAAGAGGTGTGTGAAAAAGAGGTGCTGGCATTTCTGGACAAACTGGAACAGGCGGGGATCCTGGAAGAGGTGTAGACACATATGGGAAAAATAAGAGGAAGAGATTATATTTCCTGGTTGTGGCAATATACCGCTCCCTATGCGGGCAGGATTGGTCTGCTGTTATTGTTTGGACTGTTGGAGACTTTTGCCTCGCTGGCCATGGTGCAGATCACCAAGGAGATCATTGATCATGCCACAGTGGGAAGCGGTTTCGGACGGCTGCTTACGGGTTATGTGCTGCTGTTATTGGGAATGCAGGGAATCTCGGTGTTGTCGACACTGCTTACTGCACTGGTAACGGAGCGGTTTTCCTTCGGGATCCGACGGCAGATCTATGAGAAGATCCTGCATTCTGGCTGGCGGGAAGTGACGGCCTATCATACCGGTGATCTCATGACAAGACTGACCAGCGATGCGGGAAATGTGGCGGACGGTATTGTGGGGACGATCCCTAATATCTTACAGCTGGGGATCGAGTTGGTACTGGTGTTTTGTATGTTGTTTTATTATTCCCCGCTCCTTGCGGTGTTTGCCCTGCTGGTGGCACCGGTGGCAGCCCTGTGCTCCTGGTGGCTGGGAAAACGCCTGAAACGGTTACAGGGGAAAGTGCAGGAGAGTGAGTCGGAATACCGTTCCTTTTTGCAGGAAAGTCTGGCCAACCTTCTGATCGTAAAGGCTTTTACCGGAGAGGACCGGGCGGTGGAGCGCCTGACAAAGCTGCGGGAGGAACGGTTCTACTGGGTATACCGCAAGACCGGACTGGGAACCGCCAGTTCCACGGTGATGTCACTGGCTTTTCAGGGAGGATATCTGATAGCATTTTCCTACGGGGCATGGCAGCTGTCGAGACAACAGATCACCTACGGTACTATGTCGGTATTTCTGACACTGGTGAACCGGGTACAGGCGCCGATCCTGGGACTGGCCCAGCAGATTCCCCGGATCATTGCCCTGTTGACTTCCGCCGGGAGGATCATGGAGTTACAGAGAATTCCCGGGGAGCAAAGGGCAGCCGGAGAGATCCGTGGATGGGAGATCGGAGTGGAGCTTCGAAATGTATGCTTCGGATATACCAGGGAACCGGTGCTGAAACGGGTGAATCTGAAGATCTGTCCGGGAGAATTTGTCGCCATTGTAGGAGAGTCCGGTATCGGCAAGACAACACTGATCCGCATTCTGATGGCCTTTCTGGAAACGGGAGCGGGAACGGTGGATTTCTACAATGGCAGCGGACAGAGGCAGGAGACCGGAGCTTTCGTCCGGAAGTTTATTGCCTATGTCCCCCAGGGGAATACTCTGTTCAGCGGAACCGTGAGAGAAAATCTGCAGATGGGCAGAGAAGATGCTTCGGAGGAAGAATTGTGGGCGGCCCTGAAACTGGCTTCCGGAGAAAATTTTGTCCGGTCACTGCCGGAGGGGCTGGATACCGTCATCGGGGAAAGAGGGCATGGCCTGTCGGAAGGACAGGCGCAGCGGATCGCCATTGCCAGAGCCTTTTTGCGGAGAGCACCGTTTCTGATCATGGATGAGGCCACCTCGGCGCTGGATGAAGCTACGGAGGTCGCTGTATTGCAGGGGCTCCGGGCATTAGAACCGAGACCCACCTGCCTGCTTATCACCCACAGGAAGGGTGTTTTAAAATATTGTGACAGAGAACTTTGCATCCGGGAAGGGAGTGTGACGGAAGAATGCAGTACCACTACTATCTGTACGGCATGAGGGTAACAGCGGATCTGGACTTTGTACAGCTGGATCCGGTGCGTTTACCGGAGGATGACAGGGACTTCGGACGGGAAAAGGTCCGGATCCGGGCGATGGACGAAGAGGAGGAAGCACAGTTTCGGAAAGAACACGGAGACTGCGTCTGCGGAAGTTTTTTGGGTACAGAAAAAGGCTGGTTGTGTAATCGTACGCTGGCCATGAGTGTGGAGCGGGGACAGGTGATCCGGTATCACATCCGGAAGGGAGGAGATCCCGGAGCGGTACGAACCTATCTGCTGGGCTTTGGAATAGCAATGCTCAGCCTTCAGCAGGGAAAACTTCCCATCCATTGCAGTGCGCTGGCAACTCCGGAAGGTGGTGCGATCCTGATCGCCGGAGAGAGTGGCGCGGGCAAGTCCACACTGACGGCAGAACTGCTGAAACGGGGGTATCGTTTTCTGGCAGACGATATGGCAGTGGTGGACATTTCCGGAAAAGAAGGGGTGTGGGTGTATCCGGCTTTTCCTTATATGAAGCTGTGCAGGGATGTGGTGCTGAGGCAGGGATATCCCCCGGAAGAACTTTTGTATATTGATGAAAAAAAGGACAAATTTCTGGTGCCCTGTACCGGGGTATTTCAAAGGGAAAAGGCCAGACTGGAACGATTTGTTTTTCTGGGAATCCGATGGAAAAAAGAGGCGGAAGATAAGTCCGGGAAGATAAAAGCAGAAAAAATCACAGGCCCCGACAGCATGATCGTGTATAAAGACAATCTGTTCTTAAGACATCTGTGGAAAAAACAGGATCCGGGAATGGAAATCTGGCAGAACTGCCTGAAAATAGCGGAGCAGATACCGGTCTTTTGGATAAGGAGACCGGCAGCAGGTGATTCCACTGCCGAGGTGGCAGCGGAAGTACACGCACTGCGAAACGTCGTGTCAGCTTAAGAACTCTTCCGGTTCCTCAGAAGGCTGCGGGGGCTGACAGTCGCCGCCACCGGGATGGTGTCCGGGATGATGTCCTCCTCCGCCGGGATGTCCGGGGTACCAGGGAAACCATCCACAGGCGGTCTCGGATACCTTCAGTTCCATCAGTTCAGGTTGTGTCCAATGCTTCATAAGAATTCTCCTTTCCGTCTGCCTTATGCAGAGATGTACACGGGGAAAGTCCCTGTGTGACTACAGCATAGGGAACACAGGGGCGGAAGTAAAGAAATGTATCATGATTGTAAGAATTTTGCAGGAAGTGTCACAGAAAAGATACTGCCTGCACCGGGGGCATTTTCGCAGGACACGGTTCCGCCGTGACGTTCTGTGATCGTCTTTACAATGGCCAGTCCCAGACCACTGCCGGTGGCAGAACCGGGAGTTCTGGCGGAGGAGACGGTGTAGGTGCGGTTAAAGATCCGCTCGAGGTCCTCCGGCGGAATGCCGGGCCCCTCATCGGTCACGGAGATCCGGAGAGAAGTAAGGTCAGCGGAAGGCGCGGCAGACAGAGTGATTTTCGTTCCGGCGGGAGCATATTTTGCGGCATTGCCGAGCAGATTGTCCAGAATCCGTATCAGTTTTCCGGGATCTGCAAAAAGGGTGGCATGGAGATCCTGCGATACAGATAAACAGAGAAGATGACCGGCATAGTGGCTGTCCGGAAGTGCGGTATAGAAATATTCTTCCAGAAAGGCCGGGGCATCCAGTTCCTGAAAGGAAAAGGCGTGGGAAGGATCCTCCAGAGTGAACAACTCGTACATATCCCGGATCAGATGTTCCAGTGTCCCAGTCCGGTGATCGATCAGGGTGAGGGCACCTTCGATATCCTGTGCAGACAGAGACTGTCCGGAAGTAAGATAATCCACGGCACTGCGGATGGCAGTGAGGGGAGCCCGCAGATCATGGGAGAGATTGGCCAGCATTTCCGTACGTTCCTGTTGCAGGTGCTGCAGGGAGCGATTGCTGGCATTTAACTGCGCGGTGATTTCCAGCAGCCTGAGGGACAGTTCTTCCACGGTCTCCTGTTCGAGAGAGGGAGAACGGAAAACGGGACGGGAATTTTGTGCCATGGTCAGATACCTCCTTTCAGAAAACGATACCCTTTGGACCAGACGGTCTCGATGCGGTTCTCCAATTCGTAATTGCCCTCGAAACGTTTGCGGAGACGGCTGACATTGACCATAACGCTGCGTCTGTCACTTTCCCGGTAGACACCGAAGAGAGCCGTTCCCAGTTCCTCGAAGGTGATGTCCTGGTCCGGGTGTTCTGCCAGATACAGCAGGACTTCATATTCCCGGTTGGCGAGACACAGATCCTGTTCCCGGTAGAAGGCCTTGTGGGCTACCCTGTCGATGGAAAGATTTCCGATCGTCAGTACCAGATCGGAAGAAGCCTGCGCCAGTTGTCTGCGCCTGCGGATCAGGAGGTCCACCCGGGCTTTCAGCTCCCGGAGACTGTAGGGTTTGACCAGATAATCGTCCCCGCCGCAGGTAAGTCCCCGGATCACATCTTCCTCGGAACTTCTGGCAGTGAGAAACAGGATCGGCACAGAGGAAAAAGAGCGGATGTAACGGCACACCCGGTAACCGTCGGCTTCGGGCAGCATAACATCCAGTAAGATACAATCCGGAAGATTCTTTCGAATGGATAAGACGCCTTCCCGGGGGGAGATGGCAGTATACACGGTGAATCCCGCACCGGTGAGATATTTCTGATTGATCGCCAGCACTTCGGCATCATCATCGATCAGTACAAGCTTGAACATAGTATTATCTTGCCTCCTTTGCTGGTGCTATTTTAGCATGGGGGAAAAACGATTGTCACCAAAGGAAGGTCGACAGAGAGAGACAAAGGACAGCGGAAAACGACAGACCGGATGAAAAAGTGACACGAGAAGGGGGAGAAAAATGAATCGGTCAAATACGAGTGCAAATAAGGATATCGGACACATAGTAAAGGATATGCTGCGGCTTCTGGTGGCTTATGGAGTGGCTGTGTTATTTATGGGAAGAGCATGGAGCCTTCGGACACTTGGGGGTATGACAGGGCTGGCAGCGATATTCGTGCTGCTTTATGTATTGGGAAAGGAAGAGCAATATCTGTATAATGTGACCCTGTTCGGTTATCCGGACAGGATACAGCGGCGCAGAACAGGATCGTTTCTGGTGGCAACAGCGGCAACCGTGGTCCTGCTGCCATACATTACAGAGGATCAGAGGGGATATTTTCTGTTTCTGATCCTGGCGTACAGTCTGGAAAGCGTACCGTTGCTGCGACACGGCAGATGCTGCAGAGACATGGAAAGAAATCGCGGGGAAGTGCCGCATACCGCATTTGTGGGAAGAAGGGCGCAGTACAACAAGTTTCGGTATTTTTTGAAGAAGACCAGCATTCCCATGGAGCTTGTGGGGTATATTGCGGCATCGGCACAGGAACTGGCACAGATTTCAGAAGGAGATGCAGGAGAATATCTGGGAAGTCTGGAAGATCTGGAAATGCTGATCCGCCGGTACCATCTGGATCAGATCTATATTCTGCAAAAGCGCGAGGAACAGCTTTTTTCCATGCAGAAATATGTGGATCTGTGCATTGATATGGGGGTGACGGTACGGATGGTGGTGGATTTCTATAAGAGGCGCAGAGCCGACAGTTATGTAAGCTGTGTGGGAACCTATCCGGTCATCACCTACCATACGGTGACGTTGAATACTGGAGAACAGGTGATAAAACGGATCATGGATGTGGCAGGAGGCCTGGCAGGGATCGTTTTGTTTTCTCCGGTGATGTTATTGGCGGCGCTGGCCATTAAGCTGGATTCCCCCGGTCCTGTGATCTTCCGGCAGACCCGGGTCGGGAAAAACGGCAGGACATTTCAGATCTATAAATTCCGTAGCATGTATGTGGATGCGGAAGAGAGAAAGTCAGAGCTGCTGTCGCAAAATGAGATCGCGGGGGGCGTAATGTTCAAGATCCGGGAGGATCCCCGGATCACCCGGGTGGGCAGGATCCTGCGGAATTTAAGCATTGATGAGCTGCCACAGTTTTTTAATGTGTTGGGAGGTTCCATGAGTCTGGTGGGAACGAGACCGCCGACCCCGGACGAGGTGGAGAAATACGGCACAAGGCAGTGGCGGCGGATCAGTATCAAGCCGGGCTTGACGGGCATGTGGCAGGTGAACGGCAGGAGTCTGGTGACGGATTTCGAAAAGATTGTGGAGCTGGATGTGGAATATATTGATAACTGGTCACTGATGGAGGATATCCGGATTTTGTGCAAGACGGTGACAGTGTTGTTAAAGCATGCGGATGCGTATTAGAAAGAGAGGCAGAAGAGGTGGAATGAAGATGCATGGAACCCGGGTGAACTGGGTAGGAATGACCGGTGCCGTGGTATTGTTTGGATATGGATGGTGGAGAGAACCGTTGGCGGCGGTGCTGGGAGGGATGATCCTGCTTGCGGATCTGTTGGCCATGGAGGTGAGTGTAAGGAAAAGGGATGGGAAAAATGCTAAGAATACAATGTTTTGAAAAAAATGTAAAAAAAAAGAAAAATATTTCTGTTTTTCTGAACCTTTTTTCTGAGACGGAGAGTCTTAATAGATAAGACAGAATAAAAGGGGCGTTTTAACAGGCATCTCTGGAAGAAAGGAGCAAAAGGGGACATGGAAGAACGAAGACGGATCGACCGTGTGGGCTACCAGGCAAAGAGTGTTATCGTGGTATGTGATACCGGGGAAAGCATTTTTGTGGAGACCCGGAATGTCAGTCCGCTGGGCATAGCCTTTACGATGCCGGCAGGATCTCCTGACCTTAAGGGGAAAGACATCATAATCGTAGCGGATACGATGATCATGTATGCAGATGTCACCAGACAGGAGGAGCAAGAAGACGGAAATTTTAAAGTAGCTATTTCGGCAAAGAAGTTCACGCCGGAGGTGCTGCAGTATTTATTTGAACATATTGTTGAAAAATAGAATGGAGAGGAAAAATCATATGAGAAAAAACAGTAAGAACGAAAAAGTGATTCGTGCTATGGCGATCGGCATTTCCGCAATGCTGATGGCATCTTCACCGTTGACTGCACTGGCAGCAGAAGGAGAGGGGAATTCTTCCGAAGGAAACGAGGATAAGAACATTACAGTGACACCGGAAGCCGGTGCATGCGATCAGGCGGAAGCAGCCGCAAAAGATGCTGACAAGGCTGTAGAGGACGCCGAAAAGAGTGCCGCTGATGTGAAGGCGGAAGTGGTTGACAAGGTGGCAGCCGGAGATGTGAAGGATGCCGAGGGAAAGGATCTGTCTCAGGACATTCTGGATGCCAATGCCAAAGTAGAGGATAAGACTGTTAAAGACGGTTCATCCCTGAAGGACGCAGAGTCTGCCGTAGAGAATGCAGATACTGCGCTAGGGGTTGCGGAAGCCAATGACAAGCTGTCCGACGCAGAACTGAATAAGGCAGCTGATGCTGCGGCAAATGCAGGACAGACTGCGGCAGAAGCAAAGGATGCCATGCAGGCTTCCCAGGATAAGGTAAATGGACAGATTGAGAATATCAAGGATGCTGCTTCTATCACCGATGCCAATGCTGCCTATGAAGAAGTAAAGACTACCGTGGATCAGGCGCAGGCTGATTTCGATGCAAAGCTTGGGGAGTACAATACCGCCAAGACAGCTTATGAAGAAGCCGCAAAGAAACTGGCGGATTATGAAAAGGCATATGAGGATGCGGTAAACAGTGCAGATGCCAATGCAGATGCCGCAGCTACTGAGTTGAAAGCAGCGCAGGAAAATGCAGAAGCACTGGCAAAGGCTCTGGAGGCTGCAAAGGGTGCAGTGGATAAGTCTGCAGCAGGTGCTCTGGATATTGCAGATAAGGAAACTCTGACCCAGGGAGACAATGGACTGAACTGGAAAAATGAGGATCAGCTTTTCATTTCCATTATGCAGAACTACTATCTGCCCGAGGTACAGAAGATCACTGCCGATGATATTAAGGTTGTCCGCAGACAGGGTGAAGACAATAATACCAAGAATTATTTTGAAGTAACCTATACCGATGAGAATGGTAATAAGCAGACAAAGTTTTACAACTATGTGATGGATGACAAACAGACTTCCAAGGACAATATCGTGATCTTTGAGAAGCGAATTGAGGAAGTAAACTGGAAGACGGCGCAGGAGACCAATCCGGATCAGTATGTGAAGGAAAATGGGGATACTATCACTGTTTCCGAAGTGGAAAAAGGTCTGAAAGACGGAACCATTATTGCAGTAGATGGAAAGAAAGTGATCAAGAACGACGGAACCGAGAGTATCATTATTTCTGACAATAACCAGAAGACCGAAAACGGCGAGGTTGATACTGATGTAAATGAGGCTACCGAGAAGGAATCCTGGAAACTGGATGAGAACGGCAACCTGCCCAAGGGCGACCTGATCAAGACCGTGACCGCTGATGTGACCACCATCACCTATACCGATGCAAAATTCACTTCTACCGAACAGTATCAGACAGAGGCAGAGAGAGATGCTGCAGCTGCTGCAAAGGAAAAGGATTTGAAGGACGCTGCCGGCAAGGATGTAACCGTTACAGGAACAGAAAAAACGGATTATACTTATACCGGTAACGGAACCTACATTCCTACCTTTACGAAGACTGTGAATGTGAAGGATGAAGAGGTTGAATGGAAGCATACAGATAAAAAGACGGATTATGGTGTAAGAACAGAGGAAGAAGCAGTAGCAAAGGTTACGAAAGAGCAGGAGAAGGCGTTAAGCAATAAGATTAACGATGATGACGACTTATACCTGATCGGTGTAAGCAGTGATCTTAAGGTAACCGGCTATACAGAAGATCACTGGTATGATGATTCCGACTTCCTCGTATCCGGCACTGTATCCGCAACTTATGCAAAGGTCACTAAGAAGACAGTAGACCAGAGTACCTTCGGCTCCCTCTGGAATGACATCAAGGCTCTGTTTGGTAATGGAGAAGCTACGAACAAGAAGCTGGAAGATGCAGCCAGAAAGGCAGTCGAGGCAGAAGGCGGTATTTTCGTAAGTGCCAACTGGGATGACTGGAAGTTCGGCAAGGCAACCATCCGCTATGTGGCAGGTGTCAGCGTTAAGACCGATGAGAAGACCTCTGCTGAGGAGGCACAGAATGCGGTACAGGATGCAGCACTGGCACAGGCAAAAGCAAGTGGCGCAATCGGTGTGTACAATGTGAAGACTACAGATACCGATACCATTGCTCATACCAGCTATTCCTATGAGATTGATTATCTGGAGAAAACCGGAGAGACCACAACCAATACTGCTGTCAGAACTGAGACTTATGAAAATGCAGAAGTGCTGACCGGCCAGATCATCCAGAACCTGAATTACATTCAGGGCAACATCAAACTGACCCAGAAGGATACTGAATATCGTAAGTTCGTAGATGATGCCAAGGCTCTGACCCAAAAGTATCAGAAGCTGTTACAGGATGCACAGGACGCACAGAAAGACGTGGAAACAGCGCAGGCTAAGGTCAATGAGCTGAAGGCAGAGATCGAAGCTCTGAAGAGTAACAGAACCAGTAACCTTGGAGCTCTGAAGGAACTGGAAGGAAAGTTGGCCGTGGCTGAACAGAACAAAAAGGATGCAGAAGATACTCTGAAGGAGATTCTGGGCAGCCTGGATGAGGCAGGCGGAGAGCTGGATAAGGTGATCGAGCGTCTGACTCCTGCACCTACACCCGGAACACCTGCAGGTGGAGAAGGTGAGACCGGAGGTGCCGATGATACAGAGGAAGGCGGCGCCGGAGAGGCAGCAACAGTTGTTACACCTGTTGCACTGGCAGCAGCACCCGCAGCACAGGCAACCGTAGTTGCACAGAACCAGGCAGCAGCACCCGTTGTACAGATCGCTGACGAAGCAGCACCTCTTGCAGAAGCAGCTCCTGCAAATACACAGGAAACCGTTCAGGCAGGTTCCGATAAGGAAGAGACCAAGGAAGCCGTAAATATCGAAGAAGAGGCTGTTCCCCTGGCAGATGTAGCTGTGGAAAGCGAACATGCAAAGATGTCCTGGTGGTGGTGGCTGATCATTCTGATCCTCGGTGCAACCGGATATGAAATGTACAAGAAGCACAATGAGAAGAAGCTGAAGGCTCAGGCAGAAAATGCAGGAGATATCGAAGAATAAAAGATAACAAAAACGACATCCATCGGGATTTTCCCGGTGGATGTCGTTTTTTAGACCTTGGAAAGCGGATTACTCGAAGAGCTCTTCAACTTTTTCCAGATCACCGTCTCCGGTCAGAAGAAGAGTCACTGTGGCCTGGGCACTGCTGATATCGGTTGTCCCCTCAACGCATAATTCACCGTCAGTATTGTAGAGAGCCCATTGGAACTCATTGACAGAGGAGGGCCAGTCTGCTTCCATAGAGATCGATTCCTGATCCGACAGGGAATCCAGATTTACCTGTTCCCCGGTCACGGGATCAATGACCGCTACCATACCGACTTCGATGCCACACATATTGACTACCGACAGGGTGAGTGCCCTGGTATCCTCCGAAGTGGATTCTATGGCAGACGAATCGGAATCCGGGGAAACATCGGCAGGCTGGGCGGCAACAGTCTCAGACGGGGAGGTGGAAGCAGTCGTGGC
>OLPR01003078.1_pt1 | contig 11559 bp, 11 predicted proteins | sample 1672761 | NCBI WGS metagenome assembly OLPR01 (sample SAMEA3136721, study PRJEB25190) | human gut metagenome | biome: human gut; feature: human-associated habitat; material: faeces | place: Austria | collected 2013 | reverse complement strand
GTAGGCATCATATTTCGGTAGGCCTGAAAATATCCTCTGAATACGCCAAGAATACCGGACAGAAAAATAGTAGGTGCCAACATGCGAAGAGGAAGTCTAGCACCGGACATGGAATCAGGTACCAGTATAGGAGCCCCAAAGTAACATAATAGAGCAACAGCTCCGCCTGCCAGAGATACATAGATCAAAGCACATTTAAAAACCTTCTGTGCGTCCTTATATCGTTTAAATGCGATCTTTTCAGCCATGATCTTTGATACAGCTTGCGGAATACTAAAAGATGCAATCATCAGCAGAATAAAATAAATATTCTGTGCATAGGAAAACATTGCATAGCTGTTGCTTCCCAGAGTACTGGACAAAGGGCTTTTATACAGCATTCCAATAATCTTGGAGATCAGTGCTGCCACCATAAGAAAAGATGCATTTTTTACAAGTGTATTATCGTTCTTTTTACTCATAGTATCTATATTCCTTTAAATTTATTCCCCGGCAGAAACGTTCTCGATCTGCCAGTCAATGGGGGGAAGTCCGTTTTTCTCAAGAAATTCATTTGTCTTGCTGAAATGGCCGCACCCGAAAAAGCCTCTGGATGCAGACAGAGGACTGGGATGGGGAGCAGTCAAAACCAGCTGCTTTGGATTGTCAAGCATAGACTGCTTGGTCTGTGCAGGTCTGCCCCATAACAGGTACACAATGGGTCTGTCCTGCTCATTCAGTGTACGGATCACCGCATCCGTAAATTGCTCCCATCCGATCCCTCTGTGGGAATTAGCCTGATGAGCGCGTACTGTAAGTACTGTGTTCAAAAGCAACACCCCTTGTCTGGCCCACTTTTCCAAACATCCATTATCCGGAATATAGCATCCGCAGTCGTTGTGCAGTTCTTTATAAATGTTGACCAGAGACGGAGGGATATCTACGTCCTTACGCACAGAAAAACAAAGGCCATTGGCCTGCCCATCATTATGATATGGATCCTGTCCCAGGATCACCACCTTTACCTGATCCAGTGGTGTAAAGTCAAAAGCATTAAACATATCCTGCGGCGGTGGAAATATTTTTCTTGTCTGATATTCATTCATTACAGTCTTATACAGTTTAGCATAATACGGCTGATGAAATTCATCTTTCAGTGCTTCCAGCCATGCGCCTGAAATTGCCCCCATTTTCCTACCTCTCTCTCATAGTTTTTCACAAAAATCTTTTTCTATAAGTTTGTTCATGTTTATTTAATTCGTTTATTTAACTGTTTATTTAATTCGTCTTTTTTCCTTCTGTCTGTTTACCGTCTCACGGAAATCCCACGATCTGCCAGATAATCCTTAACCTGACGAATCTCCAGTTCTTTATAATGGAACAGCGAAGCAGCAAGTGCTGCGTCTGCACCGCCTTCAGTTAAAGCATCATAAAAATGCTCCAGTGTACCTGCACCACCTGATGCAATCACAGGGATAGATACGACCTGTGATATAGCTTTTGTAAGCTCTATATCGTATCCTGCCTTTGTACCATCACAATCCATGCTGGTAAGAAGAATCTCCCCTGCTCCCAGTTCCTGAGCTTTTTTTGCCCACCATACAGCATCGATCCCTGTATCCAGCCTGCCGCCATGCTTATAAATATTCCATCCTCCATCCGGACGGCGCTTTGCATCTATGGCAAGCACTACACACTGGCTGCCAAACTTCTGTGCTGCTTCCCGGATCAGTTCCGGACGGTCAATGGCAGCGGAATTAACTGAAATCTTATCTGCGCCTTCCCGAAGAAGCTTCCGAAAATCCTCAACTGTACGAATACCGCCTCCTACAGTAAAAGGAATAAATACGCTTGCTGCTACCTGACGTACCATGTCTACCACTGTATCACGGTCCTCACAGGAGGCTGTAATATCAAGAAATACCAATTCATCTGCTCCTGCCGCATCATAGGCTTTTGCAATCTCCACCGGATCTCCTGCATCCCGAAGATCTACAAAATTTACTCCTTTTACAACACGGCCTTTATTTACATCCAGACAGGGAATAATTCTTTTTGTAAACATACGTCAGTCCTCCCTTCCAATCTGTGCAAAATTCTTAAGGATCTCCAGTCCAAAGCGGCTGCTTTTCTCCGGATGGAACTGGCATGCAAATACATTATCCTTCTCTACAGAAGCATGGATACAGGTACTGTAATCCGTTACAGCCTTTACAATCTCCGGATCATCAGCCTGCAGATAATAGGAATGAACAAAGTATACGTATGTATCCTCCGGGATTCCTTTAAAAAGCCGTCCTTCATGCTGAAGATGAAGGGAATTCCATCCCATGTGCGGGATCTTCAGTCCCGGACATGGTGGGATACGTAGAATCTTCCCTTTCAGGATTCCAAGACCTGGCACCCCCGGTGTCTCCTCACTGCTTTCAAATAGAAGCTGCAGTCCAAGACAGATTCCAAGGAAAGGGGTCTTCTCCTGTACAATCTGTCGGATCACAGGAACCAGTTCATAACGGTTAAGATTCTCCATTGCATCTCCAAAGCTGCCCACTCCGGGCAGTATCACTTTATCAGCATTCAATAATGTATCCGGATCTCTGGATACCACCGTTTCCTGTCCCAGATAATGCAGTGCTTTTTCTACGCTGCGTATGTTGCCAGCGTCATAATCAATAATACCAATCATAATATTTTCTCCTCGATTTCAGTCAATTCTGTTACAAGCCACCGTCGGTTATTATCAAAAAATTAACTGTTCCGTATCTTCACAGCTATAAGAACCATTTATTCGTTGAATATCATAACACATGAAAAACACTTTGTCGATATTATCCACGCAATGCAAATACTTAGATATTATACCAGCTGTGCAATTAATTTCGGTGAATTCTTGGCGAAAGGTATCTGCAACAAGGATTTTCAGGGTTTGAAGATGCAATTTATCAACACAAAGTATCTTCAGGGTTAAAAATAAGAGCATTGAAGATGCTTTCTGCCATTGAAAAGTATCTTTTAACCTAAAAATAAGCAGGTTGAGGATACAACTGCACTTGATCTGAAGGTCAAAATGCATCTGCAAAATTAGGAAGAAACAAAAGGAAAATACATTGGCATAGAAAACTGTATCTGCCAAAAGTCCAGGAAGCTAAATGCAGATACATCGACCAGCCGAAACTAAAAAGGGCCTGTCTCAATATGTACAAGCCCTAAATAAACATCATTCTTTTTTATCTATTTATTAATATACTTCTTTTTGCTTTTTGGTTAATCCCTTATGAAATGAAAGCACTGATCCAGTCAAATCTAATCCAATCGCATATTTTATTAACTTTAAGAATAAAAATACAATAAGCAACGGGATAACACATGATGTGACAATAAGGATGGCCAGTGACTTCGTAACTGTATTTAAAAAGTTCTCTCCTTTATCAACAATTCCAGTAACTGCATTTGAAATAGCATCAGTAACCTTAGATATAACTCCAGTAATAAAATTGGAATCTTCTTCGGTTGCTTCATTTGTTGCATCCTCCGTTTCATCTTTAATATTTTGGGCTTCCTGAATGGTATCTTCCAATGAAAAACTATAAATATCTTCAATTTGGTCTGCAATATGTATTCCAGTAGGAACTATAGCAAGTAACAAAATGCCAATAAAAAAAATATTAACAAATTTCAGCCTAAGTGAAGGTATTTTTTTCCAAAAGCCGATCGCTAATAAAACAAAGGCAAAAGGAATTATAAAATAAAAAACAATTTCTCCAATTATAGTAAGCAGATATTTTTCTAAAAACAGTGCAACCATAACGACAAATAAACCCGTGTTCAAATCCATCAAATGATCAGCAACAGTTGTCCCGGTATCTCCAGGAAGTGCTGTTATGGCAGATGATACCCCAACCGTTAATGCAGAAAGTTCAACAACACCTTTTGACTTCTTATCAAGTGATGAAATTGTTTTTTTATAAGTCTCTGGCTTACCAGCTTTTGGTGCTAAATAAAGCATTGAAAACAGTATGGCAATCATACAGAATACGATGCCAATTATGTGTGTGACCTTACGATTTCTCATTTGTTTATTTTCCCCCCAACAATGTATTTATGAATATTATACTATTATAATCTTACTATATCAATTAAAATGCTCATTCAGATCTCTGTTAAATATTTACTTAATAAAGTCAATCAGGTTTCAATATCTTTTTGTGTATCCTCAATCAACTCATCTATCATAGATTTGACTTTTTCGTATTCACCTTTTTCCATTAACTTCTTAATCTGAATAAAATCCCTTAAAAGTTTTCTGCTGAATGCAACAAATTCCCTGTTATCTTCCATATAATAACCTCCTTTTTTAGTAAGCTCTTTCTTTTTAGTACTCTCAAGAAAATGAGGCCACTCTTGCACTGGCTTTCACAGATGTCACTTGATCAGGAATATCTCTGGAATCGGGCAGCCAGAATGCCGTACAACGAGCCTTTACCCCTGCCGCAATCCCTTCAGAAGCCATAGAGTCCATTACCCCCACGAGAGAGCCATCTGCATTATACATGCCTGCCAGCATGTAATACGACTCAACGTCCTTATCATACTGATTATGAATGACTGCAGTTCCGGCAAATCCTGACATATTGTACTCACAGCTATTGGTAATTTCCACATCTCCAACGTCCAAAGATGTTTTATCAGCTCCTGTTGCTTTTCCATAGTCGATTATAATATCAACTCTAACAATTTTATCTGCACTACTAATCATAGAAATAAATGAGGAAAAAATGTCCAATGCGTAGCCACTGGCTTCACTTTTGACATACTCTAATGAATAACTTGGCATATCACTGCTACCGACCATGACACCATCTTTATCATAATATTGGAACTTTATTGACTTTACTGTAAGATTTTCTGACGAAATGTTCTTATATTCACAGAAACCAAGGTATTCATATCCAGAAGAGGACAGTGAACTTTCATATACATAATATCCTTTTTGGATTTCCAAAGGATTCAGCGCGACAGTGAGCAAAATCGTATTGTTCTCAATACTCGTTGAATTTATTTCGAGTTTAACTGGAAATTCCCCAAATTTACTAGTGTTAAAATCTCCTGTATTCAAATTATATACTGTGTCATCACAATCTATGGTGTAATCAAAATCATCCAATCGATATTCCACATCACCTGCCTGATTTGTGATTGCAACATTTTCATTGAGATAATCTAATACATTAAATTCTGTACCACAATTCATTTCAATAACATCTTCTGTAGTGCTTTCCATTTTCAGAGGTACTAATACAAGTGTAAAATTAAATTCACTTTTATTATTGCTCTTATCCTTTAACAACACGCTCACATTATATTCTCCTGGTTTACTTGTATCAATTTCACCAGTGTGCACATCATAGATGTTTTCATCGCTGAAACTAATTGCATGTTCCAGTTCTTCCAATTTATATTCAATGATTCCGTCACCTGTTTCATCTGTTATCTTTAAATAATTGTTTAAATAAGTCTCTATATTATATTTTGTTTTGCAGTCTATGGTAACCACATCCTTAATACCGCTTACTTCCGGAGGTGTGCGGTCACATCCCGTACAACCTAGACAAAACAAGGCTGCCATGGTAAATATCAATATTATTTTTCTCAAGATAAATTCTCCTTTTTTCAAAAATCTGTAATATGATTTGGATAGTTTATACCCAAATCATGTTACAGATTGTTACCTGTTTTGCACTCCTACGCTGTTCTAACACCACACCCGATATTCACATACCGTAGGATTAACATCCCTCTTTAATGCTTATATCGAGATGGTGCATGTTTAAAAACCTATTCATCTTCCGAGTCAGGTGCCCAAAAACTTTTTTCTTCATTTTCAATGATAACCGGCCCTGTAGTCTCGAGGATTTCGCCTTCTTTCAAATTTAGTGTGACTATATCTTGTGATTTTTGATCTTCTTCGTAATCAAACAATTTATGTATAATACTCTTCTCATTATCCATATCTTCACTGTTTTTATATAATATTACATAGGCAAAATCAGTAGCTTCATAGCAGGTTAATCTGAAGCTGGCTGCCTTTATATCCTTACCTACTTCATAAATTCCAGCCCCCAGTACATTGTTTCCTCCCTTAGCGGCAATCTCCTCATTTACTTTATCTTTAAGTAAAACCAAATCTTCCAAACTCATAGACTGCAGATCCAGGTCAGCAAAATTCTCTGTTGCAGCAACAGTTGTTGCCATCATGCTAATCGAAATAGCACTAATCATAATGACTCTTATACTTTTTTTCATCACATATACCTCCACATAAATGTAATAATTTCAAATGATTCCATATCTGCCTGTAATATTATCGGTTAATAACAGTTCTGATAATGTCTGCAAACTTTGCATGAGAAGACTGGCGATCTGCGATAGCTTCTTCCAGGGTCTTTTTGCCATACACGTCCTTCACCTGTTCCACTGTCCAAATGTCCCCGAACTCTTCCATTGTTTCAATAAAAGTGTTAATTTCTTTGTTTGTCATATTTTTCTCATCCTTTCCACTTTGATATATAAATCTGTGACTCATTTTTAGTGATTCCAGCTTCGTTCATTTTTCGTGATTTATATCAGCCGGTAAACTTCATCCCTCCTTTTTTGAACATCCTCAGTATATATCACCCTTTTTCGTATTTGGGTTTTTGATTGCAACATCACCTGTGGATTCCTATTCCAGTATCTATACACATTCCATGGTATTCGCCCATATCGCATCCTCGCGGAGCGTTTTTTACTTTATTGGAACATTACGGAGTAATTTCCCATAAAAAAAGGGCATCGCCCAGTCATCAAATCAGATGATTGAGCGATACCCTGTATCACTAAATTATTTACATCACAACCAATGAAAAGCTCTCGTAAAGCGGACTCTTAACACCACCGCCAAAGAAATATCCCACATAATCAGAGCTTGGTTTCCGATAATACTTTGGTTTCACTGTAGTATGATAATCTACATACAATGACATAGCATTTTTCAGAGAAACTTTTGCCCCATTCTTAATCTTCTTAGATGTATATTTATCACCGTTTCTGTAAGTAACAGTGATAGAATCAATCTTGTAATTCTTCGTTGTCTGAATCTGAACTTTCACTTTGCCTTTTTTGGGAACCTTGTTATAACGTAACATCCAATATCCGCTTGTAAGAGAAGTCAGATCTTTGGAACCCAGCTTAAATGTCTTAAAAACTGGCTCATGAGCTTTGAAGATCACTTTGCAGGACAAACGATAGCTCTTTCCATTCTGCTTAACTGTAAAAGAAAGCTTTGTGCTTTCGCCGTCTTTAACATCATACTTGAAATTCCGAAAAGATTTCTGAGTCTGCATTACATCAATCGCATTCAGACCTTTTACTCTGGTCGCTGTATAGTTCTTATTGGATGACTTTACATTAGTAATGGTCGCATTTTTAGCAAGATTCTTAATAAAAATATAACCGTATCCGCCAGTACGCTGCTGCGTATTGTTCATACATGCCCTGTAATACTGAAGTACCTGTGTTTTCGGGCACACTGGTGCTTTTGCTGCTGCTTCTGCAGATACCGGAACTGCCAGAATAACAAGAAGACAGGCCAGTAAGCTGCATAAAATCTTTTTCATCTTTTTCATTTTTCTTTTCCTCCTGATTTTTCTTTTTACATTTGTGCTTTGGTGCTGATGCTTTCCTCCTTCACCCCTTTTTTACCGTCCATAAATAATGGGTTCTTTATCTCCATTATATCTCTCATCATTGATATGTCAATCCAGTTTTCCAGTACAGTGAATATTAGATAACCGCCATATTGACCTGTCTTAATTTTCACTGTACCAACGCATTCATTTTACTTATTTTAGTCTCCATCAGTGTAAGAACAGCCTGACATTTTTCATCGTGCCTGCCAAAATGATATACTTCCGCCAGATGCCCCAGCAGATCCAGCTGCCTTCTGGCATAAGCAGTAATTTCCAAATGTTTCTCACAGATTCCAATCGATTGCAGTAATAGACCTGCTGCCTCATCAAACTGCCCCCATTCCAGGTAAATATTGGCTGCGATACTGAAATATTCGTCGATTTTTGCCAGTTCTGAAACACATATAATATCTGTTATTTCCGCTGCCTTCTCCAGATAATGCCTGGTTTTTTCTATATTCTCATCAAGATATGTATGAAACCATGCTAGTGTTAAAGAATAGTTACGCACCTGCCTGGAATTTGTTTTTGCATAACTATCCATCAGCTTTTTAATCTTTTTCAGAAGGAAACGTACCTGAAACATAGATCCCATCCCGCTACGTATTAAAATACAAGCCTTACCAAGCATACAGTCGACCAGCAAAATGCCTGCATCTTCTTCTCTGGAAAATCGAAAGATAGGAATGGCTTTGTTTAAAGCATCCATGATCAATCCAACAAGTTTTTTTTCTTCGTCCGTAACTGCATAATATGCTCCATCCAGCAGCGTATCATAATACCCGTCCACAATACAGTAGTATCTGCCCCAGGCATATATGTTCCTGCATCCTGTAAGTTTGGCCCGCACCTGACGAATGATCTTTCTTGCTTTCTCAAATTGTTTGCTTTCATATAGCACCTCAAGAAATCTTTCGCAGATGATCAAAAACTCCTTTTCATGGCCTTTATCACATAAAGTTAAAAATCCTTCTGAATTTTCCTGTATAAAGGCTTCATTTTCATAAGGGATATCCCTGAGCGTTACATATAAAAGCTTTTGATATGGAGTAGCTGCATAGATTTCTGATTCTTTTTTCATTCCTTCAAGAACACTCATAGCCAGATTTAAATATACCATCTTGCTTGTTTTTGTTTCTATTTTTCTGTAAAGGTAAGCAAGGATTTGAAATGCCCATTTCTTTGCTGCTTCGGAAAGCTTCCAATCAGAAACAAATTCCCGGATCACCGGATGCATAGTTAATACTGTATCCTCAATATAAAGCCAGCCCTGATGATACAGCACACGGATGCTTTCTTTATTTGTCATTTCCAGCATTGTGCACAGCTGATCAATAGGAATTCCCATTCTTCCAAAAAAAGAAAGAATTTTCAAAAGCGCCCTTTCAAAAGTCTTAAGACCTGTAGTTTCAAACAATCCTGCAAGTACCTGCTTGATCGTATTATGATACAGTATGCTGTCCTTCTGATAATCGATCTTTTCCGGTGCTATACAGGAAAAACCGTTTTTTCTAACAATTTCCGCTGATTTTTCAACTGACAGATGATATACCGGACTGCCGATCTGCTTTCCCAAAAGTTCCAGGATCAATGTATGTCCATGAACACAATCAATAATGTCCGCTGCGCTGCGCTGTTCTACTTCACTGAAAGAACGTCCTGCATTCTTTACCAAAAGTGCCATAAGATCTTCTTGTTCACGAAGCGGTCCTACTTCCATTGTTTCATATCCTGCACAAAGAGCTTTGTCCCTGGTAATAAAAATCAAGTTCCATCCCAACTGCAGCAGCCTGGCAAAATCCTCCGTCTCTTCTCCGGTATAATTGTCGATCACAAGCACACACTTCTTATGGATCCCCAGTTCTCGCAAAAGACCAAGCTTTCTGTTAAAATATTCCCTGTCTGTTTCTTTTTCGTCCTTTCGGATGGAATGGAGCTGCACTGAATAATCATCAATGATCATTTTCTGAATAGATCCGGGATAATCAAGGTAAAGAACCGTATCCAGTTTTTCCTTGCACTTCTTTACACAATAACGTACTAGAGTGCTTTTCCCTATACCGCCCATTCCTACAACAAAAACTGCTTTCTTTTCCTGATCCAGCAATTTTTCTGTAATCCAGCAGGTTTCCTTGCTTCTGCCTAAAAATAAAGCAGGATCACTGATCTTTGAACTCAATACATACAGGTCAGCTGTTTCTGCAAGTGACACCAATTCAGAAAGCCTTTCCACAACGGTTTCCATATTTGAAAACCGGTTCAGATAATAATCAGCAAGCGTATGGTGGAAAAAGTCTGTCAATCGAAAATAAAGGGTATCCTGATAATGATGCCCGCAAAGCCTGGATCTGGAAAAATCATATTCAGCACCGGACTCGCAGTCAAAAGCATTTGGCACCCGATGGAAGATCATGTAAAATAAAAGAGCTCCGATCCCATATACATCCGTGTGTCTGCCGATCTGCCGGTAATTTTCTGTCTCCTGCTCCAATGCAGCATATCCTCTGGTATATGAAATTTTATCATCCATATCATATCCTTCAGAAATAGAAACTACTGTATCAAAGTCAAACAGCTGGATCAATTCTGTAGTTCCCTCAAGAGTAAATATATTCCCAGGCTTTATATCCAGATAAAGAAAGCCCTTATTATGGATCTTTCGGATTGTATCTGCAACACTTTTTACTACTGCAATGCTTTCCTTTACAGTTTCATAGCTTTCGTAAGACAATTCCTTTCCCTGGGAAAAAGCAGAAACAATATACAATGTGTTATTTGCCTCAAAAATATCGTATGTATTCACAGTCAGATTTGTCAGTCCATCCGTACAGAAAAACTCATTTCCAAGCTGATATGCACGGATCATTTTCTGTTTGCATTTTTCAAAAAGAACTTTCTCTGATTCAGGTACAAACAAATTTCCACTTTTTTCCCGTTTCAAGATACACTTAAAAGGATAGCATTCCTTAATGCGTACTTTCTTCCTGACTCCCAGACTGTCCCTGTAAAAAGCATTATAAACAATACTTGACCCACCACGGCCAAGCTCCCCTGTGATGATGCATTCATATTTATCATTAAATCTAAGTACTGACGCTTTCTTCAGTGCAACTCTGGAATCCATTTATACACATCCCTGTCTTATTTTCTGTTACAATGATTTTACCACACAGAATCTGCTGCCCGGGTTTCTCACTGCAATCATGCCTCTGCTTCTTCTTTATCCAGGTAAACCTCTCTCATAAAAAAGCGAAAGGCATCCATTGGATACTCATCCTGTGCTGCAAACAGGAAAATCCAGTCATAGGGATTTCCCTCATATAAGTCAGGATACCTGGATTCTGACAGTTTTTTATTAATATCAGACACACAGCTTCCTGCTTCAGTTTCCCTGGGTCGGTATTCAAAATCTTTACATTTTAAAAACTTTTTTGTCCAGAAGGTGTAAAATGCCAGTAAAATGATCGTCTTTCTTACAACTTCATCCGACTGCCATTCTCCTTTCATGATCCTTTCCAGCCCCTGCCTGTCAGGAAAAGCATTTCTGGCAATGGGATGGATCAGGCTGTTATTTTTCAGAATCGGCTTAAATGTCCGGTCTCCTTTCATTGCAAAAAGCCTGGAATCATCCTCCCAGTCAAAATCGATCATACCGAAGATCTGCTGGTAAATATCCCATACAGAGCGCTGTTTGTATACTTTATATTTCTCCGGATATCGTCGGCATGCTTCTCTATATGCCATTCCCTTTTCTCCTGTAATCTTCTCCCACATCTCTTTAATATAATCTCTCGCAGAAGCATTATTATATCCGAACTGTTCTTTATTGCTGCGCAGATAAGCAAGCAGCTCT
>OLPR01003073.1_pt1 | contig 11571 bp, 8 predicted proteins | sample 1672761 | NCBI WGS metagenome assembly OLPR01 (sample SAMEA3136721, study PRJEB25190) | human gut metagenome | biome: human gut; feature: human-associated habitat; material: faeces | place: Austria | collected 2013 | reverse complement strand
CTTGCTCTCCCGCCACGTTCCGTTTTTCTAACGCATTTTCGATTGATGAAATCTGTAAGCTATGCTATAATAAATAGAAATCTAATTTCCGAAAGGACAAGGCCATGTTCAACGTATTTAAAAAGCTCTTCGGCTCCACCAACGAGGGCGAGATCAGGAAGCTGCGCCCCATCGTTGACAAGATAAATTCCCTGGAAGGGGAAATGAAGGCCCTCACCGACGAGGGCATGCGGGAGAAAACCCGCGAATATCAAATGCGCGTTCAGGGCGGCGAAAGTCTGGACAGCATCCTGCCCGAGGCCTTCGCCCTGTGCCGGGAGGCCGCCGTGCGTGCGCTGGGCCAGCGCCCCTTCGACGTGCAGCTCATCGGCGGCATCGTGCTCCATCAGGGCCGTATCGCCGAAATGCGCACCGGCGAGGGCAAAACCCTGACCGCCGCCCTCCCCGCCTTCCTCAACGCCCTCACCGGCAAAGGCGTGCATATCGTCACCGTCAACGATTACCTGGCCCGGTTCCATAGCGAATGGATGGGCAAGGTCTATCGCTTCCTGGGCCTGTCGGTGGGTCTGGTGGTTCACGGCATGGAGCCCGCCCAGAAGCAGGACGCCTATGCCGCCGACGTGACCTACGGCACCAATAACGAATTCGGCTTCGATTATCTCCGGGATAATATGGTCACCTACAAAGAGCGCATGGTGCAGCGGGAGCTGAATTTCGCCATCGTGGACGAGGTGGACTCCATCCTCATCGACGAAGCCCGCACCCCCCTGATCATCTCCGGCAAGGGGGAGGATTCCTCCAAGCTGTACGAAATGGCTGACCATTTCGTGTCCACCCTGCGCAGGCAGGTCTTCGCCAAGACCGACGAGAAGGAGATCCACGACGACTACGACTGCGACTACATCGTGGACGAAAAACAGCGCACCGTGTCCCTCACCGCCAGCGGCATCGCCAAGGCGGAGAAGTTCTTCGGCGTGGAAAATCTGGCCGACGCGGAGAACGCTACCCTCTCTCACCACATCAATCAGGCCATGAAGGCCCGCGGCCTTATGAAGCGGGACATTGACTACGTCATCAAGGACGGTCAGGTCATCATCGTGGACGAGTTCACCGGCCGTCTCATGTACGGCCGCCGGTACAACGAGGGTCTGCATCAGGCCATCGAGGCCAAGGAGGGCGTGACCGTCGCGGGGGAAAGCAAGACCCTGGCCACCATCACCTTCCAGAATTTCTTCCGGCTCTACGGCAAGCTCTCCGGCATGACCGGCACCGCGCTGACAGAGGAAGAGGAATTCAGCGCCATTTACAATCTGGACGTGGTGGAGATTCCCACCAACCGTCCCGTCATCCGTATCGACCACCCCGATGTGGTGTACAAGACCGAAGCGGGCAAGTTCCGCGCCATCATCCGGCAGGTGATGGCGTGCCACGAAAAGGGTCAGCCCGTGCTGGTGGGTACGATCTCCATTGAAAAGAGCGAAATCCTCAGCAAGCTTCTGAAGCGGGAGGGCATCCCCCACAGCGTCCTGAACGCCAAGCATCATGAGCAGGAAGCCCAGATCGTGGCGCAGGCAGGCAAGCTGGGCGCCGTGACCATCGCCACAAACATGGCGGGCCGTGGTACCGACATCATGCTGGGCGGCAACGCCGATTTCCTTGCGAAAGCGGAGCTTGCCAAGATGGACTTTCCGGAGGAGCTTTTACAGGAGGCCGACTCCTACGCCGAGACCAGCGACCCGGAAATTTTGAAAGTTCGCCACACCTACGAAGAGCTGCTGAAAAAGCACAAGGCCGCCATCGCGCAGGAGGCGGAGCAGGTTCGCGCCGCCGGCGGTCTGTTCATCATCGGCACCGAGCGCCACGAGTCCCGGCGGATCGACAATCAGCTGCGCGGCCGTTCCGGCCGTCAGGGCGACCCTGGCGAGAGCCGCTTCTACCTGAGCTTACAGGACGATCTGATGCGCCTGTTCTCCACCGACCGGGTGATGAGCATGATGGACTCCCTGGGTCTGGACGAGGACACCCCCATCGACGCGAAAATCCTCAGCAACGCCGTGGAAAACGCCCAGAAGAGCGTAGAATCCCGGAACTTCCGCGCAAGAAAGAACGTTCTGGAATACGATAACGTCATGAACACCCAGCGTGAGGTCATCTACGCCCAGCGGCAGAAGGTGCTGGACGGGGAAGACCTGCGGGAGAACATGATGCAGATGCTCCGCTCCCTTGTGGAGAGCGATGTTTCCACCGCCCTCAGCGGGCATGGCGGCGAGGTGAACGAGGACGGCCTGAAGGGGCTGGCCAACGCCATGGAGGGCATCTACTTCGCCAAAGGCACCCTGGCGTCCCGCCGGGAGCAGCTGCTGGCCATGAATGCCGATGAGCTGACGGACACCGTTTTTGAAATTGCCAAGCACACCTACGAGGCCAAGGAAGCCGCCTACACCCCCAAGATCATGCGGGAACTGGAGCGTGTGGTCATGCTCCGGGTGGTGGACGAATACTGGATGGACAACATCGACGCCATGGACGACCTGAAGCAGGGCATCGGTCTGCGGGCTTACGGCCAGCACGACCCGGTGATAGCCTACAAGGAAGAGGGCTACCAGATGTTCGAGGCCATGATCACCGCCATCAAGGAGGAGACCATCCGCCGGATGTTCCTGGTGCAGCTGCGTCCCGCCCAGGAAGTCAAGCGGGAGAAGGTGGCCAAGGAGACCGGCACCTCCGCCCCGGACAAGTCTCAGGTCAAGCGTGCGCCGGTGCGTAAGGAGCACAAGGTCGGCCCCAACGACCCCTGCCCCTGCGGCAGCGGCAAGAAGTACAAGAAGTGCTGCATGCAGAAGGACAAACTCGAAAGTTAAGATAACAGAGAATCGGAAGTAAGGCGCTTTACGCCTTACTTCCGACGCGCGAAAACGAGATTATGATACGAACACAGAAATACGAGACACTCCAATATCTCACCGCCGACGGCATCACCGTCCCCCACGGGTTCACCACCCGTCTTGGCGGCGTCAGCACCGGCACCCAGAGCAGTCTGAATCTGGCCGTAGGCCGGGGGGACTCTCCGGAAAACGTGGAGGAAAACCTCCGCCGCCTTGGCCGCGCCGTGGGCTTCGACCCGGAAAAACTGGTGATGACATTGCAGATCCATTCGGACATTGTCCGGGTGGTGACGGAAAAAGACCATATCGGCCTGTGCCACCGGGACTATCCCAAATGTGACGCCCTTGTGACAAACACCCCCGGCGTTGCGCTGCTGGTGTTCACCGCCGACTGCACGCCGCTGCTGTTTTTCGACCCCGTGACCGGGGCGGTGGGCGCGGCCCACGCCGGTTGGCGGGGGACGGCCCAGGCCATCGGCGCAAAGGTGGTTCACGCCATGGCGGAGAACTTCGGCGCGAAGCCGGAGAACATCCGCGCGGCCATCGGCCCCAACATCGGCATGTGCCATTTTGAGACGGATGCCGACGTCCCCGATGCCATGCGCGCCGCCTTTGGTTCGGAGGTGGACGACTACATTGAAAAACGGGGCGAAAAATACCATCTGGACTTAAAGCAGATCAACGCCATGGTTCTGCGCCGCTGCGGCGTGGAACACATTGACTTAAGTAGAGACTGCACCGTGTGCAGCTGCGACCGCTTCTGGTCCCACCGGGCGACCGGCGGGGAGCGGGGGTCCCAGGGCGCGGTGATCGTCTGTCAGGAGGTGACGGGATGAAAAAGGGAATATCCCTGCTGCTGGCGCTTATCCTCTGTCTGGGGTGCTTCACCGGCTGCGTCGGGAGCATCGACAATTCCGCCTACGTCCCCACGGGAGACGCCCTCCTGATGGAGGGGGAGGACCCGGCGGAGGAAACCATTGCGCCGGACTCTCAGGATCTGACGCTGGCCTACTATCCCGACCGCTCCATGAACCCCCTGTACGGCAGCGACTACACCAACCGCGTGGTCATGTCCCTGATGTATCAGGGCCTGTTCGCGGTGGACTCCAAGAACAATACGACCCCCATTCTGTGCTCTCAGTATCAGGTCACCCCGGATAACCGTACATGGACGATCTATCTGGAACCCAACGCGACCTTCTCCGACGGCACCCGGGTCACGGTGCAGGACGTGGTTGCGAGCTACGAGCAGGCGCGGCAGAACGTGTATTACAAGGGACGCTTCACCCACATTGCCCGTGTGGAGCTGTCCAGCGACGGCGGCGTGGACTTTTTCCTTGACACGCCGTACCAGAATCTGGCGCTGCTGCTGGATATCCCCATCGTCAAGGCTTCGGAAGTGACCGTGGACAACCCCCTTGGAACCGGCCCCTACTCTCTGGAAGACGGCATCGGCGGCAAGCACTTGCAGCGGGTGGTGGGCTGGTGGTGCAGCAGCGACGACTTAGTGGCGAAGGATTCCTCCATCGCCCTTGTGGAAGCGGAGTCCCCTTCCCAGATCCGGGACGAGTTTGAGTTTTCCGGCCTGAGCGTGGTCTGCACCAACCCCCAGACGGATTCCTACGCCGACTACCGCTGCGACTTCGAGCTGTGGGAAGTGGACAGCGGATTCATGATGTATATCGGCTGCAACGTCACCTACAGTAAATTTTTCGACGACGGCACCCTGCGTACCTTCCTGACCTACGGCATCGACCGGCAGACGCTGGTGGACGACAACTACGGCGGACTGGCGCTGCCCACGACCCTGCCCATTTCCCCCATGTCGCCGTATTACAGCAAAAGTCTGGCAACAAATTATGATTACGACGAGATGCGCTTCATCGACGCTGCCAGCAAATTCCGCGTTCCCACCAACGACAAGGGCGTGCCGAGGACGCTGCAGCTGCTGGTCAACAGCGACGATTCCGCCCGCCTGCGCTGCGCCCGGAACATCGCGGCCACGCTGACGGAGCTGGGTCTTGCCTGCGAGACGGTGGAAAGTCCCACCAGCGTCTACGAAGCCCGGCTTCAGGCGGCCAACTACGACATTTACCTCGGCATCACGAAGCTGCCTACAACGGCGGACCTGTCGGAATTCTACCGGCAGTGGGGCGAAATGAGCTGGGGCGGCCTCGCCAACGAGACGATCTACAACATGGTCAATCAGTCTCTGGCGGACAGAGGCAACTACTATAACCTGCACAAGCTGGTGGCGGACGACGGCCGGATCATCCCCGTGATGGCCGGTTACTACGCCATCTACGCCAAGCGCGGCGTGCTGAGCGACCTGAACCCCGCCCGGGACAACGTGTTCTACTACACGCTGGGTAAGACCATGGAGAGCAGTAAGGTTGCCACGCAGTTCAGCTGAGAGAGACCGCAGATCTGCGGAAAAATATCTACCAACAGGAAAGGAAGAAGATTATGAAAAGAGTTATTGCCCTGACGCTTACCTTGGCGCTGCTGCTGTGCGGCTGCGGTGCCAGGAGTGCGCCTGCCACAACTCCCGCAGCGGTGCCGGAGACCACCGCCGCGCCGACCGCCGAACCCACCGCGGAACCCACGGCGGAACCGACCACCGTGCCGACCACGGAACCGGAGGTTTATGTCAACCCCCTGAACGGCGAAGTTCTGGACGCGCCCTTCACCGGCCGTATTTTTGCCAACACCGTGAGCAATCTGGCGGACAACATTCCCCATGTGGGCGTGGTGAAGGCGGACATGCTGATCGAGTGCTACGTCAACATGGACAGCGTGGTGCGCTGTCTGGCGCTGTTTACCGACATCGACTCCGTGGACGCCATCGGCTCCACCCGTTCCACCCGGCCCATGTTCAACAGCATCGCCCAGCACTATGACCTGATCCTGTCCCATGCGGGCGGCTCCGCGCAGGCGCTGGCAGACGCCAAGGAGCGGGGCGTGGAAAATTTCAACATTGACGAATGGGTGGTGGCATCCACCGGCGCTTCCTATCGGGACACCGAGCGCAAGGGCGCGCTGGAGAACACCCTCTACGGCATCGGTTCCGGCATCAAAGCCTACGCCGAGTCTCAGGGCTACCCCATGACGCTGGAGCGGGACTACGGCTTCGACTTCACCGACGACGGCACCCCGGCGGACGGTGTTGAGGCCAAGGACATCAGCATCACGCTGGTCTACGAAAAGGCCAGAAAGGAAACCCGGATGGTCTATGACGAGAGCACGGGCAAATACGCCTTCAACCAGTACGGCAAGGTCATGACCGACCTGAAGACTGAGGAAGTCGAAGCGTTCCGGAACGTCATCGTCATGTACGCGGACATCACCACCACCGGCATTTACCACATCGCGGATTTCAATGCCGGCGGCAAGGGCTACTTTGCCTGCGGCGGCAAGCTCATCCCCATCGTCTGGATGTGCGGCGGCGATAAGGAGCCGTTCCGTTTCTTCACGGAAAGCGGCGAGCCGCTGGAGCTTGGCCGGGGCAACACCTACATGGCCATCTGCACGCCTCAGTCCCCCGTCGTCTGCGAAGGAATGCCGGAGCAGCCCGCCGAAACCACGGCCGCGTCCTGAGTTTGGGGCGGATATTCCGGGAAATGAAAAGCGCCCGCAGCGTCACGCGGCGGGCGCTTTTGCGCGAATGAGCAACATGCACCGAAAAATAGCAAAAACTGATCGGAATTTTACGAAAATTACACTTTACAACGCAGTGGGATTATTGTATAATGGATTCCGTACGGGGATATCGAATGCCGTACCTGAGAAGTAAAATACTGCCTTCCGGCAGTAATAAAAATGGAGGAATTACCATGTCTGTTAAAGTTGCAATCAATGGTTTTGGCCGTATCGGCCGTCTGGCTTTCCGTCAGATGTTCGGTGCCGAGGGTTTTGAAGTCGTCGCTATCAACGACCTGACCTCTCCCAAGATGCTGGCTCACCTGCTGAAGTACGATTCCACTCAGGGCAACTACGCTGCTCAGGGTCACGTCGTTGAGGCCGGCGAGGACTTCATCACTGTCGACGGCAAGAAGATCACCATTTACGCCAAGGCCAACGCTGCCGAGCTGCCCTGGGGCGAGCTGGGTGTTGACGTTGTTCTGGAGTGCACCGGTTTCTACACTTCCAAGGCCAAGGCTCAGGCGCACATCGACGCCGGCGCCAAGAAGGTCGTCATTTCCGCTCCTGCAGGCAATGACCTGCCCACCATCGTTTACAACGTTAACCACAACACCCTGACCAAGGAAGACAACATCATCTCCGCCGCTTCCTGCACCACCAACTGCCTGGCTCCCATGGCCAAGGCCCTGAACGACGTATATCCCATCCAGAGCGGCATCATGACCACCGTGCATGCTTACACCGGCGATCAGATGATCCTGGACGGCCCCCATCGCAAGGGCGATCTGCGCCGTGCCCGCGCTGGCGCGCAGAACATCGTTCCCAACTCCACCGGCGCTGCCAAGGCCATCGGCCTGGTTATCCCCGAGCTGAACGGCAAGCTGATCGGCTCTGCCCAGCGCGTGCCCGTATGCACCGGCTCCACCACCATCCTGGTTGCCGTCGTTAAGGGCGAGAACGTGACCAAGGAATCCATCAACGCCGCCATGAAGGCTGCTTCCTCCGCCAGCTACGGCTACAACGAGGAGCCCGTGGTTTCCTCCGATATCATCGGCATGTCCTATGGCTCTCTGTTCGATGCTACCCAGACCATGGTTGCCAAGCTGGACGACAACACCTATCAGGTGCAGGTCGTGTCCTGGTACGACAACGAGAACAGCTACACCAGCCAGATGGTTCGCACAATCAAGTACTTCGCCGAGCTGTAATTAAAGGCTTTGCGGGGGATAAGGCGGTAAGCTTTGTCTCGTCCGGCAATAAAATGTTCAATTACGTCCGCGGGCTGCGTATCGCACCCTGCGGGGTATGATAAGCGTTTTACCCCTCTTTCTATCTGCTTGCAGATGGAGAGAGGGGTTTTTGCGGCTTGAGGCCGACCTGGATAAGCGCTTAAAGACGATCGAGCATGCCTTATATTCGGGCGGCTTAACCGGCAAATTGGATGAACTGATCTAAGCATTACTATACAAAAGAGAGCGCGAACCGCTTGGATTCGCGCTCTCTTTTATAATATCTGTTATTCGGGAATGTAGGTGGTCTGGGCCTTCAGGCCCGCGGCGTTCTGTGCGTTCAGGGCCAGCTCCAGGCTGGTGGGCGCGCCATAGGCGGCGCAGTAGCCATCCAGGGTGGGGTACATGCCGGTGGAGTAGTATTCGGTCACGGCGGCTTTGCCCGCTTCCGTGCCGATTTAGGCAGCCTTATAGGCCACCAGCTTGTCCAGGAAGCTCTCGCTCAGGCACAGGGTATAGGCGTACTTGGGCGTGCCCTCCTGCTGTTGGGTGAAGCGCGCGGCGTTGGACATGGTGGGGGCCATGTTCATCAGGAAGGGCGCGGTGATGACGATGCGTTCGGGAATGACTTCGTAATATACCATCGAGCCGCGCTGCAAGGTGTTGGTGATGTAGGCCAGCTTGGCCTCGCGCAGGGCGGCAGCGTCGGTCACATCGGCCAAGCTCTTGCCATAGGCCGCCCAGCTGGAAGCCAGGGTGGGATAGTACTTATCGCACAGGTTGATCAGCGCGTCCTGGCCCTCGGTGGTATTCAGATCGTCCAGGGTGTATATGCGCACCTTGCCGTTGTACTGAATGCCGTAGGAGCAGTAATAATTGTAGGAAGATGGAACAATTGCAGCTACAAATGAGGTAGATTATGTCTACTGCGATATAAAAGAATGATAAGACAAACACCCCCGCTCGTTTTTCAACGAACGGGGGTGTTGTTTGCCCTAAAGTTATTCCTTCATCACAAACTCGCCGTTTTCGGCGTCCACGGTCAGCTGGCCGTCGTGCACCTGTCCGGCCACAATGGCGCGGGCGCACAGGGTTTCCAGCTTGCTCTGGATCAGACGCTTCATCGGGCGCGCGCCGTAGATGGGATCGTAGCCCTGCTCCATCAGCAGATCGATGGCCGCGTCGGTCACAGTCAGCTTTACCTGACGCTCCGCCAGACGCTCGCGCAGGTGATTGAGCAGCAGATTGACAATGCTGCGCACCTGATCGCGGCTGAGGGGCGTGAAGATCACGGTGTCGTCGATACGGTTGAGGAATTCGGGCTTGAAGGTGCGGCGCAGAATGGCCTGCACGTTCTTGCGGGCTTCCTCGCTGAGGGTGCCGTTTTCGCTGATGCCGTCCAGGATCTCGCTGCTGCCCAGGTTGCTGGTCATGATCAGGATGGTGTTTTTGAAGTCCACCGTCCGGCCCTGACTGTCGGTCACGCGGCCGTCGTCCAGAATCTGCAGCAGGATGTTGAACACATCGGGATGCGCCTTTTCCATTTCATCAAACAGCACAACGGAATAAGGCTTGCGGCGCACAGCCTCGGTCAACTGACCGCCTTCATCATAGCCCACATATCCCGGAGGTGCGCCGATCAGGCGGGATACGCTGAATTTCTCCATGTACTCCGTCATGTCGATACGGATCAGGCTCCGCTCATCATCAAACAGCGCCTCGGCCAGCGCCTTGGCAAGCTCGGTTTTGCCCACGCCCGTGGGGCCCAGGAACAGGAAGCTGCCGATGGGGCGGTTTTCATCCGCGATGCCCGCGCGGGAGCGCAGGATGGCTTCGCTGACGGCCTGCACGGCCTCATCCTGACCGATCACGCGCTGATGCAGCACCTCGGGCAGGCGAAGCAGCTTTTCGCGCTCGCCCTCCATCAGCTTGCTGACGGGAATGCCCGTCCAGCGCGATACGATGCGGGCGATTTCCTCTTCCGTCACCTTGTCGCGCAGCAGCGTGCGGGTTTCAGGCTCCTTGGCTTCCAGCTCCTTGAGTTCCTTTTGCAGCTTGGGCAGCTCGCCGTATTTCAGCTGTGCCGCACGGTTCAGATCATAGCTGCGCTCGGCATGCTCGATCTCGCCGTTCATGTGCTCAATCTCCTCGCGGAGCTTCTGCACGCGGCCGATGGATTCCTTTTCGTTCGTCCACTTGGACTTCATCTCATCGTAGCGGGCGCGCATATCGGCCAATTCTTTCTGAATCTCTGCCAGGCGCGCCTTGCTCAGCTCGTCGGTTTCCTTCTTCAGCGCGGCCTCCTCGATTTCATGCTGCATGATCTGACGGCGGATTTCATCCATTTCCTGCGGCATGGAGTCCATTTCGGTGCGGATCATGGCGCAGGCCTCGTCCACCAGGTCGATGGCCTTGTCGGGCAGGAAGCGGTCGCTGATATAGCGGTTGGACAGCGTGGCGGCGGCGATGAGCGCGGCGTCCTGAATCTTGACGCCGTGGAAGACTTCATAGCGCTCCTTCAGGCCGCGCAGGATGGAGATGGTATCCTCCACCGTGGGCTCATCCACCTGAACGGGCTGGAAGCGGCGCTCCAGGGCCGCGTCCTTTTCCACATACTTGCGGTATTCATCCAGCGTGGTCGCGCCGATGCAGTGCAGCTCACCGCGCGCCAGCATGGGCTTGAGCAGGTTGCCCGCGTCCATGCTGCCCTCGGTTTTGCCCGCGCCCACAATCAGGTGCAGCTCATCGATGAACAGCAGGATCTTGCCTTCGCTCTTTTTGATTTCTGCCAGCACGGCCTTGAGGCGCTCTTCAAACTCGCCGCGGAACTTAGCGCCGGCAATCAGCGCGCCCATATCCAGCGAGAAGATGGTGCGGTCGCGCAGGGATTCGGGCACGTCGCCGCGCACGATGCGCTGCGCCAGGCCCTCGGCAATGGCGGTTTTACCCACGCCAGGTTCACCGATCAGCACGGGGTTGTTCTTGCTCTTGCGGCTCAGGATGCGAATGACGTCGCGGATCTCGCGGTCACGGCCGATGACGGGATCCAGCTTATGCTCGCGCGCCAGCTGGGTCAGATCGCTGCCGTATTTCTTGAGCGCGTCGTAGGTATCCTCGGGGGAATCGCTGGTGACGCGCGCCGCGCCGCGCACGGCGGACAGCGCCTTGAGGAAGCCGTCCTGCGTCAGGTTAAAGCGCTGCATGATCTCCTTCATCGTGCGGTCAGGCGCGGAGAGCAGGCCCATCATCAGGTGCTCCACGGAGATGTACTCATCGTGCATGCGCTCCGCCTGGGCGGCGGCCTCGCGCAGCGCCTTATCCATCTCGGCGGTCACATATACCTTGCCCTGCTCGCGGGCGGAGCCGCTTACGCGGGGCAGCTTTTCCACCGCGGCCACAGCGGCGCTGTGCACGGCGGCGGCGTCCAGCTGCATTTTGCCCAGCAGCTGATAGACCAGGTTGTCGGCGCTGTCGGTCAGCGCGGCCAGCAGGTGCGCCTGGGACAGTTCCTGATTGCCATACTCGCTGGCCAGGGCTTGCGCAGCGTTGATGGCGGTGATGCTTTTCTGTGTATATTGATTATCCTTCATAATGCATTCATCCTTTCATCGAGGAATCAGGAAGATCAAAAGTTTGACTAACTTTGACCTTCAACTGATATTATATGCGCTTTGCAGGAATTGTCAAGGGGGAAATGAAAATTATTTTTAGGATTGTTGCTTATGTTTATCTTGTTTGGAGATAAATTTTCTTGCTGTGCTTGTTGAGCTATAATACATAGGTAACACGAAAACAAAGAAAAAGAGAACTCATGT
>OLPR01003070.1_pt1 | contig 11601 bp, 10 predicted proteins | sample 1672761 | NCBI WGS metagenome assembly OLPR01 (sample SAMEA3136721, study PRJEB25190) | human gut metagenome | biome: human gut; feature: human-associated habitat; material: faeces | place: Austria | collected 2013 | reverse complement strand
CGTGGGCGACGTGGCCGGCATGGGCGCCGACCTCTACGAGAGCTATTGCGGCTCGATTCTGGCGACGGCGGCCCTCGGTGCGGCGGCCTTCGCCTCGTCGGGCAGCGAGGCGATGCAGCTCAGGGCCGTGCTGGCGCCGATGCTGATTGCCGCCGTGGGCATCCTCCTCTCGATTGTCGGCATCTTCCTCGTCCGCACGAAGGAGGGGGCCACGATGCGCCAGCTGCTGCGTTCGCTGGGCGTGGGGGTCAACTTCAGCTCGCTGCTCATTGCGCTGGCCACCTTCGGCATCCTCTACCTGCTGGGCGTCGAGAACTGGCTGGGCCTCTCCTTCTCGGTCATCACGGGTCTGGTGGCAGGCATCATCATCGGCCAGGCGACCGAATACTACACCTCGCACTCCTACAAGCCGACGCAGAAGATTGCCGGCAGCGCGCAGACGGGTCCCGCCACGGTGATTATCGCCGGCGTGGGCTCGGGCATGATTTCGACGGCGATTCCCGTGGTGACCATCGGCGCCGCCATCATCGTGGCCTACCTCTGCGCCATCGGCTTCGACGTCCACCACATGCTCGAACCGCAGAACCTCTCGCTGGGCCTCTACGGCATCGGCATTGCGGCCGTGGGCATGCTCTCGACGCTCGGCATCACGCTGGCCACCGACGCCTACGGTCCGATTGCCGACAACGCCGGCGGCAACGCCGAGATGAGCGGTCTGGGGGCCGAGGTGCGCCGTCGCACCGATGCGCTCGATGCGCTGGGCAACACGACGGCCGCCACGGGTAAGGGCTTCGCCATCGGTTCGGCGGCCCTCACGGCGCTGGCGCTGCTGGCCTCCTACGTCGAGGAGATTCGCATCGGCATGCTTCACAACGGGCAGACGCTCCTGGAGCTTCCGGGCGGTGTGACCCGTCTGGTCGAGGATGCCTCGATGCTCGACTTCATGGAGTACTACCACATCTCGCTCATGAACCCCACGGTGCTCATCGGCCTCTTCATCGGCGCGATGATGTCGTTCCTCTTCTGCGGTCTGACGATGAATGCCGTGGGCCGCGCGGCCGAGAGCATGGTGACGGAGGTGCGCCGCCAGTTCCGCGAAATCAAGGGCATCCTCACGGGTGAGGGTACGCCCGACTACGCCCGCTGCGTCGCCATCTCGACGCGGGGCGCCCAGCGCGAGATGCTCTTCCCGAGTCTGCTGGCCATTATCGTGCCGGTGGTCGTGGGGCTCGTCTTCGGTGTGGCCGGCGTCATGGGGCTGCTCGTCGGCGGACTGAGCTCGGGCTTCGTGCTGGCGGTCTTCATGGCCAATGCCGGCGGTGCGTGGGACAACGCCAAGAAGATGATTGAGGAGGGCCACTTCGGCGGCAAGGGCTCCGACTGCCACAAGGCGACGGTCGTGGGCGATACGGTGGGCGACCCCTTCAAGGATACCTCGGGCCCGTCGCTCAACATCCTGGTCAAGCTCATGTCGATGGTGGCCATCGTCATGGCCGGCCTCACGGTGGCCTGGCACCTCTTTTAGCGGGGTGTGACCGGCGGGCGTGACCGGCGTGTGTGACGCCTGGGCCGACGGCATTCGGCCGGAACCGGCATCGGGCTCCGGCGGCCGGCGGAGAAGCAGACCGGCGTGAAGTCCGGAAAGGTCCGGGGAAAGTCCGGAAAAAGTCCGGCCGGAACCGGCTTGTAACCGGCTTCAGCATGCGGGGGCGCAGCTTTTAGGAGGCTGCGCCTCCGCTTTTTTATGCCCCCGGGATGCGGCAGACGGACGATGCGCGCTTCCGCATGTCGCGGAAAAGTCCTATCTTTGCCTTCATGAAAAACATCGTTTTCGATTTGGGCGGCGTCGTCTTCGCCCGCAACATAAAGCGCTGCACGCAGGAGTTCATCGACTTCTTCTCCTTTGTCCGCTCGGAGCGGATGCCCCGCTTCTGGGAGGAGTACGACCGCGGCACCTCGACCTTCGAGGAGGTGACCCGCACCCTCGCCGACATGAACGGATGCAGCCTCGAGAAGTGCGCCTCCTACCTGCGCTACTCCATCGAACTGCAGGAGCCCGTGCAGCCGACCGAGGCGCTGATTCGTCAGCTGAAGCAGGCGGGCTATCGCCTCTACATCCTTTCGAACATGTCGCGCGAATTCATCGCCTATCTGCGCACCTTTCCCGTCTACGGGCTCTTCGAGGGCGAGGTGGTCTCCTGCGAGGAGGGGTGCGTGAAGCCCGAGCCGCGGATTTACGAGCTGCTGCTCCAGCGCTTCGGCCTCGACCCCGCCGAGACGCTCTTCATCGACGACCGCGGCATCAACCTCGAGGCTGCGGCCGCCTTCGGCATCCATACGCAGCGCTTCGACCCCAAGGCGCCCGAGGCTACGTGCCGCCTGCTGCGCGAGCAGCTCCTCGGCTGACGTCCCTGCGGCGGGAGGGGAGTGGACCCGCGCCGGGCGGAAAAGGTGCCGGACAGGAGGAGCCAATGCGCCGGCCCGCACCGGGGTGGGTGAGCCCCGTACCGGACGGGCGGAGAAGATGTCGCGTCCGCGGCGGGTGGAGAAGGTGCCGCGCCTATGGCTGACGGGGAAGGTCCCGTGCCGGGATAGATGAGACCGTGCCGCACCGGACGGAATCCGCCCGTGCCGAGACGGGGCGCGCAGAATGGCGGCCGGAAAAAATCGACCCGCATCGGCGGCGCTTCCGGCACGCTCCTTGCCCGTGGGGCGGCGTATGCGAAATTTTCGGGAGCGATACGGGCGCTATGCGCTTTTCGTGCTGATTTTCGGACTCGGCGCGACCATCTTCATCGAACTGACCCCCTTCCTGGGCGGACTGATGGGGGCGGCAACTCTCTACGTGCTGCTGCGCGGCCAGATGGTCTTTCTGACCGAACGGCGGCGCTGGCGGCCGAGTGCCGCCGCTGCGCTGCTGCTGGTCGAGGCCGTCCTCTGCTTTCTGGTCCCCCTCACGCTGGTCGGCTGGATGCTGGTGGCCCACGTCCAGCACCTCGCGGCCGACCCCCAGCAGCTGCTCCACGCCGTGAAAAACCTCTCGGCGCTGCTCTACGAACGGACAGGCTACGACCTGTGGCAGGAGCGCAACGTGGCCTCGCTCATCGCCATGCTCCCCAGGGCGGGGCAGTACGTGCTGGGCGGCATCGTCGATTTCGCCGTCAACATCGTGGTGCTGCTGCTCGTCCTCTACTTCATGCTGACGGGCGGCCGGGCCATGGAGGCCTACGTCCGCGACCTGCTCCCCTTTGACGGCGGGCAGCGCGACGACGTCATTCACGAAATGCATCAGATTGTGCGGTCGAATGCCATCGGCATCCCGCTGCTGGCGGTCGTGCAGGGGGGCGTGGCGCTGGTGGGCTATCTGATTTTCGGGGTTCCCGACCCGCTGTTCTGGGGCGTGCTGACCTGCTTTGCGACGGTCATCCCGATTGTCGGCACGGCGCTGCTCTGGCTGCCGCTGGCCGCCTATCTGGCGCTGGAGGGCCACTGGGCCGCCGCCGTCGGGCTGGCCGCCTACGGGACGCTCGTGGTGACCCACGTCGACAACCTCACGCGGCTGGTGCTGCAGCGGCGCATGGCCGACATCCATCCACTGGTGACCGTCTTCGGCGTCTTCGTCGGACTGGCCCTCTTCGGATTCATGGGCATCATCTTCGGGCCGCTCATGCTCTCGCTCTTCCTCTTCTGCCTCCACATCTTCAAGCGCCGCTACATCGACGGCCGTCCCGACGAGTCGGCCGACCCCGCCCCGACAGCCCGGCATTGACCGGGAACGGGGAGAAGAATGCCGACGGAACGGTTCGGCGCGGCCGATGCAGCCCGGGGCCGCTTTGTCCGGCATTGACCCGTACCGATGGGCCGGCTTTCCGGGGCGTTCCGCCCTTCGTCCCCTTTCCTTCGGTTACCGCCCGGCCCCTGCGCGGAGCCGGTCGCCGCGCTGCAGCACCCTGAGGTAGAGCAGCAGCACGACATTCATCACCAGTGCATAGACGATGGCCGGGATGGCCATCCGTTCGTTGTTGAAAATCAGCGGCGACGAGGCGACGGCAATCGCCTGGGCGGCATTCTGCATGCCTACCTCGATGACGACCGTGCGGCGTCCCGTGCGGTCGAGCCCGAAGCCGTCGGCGAGCAGCCGCCCGACCCCCATTGCCGCCAGAATCAGCAGCAGCGAGGCGCTGCCCAGCGCGGGCAGGTTCTCCAGGATGGTGCGGGCGTACTGCACGAAGAAGAGGGCGGCGAGCAGCATCAGCGCCGGGAAGGCGACCCGTCCCAGAAGGGCGTGCAGCCGCTGCGCCCGTGCGGGGAAGCGGCGGCGGAAGAGGGCGCCGCAGAGCATCGGCAGCAGCAGGAGGAGGATGTTCTGGAGGAGCAGCCGCCCGACGGGCAGCTCGATGGCCGCGTCGCTCTGCAGCGCGACGAAGCGGGCGACGCCCTCCATGAGCAGCGGGATGGTGACCAGCGTAATCAGGCTGCTGAGCGCCGTGAGCGTCACCGAGAGCGCCACGTCGCCCCGGGCCAGCATCGTGAAGACGTTCGACGAGCTGCCGCCGGGCGAGCAGGCGACGAGCATGAGCCCCATGAAGAGGACGGGTTCGAGGCGGAAGAGCACCCCCACGCCGAAGGCGATGAGCGGCAGCGCGACGAGCTGCCCGAGCAGGCCGGCCACCACCCCTTTGGGGCGATGCAGCAGGGCGGCGAACGAGTTGCGGTCGAGTTCGAGGCCGAGCTGGAACATCAGCACCAGCAGTATCGGCAGGACAATCCAGACGGTGTTCATGGCGGAGCGGTTTTGAGGCTTGCGGTTCGGGTTCGGAACGGTTCGGGTTCGGCGTTTGTGATTTTGGACGGTTCGGATTCGGGGCGTACCGGTTTCGGGACGTTGCGCTTTCGGGCCTTACGGCTTCGGGGCCGGAGCGCCGGCTACCGGAGCGCCGGCTACCGAGCGGGGATAGCGCAGCACGATGGCCAGCAGCGCGCAGAGGCCCATGATGAAGGGGTAGTAGAGGTAGCGGATAATCTCCAGCGGCGAGAGCCCCGTCAGCCCGGCCGCCATGAGCAGCTGGGCGCCGTAGGGGAGCAGCCCCTGCGTGAAGCACGAGAAGGTGTCGAGCAGGCTGGCGCTGCGGCGGCGGTCGATGCCGAAGCGGTCGGCGATTTTGCGGGCGATGGGTCCCACGGTGAGGATGGCGATGGTGTTGTTGGCCGTGCAGAGGTTGGCCACGCAGACCAGCCCGGCGATGGAGGCCTCCGCACCGCGCCGTCCCCGGATGCGGTGGGTCATCAGGCCGATGAGGTAGTCGATGCCGCCGTTGTGGCGCAGCATCTCGAGCACGCCGCCCGCCAGCATCGTGATGATGATGAGCTCGCCCATCCCCGTGATGCCGCGCCCCATGCCGCTGCACCACTCCAGCGCCGTGAAGCTCCCGGCCGCCATGCCGATGAGCCCCGACGAGAGGATGCCCAGCAGGAGCACCTTCATCACGTTCATGCCGCAGAGCGCCGTGACGAGCACCAAGCAGGTCGAGGTATTCGACACGGGCATTGCGCTGCTGTCGGGCCTGATGATTATACCGGCGGTGTTTGCTTTCTCGGGCGGTGACATGGCCACGCTGAAGGCCGGCCCGTCGCTTACGTTCATCACACTGCCCAAGATATTCGCCAGCATGGGCGCGGGCACGGCGGTAGGCATAGCGTTCTTCCTGATGTTCTTCTTCGCGGCGCTGACCAGCGCAATATCGCTGTTGGAGACCAGCGTATCTACGCTTGAGGACGAATTGCACCTGAGCCGCTCCAAGTGCTGCATAATAATGGCCATCGTAATGCTGTGCGTTGGCACGGCTTCCTCGCTGGGCTACGGCGTATGGGAGAATGTGCGCATATTCGGTATGCAGCTGCTCGACTTCTTCGACTTCTTCACCAATTCGATCATGATGCCCATTGCCGCGCTGGCGACATGCTTCCTGATCGTGCGTGTGGTGGGTTTTGCCAGAATCGACGCAGAGATGGAGCAGTCGTCCGCGTTCAAGCGCAAGAAGATGTACCACTTCTTCATGAAGTACCTCGCGCCCATCTGCATAATACTTATACTGCTGAGCGCAATCGCAAACGCCTTCGGCTGGATTTCGATGTAAGGCGATATATATTATTTAAGCAACGGCTTTGATTATCAGGGCCGTTGCTTTTTTTGCCTTTCCATGGTATCCTTCAGGTAACTATCCCACAAAAATGTGCGTACTTTTCAAAGGCATTATTAGCCGCTATACTTTATGCATAGGAGGAATCTTTATGAACCAGATGAATCAGGCCGAGCGGCGGCTGTACCTTATACGGGCGTTACTGGACGAGTGCGGGGCCGGTTCCGCAGTGAGCATACCTGCCGAAGCGGAAGCACAGCGGCAGTTTCTGCGCGCGCTGTTCAACACGCGCCACGCCGCGCCGGCTTCGGACGAATTTCTGAAAGTGCAGGACGACTACCTTAAAGAGGAAATTGCGCGCAAGGGCATTACGGACGCGGATGCGCTCAGCTACTCCGCCGACGGCATAGCGGTATGGCGCGGCGATATTACCACGCTCCGCTGCGACGCGATAGTCAACGCCGCCAACTCGCAAATGCTGGGGTGCTTCTGTCCCAACCACGGCTGCATAGACAACGCGATACACACGTTCGCGGGCGTGGAACTGCGGCTGTACTGCGCGCAGATGATGCAGGAGCAGGGGCACAGCGAGCCCACCGGCATAGCCAAGCTTACGCCCGGCTTCAACCTGCCCTGCAAATATATATTGCATACAGTGGGGCCGATAGTAAATGGGCGGGTCAAGGATGCTGACCTAGCGGCGCTCAGGTCGTGCTATCAGAGCTGTCTGGACGCTGCGGCGGACGCGGGACTAAAAAGCGTGGCATTCTGCTGCATATCGACCGGGGAGTTCTGCTTCCCCAACAAGCTGGCGGCGCAGATCGCGATAGACACGGTACGCGCACACAAGGCCACAGGCAACGACAAGATCAGGGTGATATTCAATGTATTCAAGCAAATGGACGAGGGCATATACAATTTGCTGCTGTCGAAATAACGGCGCTATGGGCGGCACTGAAAGGCGGTGCGCATGATGAGCGGCTGGTTTATGCCTAAAAGCGACAATATGGCGGGCGATATTAAGAAGCTACGCGCGGCGCTGGATGACGCGGACGCGGTTATAATCGGAGCCGGGGCGGGACTGTCCACGGCGGCGGGTTTTACCTACTCGGGCGAACGGTTTGAAAGGTATTTTTCGGACTTTGGGCGCAGGTACGGATTCAGCGACATGTATTCGGGCGGGTTCTATCCGTTTGAGTCGGATGAGGAGCACTGGGCGTACTGGAGCAGGTACATACTGATTAACCGGTACATGGACGCGCCCAAGCCCGTGTATCAGCAGCTTTTACAGTTCGTCAGGGACAAGGACTACTTTGTCATAACCACCAACGTGGACCACTGCTTTCAGAAGGCCGGGTTTGACAAGAAGCGTCTGTTCTACACGCAGGGCGATTACGGGCTGTTCCAGTGCTCGGAGCCGTGCTGTCAGGAGACGTTCGACAACGAGCAGATTGTAAGGCAGATGGTCGAGCGGCAGCGCAATATGAAGGTACCAACCGAGCTATTACCCAAGTGCCCGCACTGCGGGAAACCCATGACTATGAACCTGCGCGCGGACGACAAGTTTGTCGAAGACGAGGGCTGGCACGAGGCGGCTGAGCGGTATTCGAACTTCCTGCGCACGCGCGAGGGGCAGAGGATTTTGATGATGGAGCTGGGGGTTGGGTATAATACCCCGATTATAATCAAGTACCCCTTCTGGCAGATGGCGGCGCGCAATCCACATGCGACATATTGCTGCATAAACAAGGGCGAAGCAATTGTTCCGTCCGAAATACAGCGGCAGAGCATTCTGCTCGACAGCGATATAGGTGCGGTGCTGGTGTCGCTGTAAGGTGAAATGCACTGTGTTTGGCGCGCTGCACTCCCCCCGCACTTATACCTAACCATCCTATTGACGCATATACAAACGTTTCGGCGCGTATGTTATCGGAAGCTTAAAATTACTTTCATCGTGGTAGAAATTCTGTTTTCCCTATTTTCAAATCATAAAAGACATGATATAATATGCGTGTACGGAATATGTCCGCAATATGCCCTATCCATAGAGATAGTCGGAGGGATTTTTACATGAAGGCAATAGTATTGGCTGCCGGTAAAGGCAAGCGTCTTAACAGTGAGAAGGCACACCTGCCTAAGGTTATGCGCGAGGCGGCAGGCCGCACTCTTCTAAGCTACGTACTGGAAAACATTTCGTTTATCCCGCACGAGGATACGGTTATCGTGGTCGGCTACATGGCCGATACCGTAAAGGCCGCGTTCCCGGGCGATTACAAGTTTGTAATGCAGACCGAGCAGCTGGGCACCGGCCACGCGACCTCGATGGCCAAGGACGAGCTGGCGGGCTACACCGGCGACGTGCTGGTATGCTTCGGCGACATGCCCCTGTTCAAGCAGGAGACGTTCAAGGAGCTGTTCCGCAAGCACGCCGCGGACGGCAACGCCGTTACCCTGCTGACCGCCATGACCGAGGTTCCCCCGGCATACGGCCGCATCATCCGCGACGAGAACGGCAACATGGTCGACATCGTGGAGCAGAAGGACTGCACCCCCGAGCAGGCCAAGATCCGCGAGGTTACTCCGGGCGTATACGTATTCAAGTCCGAGTGGCTGTTCAAGGCTCTTGCCCAGCTGAAGAACAACAACGCTCAGGGCGAGTACTACCTGACCGATACCCCCAAGATCATCAAGAGCATGGGCGGCAAGGTCGGCACCTCCGTTATCAACGACGCCGATCAGATTCTGGGCGTGAACACCCAGGAAGAGCTGGAGAACGCCGAAAAGGTGCTGCTCAAGCGTCAGGCCGAGGCCAAGTAATTTAATACCGCAAAAGTTCGGGCTGCTTCATGTGAATGTGAAGCAGCCCGTTTTTTTATATTCGATTGCGCTTTACTTGAGCAGGGCACTTGCGCGGCTTAAAAGCGCTTCTCGCTCATTGCTTATACGCGAATGGATTACGTCTATGAGCAGCGCATTCAGTGTCTCGCCTATCGACCGGCCTGAAAAACCCAGACCGCGCAGGTCGTTGCCGCCTATCGCGAGCTGCCTCACCGTAAAGCACGCGTTCTCCCCCACCAGTTTGTGCGCGAGGGTTACGGATTGTGTCAGCGCAGCGGCGCGCGCTGCATCGCCCGCGTGTGTCGCCTGCGCCGCTGCCAGCGTCAGCGCGTCGGTCAGACATTCCTCGCCCAGTTCACTTAGCGCATCCAGCACTTTTTCGCGTTCGGGTTTAACATTGCGCATGCGGTTTGCAATCGCCGCGCAGGTGCGGCCTATGATCGAATTGGGCGCGCGCAATTCAGTAAGCGCGGCCTTTGCGCCGTCCGCGCCCGTGCCGCTGAGCAGTGCCGCCCACCTGAGCGCCGCATCAGCGGGCAGAAGTGTCATCGTCTCAATCGCATCGTCATACTCCGGCAAGCCATCCGGCATTTCGAGCGCCGCAAGTACCAGCCTTTTCCCCGCGCGGAACGCCTTTTGCGGATGGTGGGCGAGCACGGCCTTGTTCAGCTCAGCAAATACGCGTTCGCGCGCCACGTAGGATATATCGCCTGTGCGATTTATTAAGGCGTTAAGCGTGTCGCGGTCTATGTCGAAGTCCAGCACCGCCGCGAACCTCACCGCGCGCAGCATACGCAGTGCGTCCTCGTCGAATCGGCGGTCAGGCTCGCCCACACAGCGCACCGTGCGGCGGGCTATGTCCTTTCTGCCTTCGTACATATCGACCAGGCCGCGCCTGGGGCTGAACGCCATTGCATTTATCGTAAAGTCGCGGCGGCACAGGTCGTCGCCGAGCTTTGTCGAAAACGACACGCTGTCGGGGCGGCGGTGATCGGTATACTCGCCGTCGGCGCGGTATGTGGTTATTTCAAGCGGCATACCGTCCAGCACCAGCGTTACCGTGCCGTGCTTTATGCCCGTGGGGATTGTGCGTTCGCCCGCAAAGCACTGCTCCACCTGCTCAGGCAGAGCGGACGTGGTTATGTCGTAGTCGCCCGGCGTGCGACCCATCAGTTCGTCACGCACACAGCCGCCGACTATGTATGCCTCATAGCCCGCGCTTTCCAGAGCCGCAAGCGCGCGCTGTGCCTGAGGCGGCATGGTTATCGTCATGCTGCCACCTCCTGTGAATCGGATTTATCGCTGTATCATTTATTATAAGCATGTCACAGACGATTAGCAAGCCTACATTGGTAAAGCCGCTTTCTTTGCTTTAGAGCGCAATTGGAAAAGCTTCGCTTACTGCCTTAAAATTCGCCATATATGTTCCATTATATATTTTCAGGCATGACAAAGCGCGGCGAAAGTTATCGCCGCGCTTGACTGTGCTATCGTCAGACCATATAGCACGCGCAGTAGTGTCCGCCGCCTATGTCGCGCATTTCGGGGCGCTGCTTGGCGCAAATATCCTGGGCGTAAGGGCAGCGCGTGCGGAACGGGCATCCGCTGGGCGGGTCTATCGGGGTGGGCACATCGCCCTGAATTACTATGCGCTGGCTCTTGGCCGCGAGATCGGGATCGGCTATCGGCACCGCAGACAGCAGCGCGCGCGTGTAGGGATGCTGCATGTGCGCAAACAGCTCCTCGACCGGCGCCATCTCGACCATATGGCCGAGGTACATAACGCCCACGTCGTGCGATATGTGCCTTACCATCGACAGATCGTGGCTTACGAACAGGTAGGTCAGGCCAAGGCTGGCCTGCAGCTCCTCCAATTCGTTTACGACCTGCGCCTGTATTGACACATCCAGCGCAGAGATTGGCTCGTCGCACACTATGAACTCCGGGTTGGACGCGAGGGCGCGCGCTATGCCTATGCGCTGACGCTGACCGCCCGAGAACTCATGCGGATAACGCGAGATATGGTCGGGCTTCAGGCCGACGGTTGCGATCAGCTCGCGCACGCGCTCCTTGCACTCGCTGTCATTTGAGTACAGCTTATGCGCGCGGATGGGTTCGGCGATTATGTCGCCCACGGTCATGCGCGGGTCGAGCGAGGCGTACGGATCCTGAAATATCATCTGCATCTTGCGGCGATAGGGCGCAATCTGCTTGTTATCCAGCTTGGCTATGTCATTGCCGTCGTAATAAATCGCGCCGTCGGTTGGCGTGTACAGGCGCACTATCGTGCGGCCGACCGTGGTCTTGCCGCAGCCCGACTCGCCCACCAGTCCGAACGTCCTGCCGCGCTCTATGCCGAACGACACGCCGTCCACGGCCTTCAGTGTGCGCTTATGGCGGCTGAAAATTTTTTTATCCACGTCGAAGTACATCTTCAGATCCTGCACCCTGACAAGCGGTTCATTTGCCATGCTCACACCTCCTCGCGCGTCACTTTGGGCGCATTCTTGTGCATCAGGTGGCACGAAACGCGATGCGTATCACTAAGCACGGTTTCGGGCGCCATGTATTCGCGGCATACCTGCATCGCGTATGGGCAGCGCGGCGCAAACGGGCAGCCCTT
>OLPR01003067.1_pt1 | contig 11605 bp, 9 predicted proteins | sample 1672761 | NCBI WGS metagenome assembly OLPR01 (sample SAMEA3136721, study PRJEB25190) | human gut metagenome | biome: human gut; feature: human-associated habitat; material: faeces | place: Austria | collected 2013 | reverse complement strand
AAGGTAACGATTTTTGCTCTGGAAAATGGGATTTTCCGCCGCAAAAATCGCCCCGCGCCCGCCGTACACGCCGCCGGGCACGATTAAAAATCGAGAGGGCTTCGGCCCTCTCGATCTCTCCATGGGTTTTTGACAGCAAAGCAGGCCCACCGACCGGCGGGCCTGCTTTGCGATGCTTCAAATCACTTGCGCGTCTGAACGCGATCAATATCGGGCGACTTCAGTGGGCCGGTGCTGCGCAGCTGGTATCATGAAGTCCACATCCTCGTCGCTCAGATCGCGGTTCCACGCCCAGAGCGGCGCGCCGCGACAGATGGCGGGCGGATTTGCGAAGTTTGCCTCGCTCAACGGCTGATTTTTTCAGATGTAAAGCATTCCTTGTTGCTCCCTTCACTCTGATTCCGATCCGTTCAGGAGCTGCGTGCAGCATATGCGGATGACCACGTCCACGCGAAGACCGCCCTCTGGATTGGAGGAGAAGAACAGCCCGCACTGCGGATCCGGATAGTACATTTTCAGTCGGCTGAAGACGTTGTTCAGACCGATGTGGCGGCGGGCGATGTCGCTGTCCTCGTCCTTTCGGGCCGTGTTCAGGCTTTGGCGGATGGCTTCCGCCTTCCCATCGGACACGGGGTCGCCGCCGTTGGCGACGCAGATGCAGATGTGCTCCGCATCCATGCTGCGCAGAGTGGTTTTAATCTCGCCCTGATAGCACCGCTCCTTCAGTCCGTGGATAAAGCAGTTTCCCACCAGCGGCGGCAGAACGAAATTGGGAATGGCGTGGGCAGCGAGACATCGCCTGCGCCGCGAGGGGAGGCGGCGTAGGCGAACTTAAGGCACCACCGCACAATTCGGCGGTGCGTCAGGCGATATCTTTTCCGCCATCTGCGGCATGCAAATTCCTCGATTTACCTCCAGTAAACCTTCGAAATTTGCATTTGCATCTGACGAAAAATCCATTCCCCAGCCGACCACCTCATTTGTGCGGTGTTACCTAAAATGTCCACGGAATGTTCATTAGCGGACATTCCGCGTTCAGACACTTTGCGAATATACCGGGGCGCGCAGGCTGCTCCGTTTTGAAACATTGCAGCAGGAGGTGAGCCGGCACTATGCCGGATACCATGTTCATGAAAGAACGAATGCTCATCACGGGCGGTCACGCGCTTCAGGGAACGGTACACATCAGCGGCGGTAAAAACACGGCGGTGGCGGTCATTCCCGCGACGCTGCTGTGCGACGAGCCCTGCACCATTGAGAATCTGCCGGATATTTCGGATGTTCATGCGCTGGTGGATATTCTTTGCAGCCTTGGCGCAAAGGTGGATTACGAGCCGAACCGCTTCATGACCGTTGACCCGCGCCCGGCGGAAGGCTGGCAGGTCTCCTACCGCGATTCGCAGCGCCTGCGCGCAAGCTACTACCTGCTGGGTGCGCTGCTGGGGCGGCGTGGTCAGGCGGAAGTATACCAGCCCGGCGGATGCGAAATCGGGTCGCGCCCGATTGACCAGCACCTCAAGGGTTTCCGGATGCTGGGCGCAAATGTAGAACAAATGGGCGGGCGCATCAAGGCGAAAGCGGACGTGCTGACGGGCACGGACGTTGTTTTTGACTGCGTATCTGTCGGCGCGACGATTAACGTGATGCTCGCCGCTGCCAAGGCACACGGCACGACCATTATCTACAATGCCGCCAAGGAGCCGCATGTCGTGGATTTGGCGAACTTCCTGAACTCGATGGGCGCGCGCGTCAAGGGCGCGGGCACGGATGTTATCCGCATCTTCGGGCGCGATTATCTCCACGGCGCAAACTACACCGTCATCCCCGACCAGATTGAGACGGGCACGCTGATGATTGCGGCGGCGGCGACGCACGGCGATGTGGAACTGACAGGCTGCATTCCGACGCATATGGAAGCGCTGTCGGCGAAGCTGCTGGAAATGGGCGCGCGCGTGACGGAATCCGACGATACCCTGCGTGTGCGCGGAACGCTGTGCGGCTACCGCGGCGTGAACATCAAGACGCAGGTGTATCCGGGCTTCCCGACTGACCTGCAGCAGCCGATGAGTACGCTGCTGACGACAGCGATGGGGCAGTCCATCGTCCGCGAAACTATCTTTGAATCGCGGCTGAAACATCTGACCGAAATTGGGCATATGGGCGCACACGTTCAATTCGTTGACAACGCGACGGCGATTATCGAGGGCGTGCCGGAATTGTACGGCGCACCCGTGACGGCGACCGACCTGCGCGCGGGCGCGGCGCTGGTGATTGCGGGTCTGATGGCGCGCGGCGTGACGGAAATCTACGAGCCGGAGTACATCGACCGCGGCTACGAGCATCTGGAAGACAAGCTGTGCTCGCTGGGCGCGGAAATCCGGCGCGAGAAGTTCGAGTGACGGGGTTCCGAAGGATGACCATGAACTGTTCAAAATTCATGGCTTCGGATATTGATATATGCCAGGCAGCATCACATCCCTTGCTGTTGGATGCGCTGACTGCGACGGCTCCATGAATCAGGCGCTTGGCTGCTGATTCCGTGGGACAACCTGCGTGCCTTCGAGTGAATTAGAGTGTGTTTCTAAATTCACCCGGCAGCATTTTCGGCATCTTTTCTTGCACTTCTGCGTCTTCAAACCTCGATTTACCGCCAGTAAACCTTCGGTTTTCATCCTTGAATTGCAAGAAAATCTGCTCGAAACTGCACCGGTCTCATTTTAGAAACACACGCTAGGATAGCAAAACAGCCGCAGAGCAAACAGGAGGTGTTGGCGATGCGGAATCCATTTGGCGTATTGGGGTTGGAAGCGTCTGCCGACGCGGATCAGGTGCGCGCAGCATATCGCAAATTGGTAAAAACTTGCCATCCCGATAAATTTCAGGACGAAACGGAACGAAAAGCCGCGCAGGAAAAAATGATTACGCTGAATCTGGCGTATGAGGAAGCGATGAAGCTCGCGGTCAACCGGACGACGGCATCCGCTGCCTTCAACCGCGAACTTGACCAGCGGGATGCGCTGACACTGGCGGCAAAGATGCTCCGGCAGGATAATCCTGAAGCGGCATTGCGGCAGCTCCTGCGCGCATCCACCCGCGACAGCGCATGGTACGCCATGCAGGGAAAAGTCCTCATGGCGCTGGAACAGTATGAATCGGCACACCAGTCCTACCGCGAGGCGATTCGCCGCGAGCCGAACAACAACCTGTACCGGCAGGGGGCGCTGGACGCGGCGGTGGCGCTGAAAAAGTCGCGGACACCGTGGGGGCGCATTCAGAAGCTGATTCGCCGCTGGAAAAAGGAACACGGAGGGGAAAAAAGATGAAAAGGCTGCTGCCGCTGCTGCTCTGCGCGGTACTGGCGCTGTTCTGCGCGACGACCGCACAGGCGGCTGGCGTGTCCATCACACTTACGGCATCAGAATACGCGCTGCATTATGCCTTTGATGCGGGCGCGCAAGACCCGTTCGTCATCCTCGAATACGCAACGCCTGCCGAAAAAGGCTGGATGATGCTGTACAGCGCGGACGGGCGCTTTGAAGGGGATATCGCCCTTGCATACTCTGGCGCGGGCGGCAAAACGAGCGTTGCACTGACCTCGGCGCGCACGACGGGCAGCATCGGCAAAGCATCGACGACGCTTCCGAAGGCTGCGGATTATCAGAAGCCGACGGGGAAAAGCAACGCGAAAGTGACGGATTTCGTGCTGACGGAAACGCCGGAGGGCTTCCACTACGCGTTCAACGCCATTGGCACGGACTACATGCTCCTCTACTGGCGAAGCAAGGAACAAACCGTCACCCAGCCGGTTTACCCGGACGAAAACGGGCATTACGAGGGCGACGTCGTCAGTGAATTGACCTTCGCGCGGACGCAGTTCACCGTGCAGGTGAAAAGCGGATCGGGCAGCATGAAGAAGGAAGCGACCGTGCGCAAGGGCTATCAGGCGCCGGAAGCGCCGCAGCGGCAGGAGGGGCGCTTGAGCGGCGTGACCGTCTGCATTGACGCGGGACATCAGGAAAACGGGCGCTTCGTCAATGAGCCGATTGGACCAGGGCTGACTGGCTCGACCAGCGGCAAGGGCGGCATGGCGCAGGGAACCAAGACGAATCGTCGCGAGAGCATCGTCTGCCTGGAAATTGGGATGCTTCTGCGCGACGAGCTGCTTCGGCAGGGCGCGAACGTCATCATGACCCGCGAAGATCAAACGACGTTCCACACGAACATCGAACGCTGTGAAATCGCGGAAGCGGGCGGCGCGCAGATTATGCTCCGCCTGCACTGCAACAACTCCAGCAACCGCAGCAAGCGCGGCATACAGGTTTACGGCCCGCTGAACAGCGACTATGCCAAAGCGGTTGCGGATGCGGACACCTACCGTGAAATGGGGCAGAAGCTGCTGGATGCGATGAAAACGCGTGTCGGGATGACGCTGGCGAACTCCACGGGCATGGTGCGGCTGAACGACAACTATGTCGGCAACAACTGGGCGAAGATGATGTGCTTCCTTGTGGAGATGGGGTATTTATCGAATCCGGCGGAGGAATATCTGCTGGTGACGCCGGTGTATCAGCAATGGCTGGCGGAAGGCATGGCGGACGGGGTGTATGAGATTGCGGTCGCCCGCGGGTGGGTGCAAGCGCAGTAGGGTGCTGCGCTTGGATTGCGCCCCCTTTGTGTGTGGGAGCAAACGCCCTTTATTTTATTGGCAATTTGGCTTTGTCGCAGGGGTTTCGCCTCTGCGGAGGCGACCAAAGGGCAATAAAAACAGACGAATGTCTGCGGTCGCCCTTTGGAAACATTCGGGGTGCACACCCATGTTTCTTGGTTTTTATTGCGGCTTGGAGGAACGAAAGGTTCACAAGCTAATTTGTTTCGACAAAAATCAAGTAACTTAGATGGGGATGCGAAGGAGTCCAGAGGGCGATCGCAAAGCCCTCTGGTCGCTCCCGCAGGAGCGAAACCCTGTATAAACACGCGGACACAGCATGAACGTGTCACCAACCGAATCGCGCGGAAGGGTCAAGGGAGGAACTCCCTTGGGGAAAGGAAAACGTATGAAACGGAAACTGCTGCTGATGCTGCTGTGCGCGGCGCTGGGATTGGGCGCGGCGCAGGCGGAGGTGTACCGGGTGGAGAACGAAGCGGATGTGCCGGCGGATTGGGCGGAGAAGGATACGCTGCGCCTGACCTGCATTGACACGAACCGCTCAGACGCGATGGTGCTGCAATCCGGCGGGGAAGCCATGATGGTGGACGGCGGCGAAGGGCGCTATCGCAAGCGCGTGTATGCGACGCTGGATGGATATGGCATCACGGAACTGAAGTATCTGCTCAACACGCACTGCGACGATGACCACCTGCACGGCTTCATCTACCTTATGTATTCCGATTTGTATCAGGTGGATGCGTTCCTGTCGCCCAACACCACGACGTATGTGGACGAAGAGGGCTACCATCAGCAGGCGGTCAAAGCGACGGGGACGAAGAACATCCCCTATGTGCAGATTGGCGACGGCGACGAATTGACGCTGGGCAACGCAAAGCTGACGATTTTCCGCTGCCCCCTGCCGACGGGGCAGAACAACCGCAGTGCCGCCTGCATGGTGCAGTTCGGGGATTCGCGGGCGTTCCTGACCGGCGATATTGACAACGAGACGATGCAGTGGTACGCCACGACGTATGGCGAAAAACTCCGCTGCGATATTCTCAAAGCGCCTCATCACGGGCTGGCGACGATTCCGGACAGCTTCGTGGAGCAGACACAGCCGCAGGTGCTGTTCGTCCCGAACCGCTCCGCCCTCAGCACAAAGGTGACGGCGGGCTGGGTGAAGAACCACATGCCGGGCGCGGCGCTCTACTTCTCCGGCGACGGGACGGTTACGATGCTGACCGACGGCACGGACTGGTATATCTGGCAGGAACCGAACTACGTTGATCCGCAATAAGGAGGGGCTGCTGATGAAACGCATGATGCGTCTGCTGTCACTGGTGCTGTGCCTGATGCTGGTGCAGCAGACGGCGTTTGCCGCGATTCCGGAGGATTACGTCGTCCGCCACGGCGACCGCGAATCAAAAAAAATCGCGATCACGGTGGATGACGGCTGGAATATGGATGCTGTGTATAAAATCCACGAATTGAGCATTGAACTTGATTTCCCGGTGACGTGGTTTATCGTCGGCAAGCTGTTCTGCGCGGAAGACCGTGAACTGTGGGAAGACGCGCTGGCACACGGCGATGAGTTCGGCAGCCATACATGGAAGCACGCGCAATTGCTGGAATACTCCGAGTCCAGCGCGGATGCGCAGGTGCGCCTGTCGCAGGAGCGCGTGGACGAGGTGCTGGGCTACCACTATCCGCTGCGGCTGCTGCGCCCGCCGTTCGGGCACTATATGAACTCCGAGAAGAACTTCCTGCCGATTTTCTATGCGCACGGCGTGGAGAAGGTCGTCCTGTGGGATGTGGCGCAGACCGAACCTTATCAGGCGTTCCGCGATACCCAGAACGGCTCGATTTTGCTCTATCACGCGCGAATGGCGGACTATGAGTGCCTGAAAACGCTGATTCCCATGCTGCGCGACGCGGGATTCGAGTTCGTGACGGTTTCTGATTTGCTGGGGCTTGAACCGCTGGTGCTGGACAAGCCCGACGATGCGGAAGCGACCGATGCGCCCGAAGTGACAAAGCTCCCGGAAACGACGAAAGCGCCGGCAGTGACGAAAGCCCCGATGCCGACGAATCCGCCGAAGCCGACGGACGTGCCGAAGCCGACGGAAGCGCCGAAGCCGACGGACGTGCCGGAGCCAACGGAAGCCCCGGAGCCGACGGAAGCGCCGAAGCCGACGGATGTGCCGGAGCCAACGGAAGCCCCGGAGCCAACGGATGTGCCGGAGCCAACGGAAGCCCCGGAGCCGACGGACGTGCCAGAAGCGACGGACGTGCCGGAAGCGACGGACGTGCCGGAAGCGACGGACGTGCCGAAGCCGACGGATGTGCCGGAAGTAACGAATCCGTCGGAAGAAACGGAATAAGCAAACAGCTCCCTGATGGCAGCAAAAATCTGCTTCATTGGGGAGCTGAATTTTTGTCTAAAAACGGAAATTTGTACATTTGTCGTATTATATAAAAACGGGTCGGGGGAATGTGCTTCCCTTGACCCGTATTCGTTTACTTATCCGCCGGACGGTGCGTTGCTTCCCAATGGTCATAGTCATCCAGGAAACTGTATTCCTTTTCGCCGATTTTCCAGCCCGGCATGGTGTCCAGACTGACGGCGTGAATCGCGCTGAAGACGTTCTTCTCTACATCGGGGTTCGTTTCCCGAAGCGTTTTCAGCAGCTGCTTGATTTCCGCGCGCTTCGAGTTGCCGATGCCATCGCCGCTTTTGTCGCGCTCTTCGGTCAGGCGGCAGGCGCAGGCGATAAAGTGCAGGGCGTTGAAATCGCGCCAAGCGCAGATGTCCTCCTCGTGGATGCAATACATTGGGCGAATCAGCTCCATGCCGGGGAAATTGCGGCTGTGCAATTTCGGCAGCATGGCTTGCAGCTGGGCACCGTAGAACATCCCCATAACGGTCGTCTCCACAACATCGTTGAAGTGATGCCCAAGTGCGATTTTGTTGCAGCCCATTTCCTGCGCACGGTCGTAAAGGAAACCGCGGCGCATCCGGGCGCAGAGGTAGCAGGGATTTCGCTCGGCGATTTTCGTTGTCTCGAAAATGCTGCTGTCAAAAATGCGGATGGGGATTTCCATCAGGGCGGCATTGTCGATGATGCGCTGGCGGTTTTCAGCATTGTAGCCGGGATCCATGACGAGAAACTCCGTCTCGAAGGGAATGTCGGTGTGGCGCTGCAGCAGCTGCATCATTTTCGCCAGCAGCATGGAGTCTTTGCCGCCAGAGATGCACACAGCAATGTGGTCGCCGGGAGCAATCATCTTGTACTGCTTGATGCCGCGGACGAACGGCCGCCAGAGCGGTTTGCGGAAATCGGAGAGGATGCTGCGCTCGATGCGTGCAGCAGGGGATAGGGTACGCGGCATGGGGCGTACCTCCTTTGTCGAGTGAATTGGTGTGTTTACCGCGTCTATTGTAGCATACTTTCCTGCGTTTGTCATGGAGAAAATTCGCCGATACCGCATACTGTTTCCGGATCGTTCAGTCCTGCCCATCCTCATTTTTCTTCGGCGTGATGCGCGATAAGACTGGATTGCGATAATAACCATCGGGGTCAAGCTGCATGGTTTTCATAAGCGCCGCCGCATCCAGTTCCGCATTGTCCAGCCCATCGTACATTTCAACAGGCTGACCGCCGCAGTTTGACCAAAGATGGCTGTGATTGTTCAATTCACAGAGGCGGTTCGCGAATGTTTCAAACTGCGGCTTGGTAAACTGAATGCCGGCTTCTTCAAGCAACTCCACATAGTAAGAAAATTGATCGCAGACAAACGACAACAGAATCCCGCGCTGGATTTTTTCCATGATGCGCTGCAAGTATGGCTTGTTTGCTTCTTCGGAAACTGCTTTTTTGCGCCATGCCGCCTTATAATCGTCATAATCCCAGTGGTCATCTTTTGTCCAGAATACAACCTCTGACAACGCCTTGCCGCGCAGAGGCGTGCCGTCGGGCGCAGTGGTTTTGGCGTCCGGAGCGACATGGAGGTTTGCCAGAAAGAAACGGAGAGAACGCGCTTCTGGCGTTTCCCAGAAATAATTCGGGTCGGCATACGCATAGAACACATCGTGTGCGGGAACGACACAGGGCTTATCGTCCTGATAGCTCAGCAGCTTGTAATACTCATTCAAGCCCAAAATGTTCGGGTAAATCAGCATTCTATGAACCAGCTCGGCATCCTGAATGCTGATGGACGTCTCCTCTTCGTACAGGTCAGGCAGCAGCATGATGGCATAGGCATGCTTTTCAACGCGCACAATTTCCGCAAAGGAAAAGAAATCCTTGCGGAGAATCTTTTTCTTGGCAGTCAATTCCGGCTCAACATGCTGAAAAAGCTCCCATGCGTGCCAGAGTGTCATCGTCCCATAAAGATTGGCACAGGCATCAAAGAAACGGTGGAGGAGGTCAAGACGCGCTTGCCCTTCTGCGGTGCTGTTGTCAAGTCGATGATGGGTGTCGATGGCAAGCCGTGTGTATAGGCGCGAGAGTTCTGTTTTGCTGACGGGTTTGGGCATTTTGACGCTCATGCGGATTCCTCCCTTCAAGCGGAAAAACAACTGCTTTCATCGGCGATTATAACACGAAATCACGATGGGGGCAAAGGGAATTTTCTTTTTTGCAAAAGCGGTGGAAAATGCGGATTTTCCCTTGACGGACAGGGCAAATTTTGCTACAATAGACCTTTGGCTGAGGGGCATTTTCCTCTCGGCTTCATAGGGGACTGATACTATTTCTGGATTCACCTGCGCCATTTGCTTGCGCCTTTTCATCCGGAAATAGTATGAATACGGAAAGGAAAGCAACATGTCAGAAAAACAGGAACAGCAGAACACGGAACGCAGCCGGATGCTGGGCACGATGGAGATGCGCAAGCTCGTGCCGACGGTGTCCGTACCGATTATGGTGTCGATGCTGGTGCAGGCACTGTATAATATCGTCGATGGGATTTTCGTCGGGCAGTATTCGCCGGATGCGCTGACGGCCGTCAACCTCGCTATGCCGATGCAGATGCTGATGATTGCCGTTTCGACCGGCATGGGTACGGGCATCAACAGCTTGATTTCACGCAGGCTCGGCGAAAAGCGCCCGCATGAGGCGCGCGATGCCGCCCGCCACGGCATCCTGATTGAGGTCATCGGCTGGCTGCTGTTCGTTATCGTCGGGCTGTTCTTCGCCCGCGCGTATATCGGCATGACGAACCCGAAGGCGGATGTGCTGGAAATGGGCACGCTGTACCTGCGCATCGTCTGCACGCTCAGCTTGGGGCAGTTCATGTCCATCTGCTTTGAACGCATGATGCAGGCGACGGGCAACACAACGCTGTCGATGATTACCCAGCTGTCCGGCGCGGTGACGAACATCATCCTTGACCCGATTCTGATTTTCAGCTGCCAAATGGGTATCGCCGGCGCGGCGGTTGCGACGGTTATTGGTCAGGTCGTGAGCTGCGCCGTCGGTTTCACCCTGAATCAGTGGAAAAACCGGGAACTGCGCCTGACGCATGAGGGCTTCCGTTTCGACTGGAAGACGGTGCAGAATATCCTCGTCGTTGGCATTCCGTCCACCATCATGCAGGCGATTTCCTCCGTCTGCACGACGCTGATGAACATGATTCTGGCAGGCTTTGGCGATATTTATGTGAACGTTCTGGGCGTATATTTCAAACTCCAGTCGTTTGTCTTTATGCCGGTGTTCGGGCTGTGCAACGGCATGGTACCGATTGTGGGCTACAACTTCGGCGCGCAGAAGAAAAAGCGCGTCTACGAGTGCGTCCGCGTGTGTCTGGTGTATGCGCTGGTGATTATGGCGGTTGGCGCGCTGCTGTTCCTTGCTGTGCCGAACCTGCTGATGATGCCGTTCGACTCCTCGGCGGACAAGGCGCTGACGGCGGAAGGCTGCGTCGCCCTGCGGATTATCTGCTCGCACTTCCTGATTGCGGCGGCGGGCATTACGCTCAGCACGGTCTTCCAGGCGGTCGGCCGCGGCACATACAGCCTGATTATGAGCCTGTGCCGCCAGCTGATTGTGCTGCTGCCCGCGGCGTGGGCACTGTCTCTCATCGGCCCGAACGCCATCTGGTGGGCGTTCCCGATTGCGGAAATCGTCTCGCTGACGATTTGCCTGCTGCTTTACCGCAAGTGCGACCGCGAACTGATTGCGCCGCTGCCGGAAGAATAACGGTATTTATACTATTTCCAGATTCAACTGTGCCATCTGCTTGCGCCGCGCATTTTCATCTGGAAATAGTATTAGGCAACACCGCCCGACGTGCCGCCGAGTTGCGCGGTGCTGCCATTATAGAAGAATCGCCCGATGCGCGGGAAATGCTTCGCACGCATCGGGCGATTTCTTTATCATGACTGCATTTTGCAAGGAACTATGATATCCCTTGTCAGATGTACAATTCAGACTGTCAAAGACGCCGTTTCGCGCAGCAGTGAAGCGGCGTCAAGCACATGCAAGAGAGCAGTAAAGCATGGCATCAGGTGTTTTTTTCTATGTTCGTTTTTCAGGGACTTGCGCAATCACTGTACAGATGCTATAATATTGTCACAGGGATTGAACAGACTGGAAACGGGAAAGAAGTTCCGTATCCTTTTGTGACAGATGGAACGCTGACAGCAACGAATGTCGTTCTGTGAAGAACCACAAAATGAATCGTGAAGATACGTCAAAACAAGGGAGGCAAGACCTATGAAACCGTATTGCATGATCAGCAATGCAAAGACCTTCGCTTTCTCCGCAGAAAATCCCACAGGCGCCAGAGCGGGCGGTTCCAAAGGAGGAGACTGCACCAAGCTCAGTCCGACCGTGGCGATTCGCGCAGGGGAGACGGTGACGCTGGTGGACACCGACGGTCCCGGAATGATCCAGAGCATTTGGTTTACCGGCTACGTTGGACACAGCTTCGTGATCCGCATGTACTGGGACAACT
>OLPR01003059.1_pt1 | contig 11625 bp, 6 predicted proteins | sample 1672761 | NCBI WGS metagenome assembly OLPR01 (sample SAMEA3136721, study PRJEB25190) | human gut metagenome | biome: human gut; feature: human-associated habitat; material: faeces | place: Austria | collected 2013 | reverse complement strand
AAAGCCGCATACCACGGTATCGGTAAGAAAGCTTACCATAGGCACCTCCGTTCTTCAGTTCTGTTTGGATACGATCTTATATTCGTCCCCCGGCTCAAAAAAGGGACAGGCAGCGGTATTGTGCGCAAGATAGCGTGCCATCTCGTCCTCGTCCAGCGACACACGGCAGGTATAGGTCTCCCAATTCTCGTCGTAGTCGTAGAATTCACAGTCCTCACACCGCGCGGCAGGCTTCTTCGGCACAGTCTGCCGTTCCTTGCGCTTCTCTTCCATCATCATAGACCTCCCTTTTCATATTTTCCCGGGCACCGCCCGTAAGGAGCAAAAACATTGAACGATAAAGAAATATCCGAAATCCGCCGCCGTTACAGGGCGGAAAAGAGCGGCATCTCCCGCATCCGGGGATGCTATGTCAACGAAAAACGAACCATCATCTCCGAATTTGACCAGTCGCTGGGACTGATGTCCGAAAGCGAGGCAGAGGAGGTGCTGACACTGCTCAGGAAAGCGCTGTCCGGAAAAGTCGGAACCAATCTGATGGACATCGCCTTTTCGACTGCGCAGGTGCAGTCCGGCGCGGAGCACGGTCTGCTCATGACTCTGCGCGAAAGCGCCCTCGGTGATGACGCCGCCGTCCACGCCTTTTACGAAAAGGTAATCGGTTCGCTGGCGCTGGAGGGCAACTACATGATCCTGCTCTGCCACGACAGCTATGACGTGTTCTCCTACCACAAGGACGGCGGACGCTCGGAGGACTCCGGCGAGATATTCCGCTACATCCTCTGCGCCATCTGCCCGGTCAGCATGGCAAAGCCCGCGCTGTCCTACTTTGTCCGGGACAACTGTTTCCGCAATATCACAGCCGACTCGGTCGTTGCGCCGCCCGCGCTGGGCTTCCTGTTCCCCGCCTTTGACAACCGCTCCACCAATCTCTACGGCGCGCTGTACTATACCCGCGACACCAGCGACAGCCATGAGGAGTTTACCGATGCCGTGTTCCGTGCCGGAAAGCTACCCATGCCCGCCGCCGCCCAGCAGGAGACCTTCCGCAACGTGCTGGCGGAGTCGGTAGGGGAGGCGTGCAGTCTGCCGGTTGTGCGGGCAGTGCGCGCACAGATCTGCCAGGCGGTGGAGGATCACAAGGCGTCCAAGGAGCCGGAGCCGCTGACCGTGGACAAGTACGCTCTGCGGGATATGCTGGGCTTCGGCGGCGTGCCCGAGGAAGGCATCAACGCCTTTGAGGAGAAATTCGACCGCAGTTTCGGCTCCGGCGCCGTCGTCAGCCCCCGCAATCTGGTGGATACACGCAAATTCGAGGTCAGAACGCCCGATGTCGTGATCCGCGTCAATCCGGAGCGAGCCGAGCTGGTGGAGACCCGCATCATCGACGGCGTAAAGTACATTCTCATCCGCGCCGATGACGGTGCAGAGGTCAACGGGATTGATGTGACCTTCGAAAAGGACACTGCGGGACAGTAACTCCGAATCTCACTGCCGCCCGCCCTGCCCCGCCGCCATGGCGGTGTAGAAAGCGCGGCGCACGCGGAAGAACGCGGTTTTGTCGCGTCCGAAATGGACGGCGTTGGTCAGCAGAACGCCCCACAGACCGCTTTCCGCATCCACCCACAGGGAGGTGCCGGTAAAGCCGGTATGCCCGAAGGAGCCATCCGCCATGAGGTCGCCTGCCGAGGACAGCGCAGGCAGGGGCGGCTTGAGCTGGAAGCCGAGTCCGCGCGCCTCGGCAAACCCCGGCGTATAATCGCGGATTGCCGCCGCAAATGTGCAGGGGGAGAGCAAGCGTCCCTCCGCCGTTCCGAATGCCACACCGGGCAGCTCACCGTGAGTCGAACACATGACGGCAAAGCGAATCATGTCATCAAGCGGGGCAAACACCCCCGCGTTTCCGGACACACCGCCGAGGAAATGCGCGTTCTCGTCATGGACGTGCCCCTTGATATACGCCTTGTACAGGGCGGAATATTCGGTCGTCACCACGTTGTCGGACTCCGGACAGTAGCCCGTGTGCGCCATGCCCAGCGGGGCAAACACATACTCCCGTGCCAGATCGTCCAGACGTCGCCCGGTCAGCCGCTCCAGAATAATCTGGAGCAGGATGTACCCCATGCAGGAGTAGTAGACCTGCTCGCCGGGGCGGCAAAACGGTTCGGAGGACAGGATTATATGTGCCACGGCACTTTGCTCAGGCGTTTCCGTCCTGTTCCAGAGCGCTATATGCGGCGTGATGCCGGAGGTATGCGTCATGAGGCGGAATACCGTCACGTCGGCGCGCCCTTCCGGTGCCCCCGCCAGTTCCGCCGGCGTAAACCAGCGCGACATCGTGTCGGACAGGAGCAATCGCCCCTGCTCCACCAGCCGCAGGGCTACCATGGTCGTGGACACCAGCTTGGACAGTGATGCCAGATCATACAGCGTGTCCCGGTCCGCCTTCTCCGGTGCCGGAAACCGTGTCCGATCCCCCATCACGCCGGAGCGCAGTACCTCCCTGCCCTGCCCGATGGCGAATGCCGCCGAGGGAATCACGTCCCCCGCAATACTTTCGCGCAGAATATCCTCACACGTATCAAAATACATTGCAATCTGTCCTTTCATCTCCCGAAAAAGGGGCGTCCGCACGGCGGAAGCCCCTTTTTTGTTCCGTACATATGGGAACCTCCGGATTATCACCGCGCGTGTGATTTCCGGGGTTCCTTATTTTGCCAGCGCCTGCTCCAGCCAGATGATTCCGTACCCGAACGCCTCATACAGTCCCTTCTTGCCGCCCTGCCGGTATACTTTATTCTGATCTGCCGTTTCCACCACGCTGACGAACACATCGTTCGGAACGCGGGTGCCGCCCTCATCCCTATAGCTCATAATGTCCATAACCAGTATATATTTTTCCGTCATATCGCCGTAGCAGATGGTGTCGCCCTCCCGCACCAGCGGACGATCCTTATACATCAGGTAGGAACCGCCGACCAGCGGTGCCCCCGTGACGTTGATTGGATTCAGTTTTTCCTCACTCATGGTATACTCCTCTCCGCCCCCGTGACCGGGAGCCGCCCTGCGTACTCAGACGCCTCTTGTGACCGTTCCCCCGCCGGATCCCGCCGCCGTGGCAATCGGACTCTTATCCACTTATAGTATACCACAGTTTTACGGAAAAGTCAATGCCGATTTTGGGCATGGAAACAGCATTTATCCCTTTTTACGGCGCGGGAACGGAGCAGGATTGCCTGCGGTGCAGGGTTCGCCCCGGTGACGCGGCTCGACCTGCCCCGCCGGGCACCTCGTTGCAGGTATCCAAAACTTCCGGGTATGAAAACATCTTTTCCGCTGTTTTTCCGTATGGTCATAAACCCGTCACAATATCGTGCTATACTGTAAGGTAGCAACGTGCGCCAAACAGGCGTGCCGAAAGGGAGAAAAACAATGGTCAAACTGAAAAGAATATGCGGGCGGGCAGGCGCGATGGCGCTGGCGCTCGTGCTGATGCTCACGGCACTGGCAGGCTGCACGTCCCGGGCGGATCGGGAGAATCAGCGCGTGATCGGAGAAAGCGGCGGCTTTGACGTTCTGTATGAGGAGCTGCGCTTTGTGACCCTGCTGGTCAAGGATGCCATGGCGGGCGAATACGGCGCGGACATCTGGAAAAACGCCGACACAGCCGAACAATACCGGGCAGAGCTGGAGGAGCGCGTCATGGACAGCAACGATCTGGAGCGTGAGCGGGGCATCACCATCCTGGCCAAGAACACCGCCATCCAGTACGGCGACACCAAGATCAACATTGTGGACACCCCGGGCCATGCCGACTTCGGCGGCGAGGTGGAGCGCATCCTGAAGATGGTCAACGGCGTTATCCTGCTGGTGGACGCCGCCGAGGGCCCCATGCCCCAGACCCGCTTTGTGCTCAGCCGCGCCCTGGAGCTGGGTCACCGGGTCATCGTGGTGGTCAACAAGATCGACCGCCCGGACCAGCGCATTCACGAGGTCATCGACGAGGTGCTGGAGCTGCTGCTGGACCTGGACGCCACCCCGGAGCAGCTGGATTCCCCCATGCTGTTCTGCTCCGCCCGCCAGGGCATCGCCTCCTACTCCCCCGACGTGCCGGGCACGGACCTCAAGCCTCTGTTCGACACCATCCTCAGCTATATCCCCGCTCCCGAAGCGGACCTGGACCAGCCCTTCCAGATGCTGGTCTCCGCCATCGACTATAACGAGTTCGTGGGCCGCATCGCCATCGGCCGGGTGGAGCGCGGCGTCCTGAAGCAGAATCAGGAGATCGCCGTGTGCAACTATCACGACCCCGACGCCCCGGCCAAGAAGGCCAAGGCCGTGTCCATGTACGAATTCCAGGGCCTGGGCAAGCAGCCCATCACCGAGGCCACCGCCGGCAACATCATCGCCATGTCCGGCATCGGCGACATCACCATCGGCGACACCATCTGCGCCCCCGACTGCGTGGAGCCTCTGCCCTTTGTGAAAATCTCCGCCCCCACCATGGAGATGACCTTCTCCGTCAACGACTCCCCCTTCGCCGGCCGCGAGGGCAAGTTCGTCACCTCCCGCCAGCTGCGGGACCGCCTGTTCCGGGAAACGCTGAAGGACGTGTCCCTGCGGGTCACGGAGCTTGAGGGCGCCACCGACGCCTTCAATGTGGCAGGCCGCGGCGAAATGAGCCTGTCCATCCTCATCGAGACCATGCGCCGGGAGGGCTACGAGTTCCAGGTGTCTCCCCCCCGGGTCCTGTACCGCACCATCGACGGCAAGAAGTGCGAGCCCATTGAGCGTCTGGTGGCCGACGTGCCCAGCGAATGCGTGGGCGCGGTCATCGAGAAGCTGGGCTCCCGCAAGGGCGACCTGATCGAGATGACCCCTGTGGGCAGCCGCATGAAGCTGGAGTTCCTGATCCCCGCCCGGGGCCTGTTCGGCTATCGCAACGAGTTCCTGACGGACACCCGGGGCGAGGGCATCATGGCCTCCGTGTTCGACAGCTACGCCCCCTATAAGGGCGACCTGAACCGCCGCAGCACCGGCTCCCTGGTGTCCTTTGAAACCGGCGAGTCCGTCAGCTACGGGCTGTTCAACGCCCAGGAGCGCGGCGCTCTGTTCATCGGCCCCGGCGTCAAGGTGTACGAGGGCATGATCGTGGGCGTGTCTCCCAAGCAGGAGGACATCACCGTCAACGTCTGCAAAAAGAAGCAGATGACCAATATGCGGGCCGCCGGCTCCGACGAGGCCCTGCGCCTGGTGCCTCCCCGGAAGCTGAGCCTGGAGCAGTGCCTGGAGTTCCTGGCCGACGACGAGCTGCTGGAGGTCACCCCCGAGAACCTGCGCATGCGCAAGACCATCCTCAATCACGAAAAGCGCATGAAGGCCACCCACGGCGGCAAGAAAAAGTAAATCATTGATGAAAAGAGACGGCGTCCGCCTTTGGATAAAGGCGGACGCCGTTTTTGCCCTTTCTGATTGACAGGGCAAAGGGGGTCCCGCCATTCGGCGGGACCCCCCTTTTGTTCAGCGCTTACCTGAGCGATCAGGCTTTCTCAGCTGTTGCGCTTTTTGCGGGACACGATGACCAGCACCACAGCCAGAGCGGCAGCGCACACCAGGACGATGATCCACATGGTGGTGTTGCTCTCGTCGCCGGTCTTGACGCCGGGCTGGGTGGGCTGGTAGCCGGGATCGGCTGCGCCGCAGTCGGTGCACTTGCCATCCTTGTAGTGATGGCCGGTGGCGTCGATGACCATGGTCTCCACCTCACCGCAGCCGGTGCAGGTGCGGGTCTTTTCGCCGGGCTCGGTGCAGGTGGGCTGGGTGGTGACGATCCACTCGCCGAAGGTATGCTCATGGGCGGTGCAGACCACGTCGTTGCGGTCGCGGACGCGGATGCGGGGAGCCATGGGGGTGCCGTCGGCCAGGACGAAGGTGTTGTCATAGGAGACCAGGCCCGTGGCGGAGATCTGGCAGCCCACGGACAGGTTCGCCACATCGTAGGAGGTGGTGATATAGCCGTCGATGAACACGCGGGCGATCTTGCCCTCGCTGTCGCGGACCAGGATGGTCTGGACCAGGCCGTCGGCCATCTCATAGCCGGTGACGTAGCCGTTCAGGGTCACCAGCTGGCCCAGGACGGAGCCGTCGTTGATCTGGGTGGAGGTGACGGCTCTGGGAGTGACGGGAGTGGTCTCACCGATCTTCTCAATGGAGGAAACCTGCAGCTCGTTCTCGCCCTGATAGGTCTCCGTCACGCCGGTGACGCGGACCACGTCGCCGATCTTGAAGTCGCCGGCCACGGGGAAGCAGTTGATGCCGCCGGTCTCATCCTGAACATAGATGCAGTCGAAGAAGGCGGTGGCCTTGTCATAACCGGAGGCGTTGGAGGTCACGACACCCTCAATGGTGTACTTGTGACCGGCCTCGGTCTGGGCCTGGACCGTGGCAATGTCGGTGATCTTCACGGGGTTGATGCGGCCCAGCAGGTTCTCGCAGATCTTGTAGTTGGAGTAGTTCTTCTCGGAGCCGTTGTCACTGATGGTGGCCTGGACCTCGAAGTTGGACATGAAGGCCGCGCCGGACACGATGATCAGACCCTTGCCCTCCAGCTGCTCGCTGGCCATGGCCAGCAGACGGCTGTCGTTTTCAGCATAGGCATACTTGGGCACGTTGGCGCCGCCCAGGCCGTCCTTATCCACGTCCACGGAATAGGTGGTGGGATGGGTGTACACCACCGGAGTCACCGTAGCAGGCAGGGCAGAGGTGGGTTTGCCGTCTGCATCCACGGCATACACGGAGGCGCCGCCATAGTGGCTGAATACCTCGGTGTACAGGCGGTCATAGGGGTGAGCGGGGTCCACCTCCACGCCATCGGTCAGGAAGCTCTGACCGTAGGTGTTGAAGTACAGACGCCACTTGTCCACGCCGTCGGCTGCGCTGCGGACATCGTCATAAGTGGCATCGTCCGCAATACGCAGGCTGGAGCCCAGGGCCTGGAGCACCTCGTTCTGGGTGGCGGCCATGTGCTTGATGGCGGGATTGTTCTGGATCACGTCATAGTTCTCGTAGTTGTCGCTCCAGCCGGCTAGGATCACGGTGCCGCCGCCGGCGTTGAAGGCGGTAATGGCCGCTAGCTCCGCGGCGCTGTAGGTCCGGGGATCGGTCTGGGCGTCCGCCAGGCGGCGGGAGGGGGCGGTGAGGATCAGGGCCTTGAACTTGGGATTGGAGCAGGCGGCGATCAGATCGTCGCTGGTCTTCAGCTCCACGGTGCGGACGTTGTACTTGCCCGCCAGGTTGCCGAAGTTGCCCATGGAATCCTTGTAGTTACCGGCCACATACTCGTTGTAGTGGGAGGCGTCGATGCCGATATACACCAGGTCGTCGGCGTTCAGCACGTCCAGGGTAATGTCCTTGGTGAACACATACTCCTTGCCGTCCTGCTCCAGCACCACGGTGGCGGTGACCTTATAGACCCGGGCGGTATCGAAGGAGATATCATAGCTCAGGTCCAGGGTGCCGCTGGCGGGAACGGTGCCCGCGTCGGTGGCGGAGGCCAGCACCTGGCTGCCCACGGCATAGGTGATGGACTTGATCCTGGCGTCGGTGCTCTCGCTGTTGAACAGGGTGGTGGTAACGGTCATCTTCTCGCCGGTGACGGGAGTGGAGGTGCCGCAGGTCACATCGGAGATGCCCAGCTTCAGGGTCTCGCCCACCCACACGGGAGCGGTGACCGCCAGGTCGCCGTCACCCTGGGTGACGCGGATGTAGTAGTAGCTGTAGTCGGGGTCCAGGGTCACGGACAGGTCGCCGGTGGCCAGGACAGCGGGATCATCCCAGGTATAGGCGGTCTTGCCGGAGTTGACAATGACCTCCACCTTGGAGATGGAATCGCTGGCGTCGGGGTCGTTGACGGTGACGTGGATGTTCAGCTTCTCGGGGACCTCGGTGAGGCTGCTGCCCAGGAGCATGCCGTTGACGGTGTAGCCGATCTCCAGGTTCTTGTCCTCAGTGGCGTACATACGCATGGCGCGCAGCGCGTCGTAGATGCCCTCCTCGGAGAAGTCGTCGGTGAGGATCACGTCGCGGGCGTCGTTGGCGTTGCCCCAGCGGCCCTTGTGGTTATCCTGGTTGTTGGTGGGAGCCAGGTGCCAGCCCTTATCCAGCGCCATGGTGTAGTACTCATAGCTGGGATAATAGCCGCCGGCGCCGATCTGGCCCTCGCCGTTGCCGGCCTCCACCATGTACATGCGGCTGTCGATGACGGGATCCCAGAAGGCGAAGTCACCGAAGGTGCCGAAGGTGTTGCCGGGGTGGTTGAACTGGCTGAGGCTGTCTGCGCCCTCCTGCTGGCTCAGCAGGGCATAGTAGGCGCGCATACCGGCATAGTCGGTCTTGTTGTTCAGGGTGGTGTTGTTGCGGGAGACGATACCGGGGGTATTGAAGGTGTTGATGTGGCCGGGACCGCCGGACCAGGTCATCTCGAAGCCGGCCAGAGCCACCAGGGAGCCGGCGTTGGCCTCGTTGAAGGCGGCCACGGCGGAACGGTAGCTGTTCCAGGTCTCCTGGCTGTAGGGGGTGGCCAGGCTCATGTCATACAGAGCGCCCTCGGGGTTGGCCGCGCCGCTCTTGTCGAAGTAGTTGGAGTGGTCGGTGAAGGCCACAAACTGCACGTTGGCGCTGTCGGGCAGGTTCTTCACATAGCTCAGAGCGGACTCCAGAGAGCCTGCGCCGTCGGAATACTGGGTGTGGCTGTGCAGCTGACCGAAGTACAGCTGATACCGGGACTCACCCACGGTGAAGAACCAGCTGAAGGAAGCGGACTTGCCGTCGGCGCGGGTGACGGTGACGGTAACATTGGTGCGGCCGTCGGTCATGTCGGCGGCGGGGGTGTAGGTGGCCTTGCCGCCGGCACAGACGGCGTTGACCTTCTCCCCGTTGACGGTCATTTCCACGGTGGGATTCTCACCGGCATTGATGAGCTCAGCGGAGATGACAGGCCGCTTGTCGCTGCCGGTCTGGCTGCCCTTGAGCGGCGTCACGGCGCCGATGGAGGGCTCGTCCACCACGGTGACCACCAGGCTGCCGCTGTAGCTGGCGCCGGAGACATTGGTCACGCGGACGGTGAAGGTCACCTGATCGGACCCGGCCAGCATGGCGGCAGGCACATTGGCGGTGTAATTGCTGCCGTCGGCGGTGTAGTCGGTGATGACACCGGCAGACCTGCCGTCCACCAGGATCTCCAGCTTCTGGACCGCCTTCGCATCGTCCACGGTAAAGGTCAGGGTGTAATCCTGGCCCCCCTTCACGGAGTCGGCGGAGGTGAACTTCACGGCGGGATCATTGACGATGCCGCCGTCCAGCTTCACGCTGTCGGCTACGCCATAGAAGAAGAAGGAGTAGATGGTGTAGTCCGTGACGTTGTACATGCTATAGGTCTTATAGCTGTCGCTATAATACTCCAGGAACTGGCTGTACCTGCCGTTGAACTTGGCGGTGCGGCTCTCCAGCTGATAGCCGCCCACGCCGCCGGAGCAGGGCTCCACGGTCCAGTCGGCGTCGTCGCTGGCGGTGAGGGAATAGAAGGCATTGTTGCCGGTGCCGTTGGAGCACAGATAGCCGTAGGTCTCGTTGCGGAAGCGATAGTATTCGCCGCTGCGCTCCACGGTGAACACCACGCCGCCATTGCCGGGAATGGCCTTGCCGTTGGCCACCTGGGCGGAGACGTTGTTGACGGCGGGGCTGTCGGTGTTGTCATTCTGCCCGGCCAGGACGCCCTGGGCATTCTGGTTGAACAGCACCACCTGCGCGCCCTCCTGGGGCAGACTGCCGGCGGGCTGGTCCGTCTCGTCGCCTACCAGATAGAGCTGCTGGGCAAACAGAGCCTCGTTGCTGCCGATGGTGCCGAAGGCACTCCAGTTGTTCTTCTCGGCATACCACTCCAGATAGCTGCTGCGGCCCACGTTCTTGATATAGTAGCAGCCCTCGGTGGCAGCCTGCTCCAGTGTCCAGGCGGTGTGGGCCTTGTCCAGGGGAGTGCTGGAGTATTTTTCGTCCATGGACAGCTTCTTGCCCTCGGCGGTGGAGAAGGTATAGCTGCCATCGTCGTTGACGCCCACGGTCCAGATGTCCGCCTCGGCAAAGCCGGACAGCTTCCCACCGGTGAGGGTCACATCGGTGCCCTTGTTATAGAAGCCGGTGTACTCCGTGGACAGGGCCTTCAGGTTGGCGGGGTTATAGATGACCACCTGGTCACCGTTCTTCAGGGGAGCGGTGGGATCATCAGGCTGACCGGGCTGGTCAGGCTTCTGGGTGTCTGCCACCAGATAAAGCTGCTGGGCAAACAGAGCCTCGTTGCTGCCGATGGTTCCGTAGGAGCTCCAATTGTTCTTCTCGGCGAACCACTCCAGATAGCTGCCGCGGCCCACGTTCTTGATGTAGAAGCAGTCCGCCGTGGCGGCGGCGCTGAGCTCCCAATCCACATTGGCCTTGTCCAGGGGAGTGCTGCTGTAGCTGGTGTCCATGGACAGCTTCTTGCCCTCGGCGGTGGAGAAGGTATAGGCGCCGCTCTCGGTGCGGTTCACGGTCCACAGCTCTGCATCCGTGTAGCCGGTGAGCTTGCCACCGGTCAGCTCCACATCCACGCCTGTGTTATAGAAGCCGTTGTACACGGAGGACAGAGCCTTTTTGTTGGCGGGGTTGAACACCACCACCTTGTCGCCGTTCTGCAGGGTGGTCAGATCGGTGACGATGCCGCTTTCCCGGGCGGGAACGGTGCTGAGCTTATACAGGGCCACGGGCTGCTGATTCTCGCTCTTATAATAGCGGAACCGGGTGCCGTTGGTGGCGGCTGCGTTATACTGCAGCGTGGTGTTGTTGCTGGCGATCTTCACATTACCATCAGCGAAGGTGATGGTGTTGAGCTCCGGAGTGGAGCCGGTGATGATCTTGCTCTTGCCGGACTTGCCGGAAATGTACTTTCCGCTGGCGGACTGCACGGACCAGCCGCCGGTCATGGGCGCGATGGTGAACGCGTACTTGGCGTAATCACCAACGATCTTGCCGTCGGTGATGGTCACGTCCACCTTGTTGCCCTCCTTGTCCAGGGCGGACAGGGAGCCGTCCATGATCAGGCTGCCCTTTTCATAGACGATCAGGTATTGACCGGACCAGTCCTCCTGTGCCTCGGTGACCTTTTCCCAGGTCCCGGACGCAGGCTCTGCCGCGAATACCGACACCGGCAGCAGGGAAACCAGCATGACCAGTGACAGCAGCGCAGACAGAAGTCTGGTGCGAACAGGTGTTTTCATCAAGCTATTACCTCCTTTAATTTCTCCCGGAGCTTCCCGCCCCACAGGTATTTTCATTGTAACATACGCTTCTGTCAGTTTCCAGTTTTATTTGCAGATTTGACACAAATTTTGCTAATATGTGCACAAGGCATGGATGATTGCACAAAGCCCTGCTTGACAAGGGGGGCGCAACTTGCTATGCTGGTGTCACCAATTGCCGAAAGGACCGGTATATATGAAGAAAAAAACGAAGGGGCCCGGCCCTGCCGCCTGGCTGCGGGAGAATAAATGGACGTGCATCGTGCTGGCGGCGGCGCTGGTGCTGCAAAGCGGCTGG
>OLPR01003053.1_pt1 | contig 11631 bp, 9 predicted proteins | sample 1672761 | NCBI WGS metagenome assembly OLPR01 (sample SAMEA3136721, study PRJEB25190) | human gut metagenome | biome: human gut; feature: human-associated habitat; material: faeces | place: Austria | collected 2013 | reverse complement strand
CGTCGCCTTCCCGGGGCAGGGTCAGGCCGGGGGCGGCATATCCCCGGGCCTCGTCCGTCAGCCCCAGCAGCGCCGCTTCCAACAGCGCCAGGGCGGTATCCTCCGGGGTTTGGGGCCAGGCGGGACCCGCGTCCGCCCAGTGATAGTCCGTGCGCATCAGGGAAAAGCCTTCGGACGAGGGCTGCCACAGGGTCTCCCGCAGGTGTCCGACGGTATCCTCCAGATGGGTGAGCGCCCGCACGGAACCCTCCTCCAGATGAATGCTCCCGGCGGTGAGAACGTCCACCGGCTGGTAATTTTCGTCAAAACAGGCCAGATATTCCCCGGCATCGGCGCTGCCCAGATACAGATGAAAACCCGCCCCGGCCAGATGCAAATGGGGCAGTTTTCCGCCGGCGGGCAGGGCCAGCAGGTTGCCCGCCACCCGCAGAAGGGGCGTTTCCCCCGGCAGCACCGCCACGGGCGTGCCGTCCAGCATGCCATAGACCCCTTCCGGAGAGAAAGCCGGCGGGGAGAAAAGCTGAATTTCGCAGCAATTTCCCGGCCAGTGGATGCAGCGCAGCCCGGCTCCCGGAGAATCGGGGGCGCCGTTTTGGAATGCGATGCGGGCGGCCACGGGCAGCCGGCCCCGGGCATAGGGGAAAAATTCCACATACAGATTGCCCTGAGGGGTTACCGGGGTAAAAAAAGGCGCTTCCGGGGCGATTTCCCCGGCCAGACGGCCGTTGATGTGCAGAAGTCCCGGCTGACTGCCGGTGAAAATGGCAATGGGCTGCATTTGCGTCACCTCCCGGTAAGCCTATGCGCTTTTTCCCGGAGGGATGACAGCGGGGAAAAACTGTGCTATAATACCCATAGATCGCGGAAGGAGAGATGACCATGGCCAATTTGCTTTGGACGGATAAAAAACGGCCCTTTCTGGGGCTGCCCTGGAGCTTTACCCGCTACACCATTACCCCGGAAAAGCTGCTGATTCACACCGGATTTCTGCACAAGAAAGAAGAGGAAATTCGGCTGTATCGCATTTTGGACGTGACCCTGCGCCAGAGCCTGGGCCAGCGCATCTTCGGCCTGGGCACCATCCATTGCTGTTCCGCGGACCATTCCACACCGGAATTCGACATCTGTTCGGTGAAACACAGCCGCAAGGTGCGGGATCTGCTCAGCGATCAGGTGGAACAGGAGCGGGAACGCAAGCGCATCTCCGCCCGGGAATTCATGGGCGGCGCGGAGGACGAGGACATGCGGGAAGAGGGCTGGGAACATGAGCATTGATTCCCGGTTTGTCTATCTGGACGAGGCGGCGCCCTCCGTCACCTGGGACGCGAAATACGCCACGGCGGATAACCTCACCGGCGCACCCCTGGACGGCTATCGGGTCAATCGGGTGGTGGGCACCCGGGAACTGGCCCAGGCCCTGAAAACCGCGGCGGAATATTTCGCAAAGCGGGGCTATGGGCTGCATCTATACGACGCGTATCGCCCCCAGCAGGCGGTGGCCACCTTTGTGCGCTGGGCGAAGCTGCCCGAGGACGGCAAAACCAAAGCGGCGCATTATCCCAATTTGCGGAAGGAAGACCTGTTTCCCCTGGGGTATATTGCCGAAAGAAGCGGCCACAGCCGGGGCAGCAGCGTGGATCTGACCCTGACCCAAAACGGCCGGGAAGTTGAAATGGGGGGCATTTTCGACCTCATGGACGACCGGTCGCACCACAGTTATCCCATCGGCGGCGCGGCGGCGGAGCATCGCGCCCTTCTGAAAGAGGGCATGGAGCAATGCGGCTTTGAAAGCTACGACGGGGAATGGTGGCATTATAATCTGAAGGTGGAGCCTTATCCGGATACCTATTTTGATTTTCCCATAGAATAAACAAATCGCCTTCTCCCGATCTTCGAGAGAAGGCGAAAATTTTTGGCCTTACATGCCCAGCATGAACTGCATGACCTTTTCGTCCCACAGGGGATAGCCCTCGTGCTTATAATCCGGATAGATCACTACCTGCTTTTTGGAGGTGATCTTATTATAGGCGGCGAACTGGCTGGAGGGCGGGCAGATATTGTCCAGAAGCCCCGTGGCCATCATCACTTCCGCACGGATGCGGTGGGCCAGATGCTGGTTGTCGATGTAGCCCAGGCGGGTGAAGTAATCGTTGAAGTGCTTAAACTCCGTGGTCCAGGGATTGTGCTCGGAATAGAAGGCCGGATAATCCCGCTTGCGCTGACCCCGGATGGAATAGGGATACAGGTGCTGGCACATGAGGTTCACGCCGTTGACATACTGCCATTCGGCGATGCGCTTGAGCTCCTTGGGGGTCACGTCCCAGCCGGCGCAGGCGAAGGTCTCAGTGAGCACGTGCTTTTTGCCCAGCTGCGTCGCGGCGGAATACACCTGACGGGGGGCCATTTCCGTGGAAATATCCCGGCCCAGCCAGTCCATGCCCGGAATGTGCTCATACTCATAGAAGGGCATGATGCCCGCGCAGGCGATCATCTGTCCAAAGAGGCTGCTTTCCTCGATGGCATGGCCGGTGAGCTTGCAATCGTGCTCGTCACACCATTCGTAAATCTGTCCGGCGAAATTCTCCGTGAACAGTTCGCACATCATGCGCCAATAGCGATAGCGCAGCCGGTGAGATTCTTCGCACTCGATAAACAGCGCGCCCAGATCCTCCAGCAGATCCTCGCCATAACGTCCCCGGTAAGCGGAGAGCATCATGGGCGAATAGGCGGTGTCCCAGCGGAAATACTGAGGCTCGTCCGTAAAGAAGCCGGCCATGTATTTGCCGAAGTCCTTGCCGAAGCGCTCATAGTACTTTTCATGGGTTTCCCGGATGAACTTGTGCACGATGTCGGGGTTCAGAATGTCCACCACGGAGGAATTGGTGCGGTCGTACAGGCAATAGCAGGCCTTGCCGTCGTCCTTGAAAATCCGCAGGATGTGTCCCGCCGCCAGGCGATAGCAGGCCAGGGCCTCGGGGTCGAAGGCCGGCTTTTCTTCGCAGGTGAGATAATGGGCAAAATTCGCCGGGTCTTCCAGCAGCTTCATTCCGGCAAAGCCGCTGGGCCAGCCGTTTTCATCGTAGCACCAGGCGTTCATGTCCTGCTTTTCGGCCTCGTCGATGCAGGTTTCCACCGCCTTCATCCAATCCTCGCCCATGTATTCGGTAAGCAGGCCGCCCCGGGCATGCATGAAAAATCCGCCGATACCGGCCTTTTTCATGTTCCGAATCTGCCTGCGGAGCTCTTCGGGCTCCAGCTTATCGTTCCAGCTCCAAAAGGGAATGGATTGATAATTCTTCAGTTCCTTTTCGGGAATCATAAAGCGTTTCCTCCTTTTATCCATGCAAAGGCGCACTCTGTCGCCCTATTGTAAGTATACATCCCCCGCCCATTTCTGTCCAGTCCCCGGGCGGAAAAACAGCGCCTTCCTCTTTGCGGAAGACGCTGTTTCTTTTATAGAAGCTTGCTCACGGCGTCCGGACGCACTGCGTAGGTCAGCGCCGTTTCCCGGGTAATCCGCTTTTCATGATAGAGATGCAAGATTTCCTTGTCAAGGTTGCTCAGCATCAGTCCCTGGCTGAAATTTGCCCATTTGTCGGAAAGTACGCCGCTGCGCAGCACCGTGCGCATTTCGTCGTCCACCCGCAAAACATCGAACACGGGGATCACCGTTCCATCCATGGTAGGCACCAGTTCCTGGGAAATCACCGCCTCCAGCGCCGTGCCCAGCCGCACGCCCATGAGCTGCTGCTGATTGGCCGGGAAACCCTCCACCACGTGCTCCACCGTGCGCATGGTGCCGATGGTGTTCATGGCCGAAAGCACCAGATGCCCCGTTTCCGCCGCGGTAATGGCCGTGGCCACGGTGTCGTTATCCGGCATTTCGCTGAGCATAATCACGTCCGCCCCCTGACGCAGGGCGGAATGCAGCGCCCCGGCAAAGGTGCCGGTATCCGTGCGCACCTCCCGCTGGCTGACGATGCAGCTTCCGTGGGGATGCAGGTATTCGATGGGATCTTCGATGGTGACGATGTGGCCGTTCCGGGTGCGGTTGATCCGGTCTACCATGCAGGCCAGGGTGGTGGTTTTGCCGCCGCCTGCCGGGCCGGTGACCAGCACGATGCCCGATTTCAGGTTGCAAAGTTCCATCACTTCTTCCGAAATGCCGATCTTTTCTGGATCCGGCACGCCGTAACTCACCACCCGCAGCACCGCCGCCAGAGAACCCCGCTGGCGGAAGGCGTTGCAGCGGAACCGGCCCACGTTCTGAATGGAAAAGGAAAAGTCGTCGTCGCCGCTGTACATCAAATCGTCCAGTGTCCGGCTGACGTTCATGTCGTAAATTTCCCGCAGTATCATCTCCGTGTCCGCGGGCATCATTTTCTCATTGTCCAGTTGAAGATACTGTCCCCGGCATTTCACAATCACCGGCGAACCGGGAATTACAAAAATATCCGATCCACCCATGTTGACCGTTCTGGCAATAATTTCGTATAATTCCATACCCGTTTCCCTCTGTCTGCCCATTCCCCGCGGCAGCGTTTTATTTTTAAATAAATTACTTTTACACCGATTCCCTTCCGGCAGAAAAGCGTATCTTTTTTCACTGCCTCTATTGTATCGCGTTAGCGGCAATTTTGCAACGAACCCGCACAATTTTACACAAATTTCACCATTTAAATCGTATCACTTCTGTTTTTTGTGTCCGATTTTGCAATATTTCCTGCATATGGAGAGACTGCCGCCTCAAAAGAAGCGACAGTCCGTGCATAAAATTCAATTGTCTTCCAACAGGAACCGATACTGCGCGTCGCAAAGGGCCTTGTAATGGCCGCCTTCCAGGCGAATCAGTTCCTCGTGAGTGCCCTTTTCGGCGATGTTCTTGTCCTGAATCACCATGATGCAGTCCGCGCTGCGAATGGTGGAAAGCCGGTGGGCGATGACGAAGCTGGTGCGTCCCTTCAAAAGCACGTCCAGCGCCTTCTGAATCAGCAGCTCCGTGTGGGTGTCGATGGAGGAGGTGGCCTCGTCCAGAATCAGAATCTTCGGGTCGTTCAGCAGCGCCCGGGCAAAGGAGATCAGCTGCTTCTGGCCCACGGAAAGGGAGGAGCCCCGTTCGTTGACCTCGGTCTGATAGCCCTTTTCCATGCCCATGATGAAATCGTGGGCGGAAACGGCCTTGGCCGCGGCGATTACCTCTTCGTCGGTGGCGTCCAGCTTGCCATAGCGGATGTTGTCCATAATGGTGCCGGAGAAGATGAAGGAATCCTGCATCATGACGCTCATCTGCTCCCGCAGGGAACGCAGCTTCACATCCCGCACGTCGTGGCCGTCCACCTTCACGCTGCCGCCGCACACGTCGTAAAACCGGCTGATCAGGTTCACCACCGTGGACTTGCCCGCCCCGGTGGGGCCCACCAGGGCGATGGTCTGTCCGGGCTTGACGGAGAAAGACAGATCCTTCAAAACCACCTTATCCGGCGAATACCAGAAATCCACATGCTCGAAATCCACCCTGCCCTCGATGGGCGGCAGGTCTTTCGCATCGGGCTTGTCCTGAATGTCGGACTGGGTATCCATAATCTCGAAAATGCGCTCCACGGAAGCCATGGCCGAGAGAATGGAATTGTAGAAGTTGGAAAGGGTGTTCAGCGGCTCCCAGAACCGGCCCAGATACCACAGAATCAGCAAAAGGTTCGCCAGACTCAGGGGATTGTGTTCCAGCCCCATCATCCGCACACCGAAATAATAAACCAGAACCGTACCGATGGTGCCGGTAATATCCAGCGCCGGCCAGAAGGCGTTGTTGATCTGAATGGCCCGCATCCAGGTGGAGCGGATGTCGTCGTTGACGTTTTTGAAGGTGTCGAAATTTTCATCCTCCCGGACGAAGGCTTCGGTCACCCGCATGCCCGCCAGGGATTCGTGCAGATAGCCGTTCATGGAGGAGGTCTTCACCCGCACCCGCTGCCAGCGCAGCCGCATCTGCCGCTTCAGTTTGAACAGAATCAGGATCAGAAGCGGCATGATGCACATGGAAATCAGCGTCAATTTCCAGTTCACCGCCAGCATGATGACCATCAAAAGCACCAGCGTCATGCAGTCCACCAACACGTTCACAATGCCGTTGGTGAACAGATCGTTCAGGGAATTCACGTCGTTAATGACGCGCACCAGAATTTTGCCGGCGCTTCGGGTGTCAAAAAAGGAGAAGGAAAGTCCCTGAATGTGCTGGAACAAATCCTCCCGCAGCTTCGCCAGGGCGCTGCGGCCGGAGGTGTCCATCAGCCGCACCCTGTAACGGGTGCACAGCGCGCCGATGACGGAAGTGGCCACCATGGCCCCGATGAGCCAGGGCAGATACGTCCCCCGGCGAATCTGCAATTCCTCGATGGCGTTGCTCAGAAGGAACGTGCTGGCCAGGGAGCACAGGGTCGCGCAGATCATCAGCACCAGGGCGATGGCGATGTTCTTTTTGTAAGGCTCCAGATAGCGAATCAGGCGGATAAACTGCCCTTTGTCAAACGGCCGCTCCAGCGCCTCGTCGTCAATCTGTTTCAGCACCTTAGCCATTTGCCGTCACCTCCTGCCCCTGCACGTTTTTCAGGTCGCGATATTGGTCCTGCACCATCTGATAGTAAATGCCCTTTTTCGCCAGCAGTTCTTTATGCGTGCCCCGCTCGGCGATTGCGCCGTCCTTCATCACCAGAATCTGATCCGCGTTTTTCACGGAAGAAATTCGATGGGCGATGATGAAGGTAGTGCGTCCGGCCAGCACCTTCTTCAGCTTCTGCTGGATGATATATTCCGTCTCCATGTCCACGGCGGAGGTGGAATCGTCCATCACCAGAATGGTAGGATCGATCAGCACCGCCCGGGCGATGGCCGTGCGCTGCTTCTGGCCGCCGGAAAGGCCCATGCCCCGCTCGCCCACCACGGTTTCGTATCCGTCGGGCATGGCGTCGATAAATTCCGTGGCCTGGGCAACGTCCGCGGCGTTTTCCACCCGAGCCGCGTCCGCGTCCGGCCGGCCGAAACGGATGTTTTCAAACAGCGAATCCGAGAACAGGAACGTCTCCTGGGGCACATAACCGATATGACTGCGCAGGGGAGCCAGCTTCTGATCCCGCACGTCCACGCCGTCTACCCGCACGCTGCCGCCGCTTACGTCGTAGAACCGGCCCATCAGAAGGGTCAGTGTGGATTTGCCAGCGCCGGTGGCGCCCATTACGGCGATGGTCTGGCCCGGCTCGGCGGTAAAGCTGATGTCGTGCAATACCTCGGTGTCTCCATAGGCGAAATTCACGTGATCGAATTCCACCTTGCCCTTAAATTCCTTCGGCTCCACGGCCTGGGGTTTTTCCTTAATGGCCGCGCCGAAGTCCGCATAATAGAACAGTTTTTCGGCGGAGGTCACGGCGTTGGTCACCATGTTCACCAGGTTGGCCAGCTGGCGCATGGGGTTGGTAATCAGCCAGACATAACCGTTGACCGCCACCAGCGTGCCGATGTCCATCTTATTATAGAAGATCAGCACCGCGCCGGCGATGAGCATCACCGGATAGCACAGCCCGCTGAGCAGCTCCATCAGCGGCACAAAGTCCGACCAGATCCAGGTGGCCTTCAGGTTCAATTTCAACAGCTTGCGATTGTCCTTCTCAAACTGCTCAAATTCATACGGTTCCCGCGCAAAAGCCTTCACCACCCGCATACCGGCCAGGTTTTCGGTGGTTCTGGTGTTCAAAACGGCGTTTTGTTCGCGAATATTCACAAAGGCGGGATGGATGCGCTTGCGGAATTGCCAGGCAGTATAGGCCAGAATAGGAGCGGAAATCAGAAGCGCCAGCATCAATTGCCAGCTGAGGAATGTAAGAAAAATCAACGCGCCGACAAAATTCAGCAAATTGTCGAACACGGAAACCAGTCCGCCGGCGATGAGGTTTCGAATGCCTTCGATATCGCCGGTCATGCGGGACATGATCTCGCCGATCCGGTGCTTATCGTAGAACTGATAGGGCAATTCCTGCATGTGCCGGTAAAGCCCCGTGCGCAAATCGTACACCACGTTCTGGGAAACCTTTTCCAGCGTCAGCCCTCGTCGGTAGGTACAGACCGCCCGCATCAGCACCAGCGCCATCAACCCTCCGCACAGGGGCAGCAGCCGATCCAGATCCTGATGAGGAATCACGTCGTTGACGATGGATTTTTGTATCAGGGGGGCGATCATTCTGCTGGCGATTACCACCAGCTGCAGCAGCATGGCCATTGCAATTCGCCATTTGTACGGCTTCATCAAGCCGACAAGGCGTTTTGTTGTATCCATTTTGCTCTTCCTTTCTTGTCGGGCTTTCCGTCCGACTTTCGCATAGGATACGCCAATCTGCCCGTTTATGTCACCGGTTTTTTGTAACGTTTCTTTTAAACTTGAGTTATTCATAAATCTCCGCGCAATTTTGTCTTTTCCGAAAGGACATGTATGCTATAATAAAGAAAAAACGGAGGAGCGATTCATGCGTTTTCAGGGCGTTCTCTTTGCCAGCGATTTCGACGGCACGCTGGCGCCTTCCGATAAGCGTCTGCGCCCGGCGGTTCTGCGGGCCATCCATTTTTTCATTCAAAACGGCGGATATTTCACCCTGGCCACCGGCCGCCATCCCCTGGCGCTGAAGGATCTGGAGCCTTGCTGGTTCAACGCCCCCGCCCTGCTGGTCAACGGCGGCATGCTCTACGATTTTTCCCTGGGTCGCTCGGTGGAAGTTCGCGGTATTGGTCCGAAGGCCGCTCCCCTGCTGGGGGAAATCCTGCGGCTTTTCCCCCATCTTTCCATGGAGCTGTACGGGGCGGACCAGTGCGCCTGCATTCACCCCCATCCCCTCTCCCTGCGCCACTTTACCAGTCAGCAGATTCCCTTTCGCATTTTGGAAAATCCCGAACGCGGCCCCTTCCCCCTGGCAAAAATCATGCTAACCGGTGCGCCGGAAGAAATCGCCCGGGTTCAAAGCTTTCTGAAGGGCCGCGAAACCCCGCTGCATTTTCTGCCCACGGACGGCTGCTTTCTGGAACTTCTGGCCCCGGGGGTAGACAAGGGCACGGGGCTGATGCGCCTGGCCCAGCGCCTGGGCGTCGCGCCGGAGCATGTATACGCCGCCGGAGACGGCTACAACGACGCGGAAATGCTGCGGGCGGCCCGCCTGGCCTTCGTGCCCGAAGATGGCGACAGCGCCGCCCTGGCCTGCGCCGGTAAGCGCATTCCCTCCTGCGAAAAAGACGGAATCGTCCGGGCCATCGAAATTTTGTCACAAATGTACCCCGCGTGACGCAAAACATGTTATAATGAATGAGAATTCATCTGCAAAGGAGTCCGTTCCATGTCCTATCGCATCGCCCTCTGCGACGACGACCTGACCCAGGCCCAGTCGCTGAACCGGCAGGTCGCCGCCTGGGCCCGGCAGACCTCGGCGCAGTGCAGCGTCGAAATCTTCCCCAGCGGGGAAGCTCTGCTCTTTGCCCGGGAAACCGCCGGCGATTGGGATATTCTGCTGCTGGACGTGGAAATGCCCGGCATGACGGGACTCGACCTGGCCAGGCGGCTGCGGGCGGAGGGCTGCCGTTCGGAAATGGTCTTCATCACCTCCCATTTTGAATTCGTCGGCGAGGGCTACGAGGTGGACGCGCTGCATTATCTGATTAAGCCCGTTGCGGATGAGGCCCTTTTTCGGGTGTTGTCCCGGGCCGCCCAGCGTCTGGCGGTGGAGCCGCCCTTTGTCCTCGTCACCCGGGAAGGCGAAACCTTCCGGCTCTACGAATCGGAGCTGATCTACGTGGAGGCTTTTCTCCACGAAATCGTTTTGCATACCCGGCAGGGCGAAATCCGCCTGCGGGAGCCCCTGTCCGTCTTTGCCCGGAAGCTCAGCCCGGATTTTTTCCAGTGTCACCGCTCTTTTCTGGTGAATCTGAAGGCCGTGCGTTCCATCGGCCGCGGACAGGTCCGGTTGGAAAGCGGTGCGGAGCTTCCCCTGTCCCGGGGCAAATATGAGGAAATTCACCGCGCGTTTATCGCGAGAAATTGAGGAAACGCCCATGCGGAAAAAGACATATCTGCGGCTTATGGAGCTGCAGGAGGAACAGGCCCAGCGGCATCTGGCGGAAGTGCGCGGAGCATACCGGGAAATGCGGGGCTATAAGCACGACTTTCATCATCATCTGCAAACCCTGAAGGGCCAGCTGGAGGCCGGGCAGGTGCAGCGGGCGCTGGACTACATTTCCCAACTGGACGAAAGTCTTCGGGGACTGGACGCGCTGCTGAAAACCGGCAACATCACCGTGGACGCGATTCTCTCTTCCAAAATCGCCCAGGCAAAAGCCCAGGGCGTTTCCGTAACGGTGCAGGCCAGTCTGCCGGAAAAACTGCTGCTGACCGATATGGAACTGAGCATACTGCTGGGCAATCTGCTGGATAACGCCATCGAGGCCTGCCGGGAGGCGGAGGGCGAAAAATTTCTCCGCCTGACCCTTTCCCTCAAGGGAAATATGCTCTACGGCTATCTTCTGAACGCCGCCGGGAAAAAGAAGCCCAAGCGGGGCAGCCTGTTCCCCTCGGGAAAACGGGGCGTTCACGGCTTCGGGCTGTACCGGGCGGAGGCCATACTGAAGCGTCACGATGGCTGGGTAAAATTCAACAGCGAGGACGGCGCTTTCACCTCCGAATTTCTGGTGCCCGCCGTGGAATAAATGCAATTCGTGCACCGACAGCGACCGTTGGTGCGCGAATTGCTGTTTTTGGCCCGCATCCGTGCTATCCTTATGCCAACAAAAAGAAAGGAGCGCGATTCCTTTGAAAAAACAGGCAAACCGTCCCTACCGCTCCGTCTGGAATAACGCCCTGTGGAGCTTTCGCGCAATGCTGAAAAACGCGCCGAAATCCTTCTGGCTGATGTGTGCCGTCGTGCCGCTGGCCGTTTTTCTGGCCTGGGCGGAAATCAAACTGCCGGCTCTGGTGGTTTCGGAAGTCTCCTCCGGCCAGACCTTTGCCCACGCGGCGCTGGGCCTGAGCCTTCTGCTGGGGGCGACCTTTGCCGCCATGGCCCTGCGGAATTTCTGCACCACCATGCTTTCCGTCCACCTGACCCAGTATCGTTACCAGGCGATGCTGGAGCTGAACCGGAAGGGGTATCTGAACGGACATACCCCGTTTTCTGCGATTGTGGCATTTTCCTCGACGGCTGCGGCGTTTCTGAGCGGACGGAGAATGATTGCGCTTTCCAATGAGACCAGTGCCAATGAGACAACGGTGCGGGGCTCCTTTGTCAATCATCAGTATTCGAAGAGCTACGAATTCGAACAGGATTTCCAGAATTATATCGGACAGATTACGACAAGCGACATTCATTATTTCAGCTTCCTGAGGCCTCTTGCGGAGATTGAAATTGCTGCCCTGTTTGCACAGTGCAGGGACTATCACAGGGTTTTTCTTTCCTGCAACCGGGGAAGCAAGAAGGGAATCTGGTGCTGCGATTGTCCGAAGTGCCTGTTTGTCTATATCATTCTGTCCCCGTTCCTGCCGGAAGAGGAGCTGGTCGGAATTTTCGGAGAGAAGCTCCTTGACAAGCCGTCACTGGAGAAGGATTTCCG
>OLPR01003044.1_pt1 | contig 11673 bp, 11 predicted proteins | sample 1672761 | NCBI WGS metagenome assembly OLPR01 (sample SAMEA3136721, study PRJEB25190) | human gut metagenome | biome: human gut; feature: human-associated habitat; material: faeces | place: Austria | collected 2013 | reverse complement strand
TCCGTTCCTGCGCCCATGTTCTTTTCCGTCTGGGCCAGGTCGGAGCGCCCAAAGATGTCCAGCGCCTCCGGTTGGAAGGGCACCACCCGCAGTCCCGGCACGCAGCGGGCCTTGACGCCCCGCAGTCCGGCGGAATAGGTCCGGGGCACCACGGCCATGACCGTGGGCTTGCCCTGCTTCTCCATATAGGCGGCGTTGTAGCCCAGGAACAGGGACGAGGACGGCACCGCGCCGTAGAAGGCCAGCACGCAGTCCACGCCTGCCAGCCAACTGTGGAATTCCTCCGCCACCGCCGCGTCCTTGGCGATGTCCGTGGTCTCGGTATCGTAGCGGAAGTAGGAGAACTTCGCCTCCGGAAACTTCTGCCGGATGTGCTTCTCCACCACCTGGAGCATGAAGGTTGCCACCTTCATAAAGTCTCCAAACATGCCGATGGTCTTGCCGTTCAGGGTGTCCAGCCGGGGACTCAGGCCGTAGAGCTGGGACTGATCCACCTCCGCCCAGGGGCTGAGTACTGTGTAGTTCATGTTGTTACCTCCTGTTTCTTATCTGCAAAACACGCAGCAATTCCCGTGCCAAATCCATATCATGATTCGTGTTTCCGGGCAGATGCGGCGGGGATACCCAGCTCCATGCGGTACTTTGCCACCGCCCGCCGGGACAGGTTTATCCGCTTCTTCGCCAGTTCCATCGCGATTTTCTCGTCGCTGAGGGGCTTTTGGGGGTTCTCACCACCGATGATCTGCGTCATGACCGCTTGGATGCTGCTGCGGCTGAGCCCCATGTTCTGTCCCACATTCCGGCTGAAAAATGCAGACATCGGCAACACCCCGCGGGGACACTGGACATACTTGTTCTTTATCGCCCGACTGATGGTGGACTCGTGGAGCCCCAGCTCCTCGGCCACGCGGCGGCCCACCGCCTCGCTGTCGCCGGTGAGCATGACGGTTTTCTTCACGCCCGCCCTGCGCAGCGCCTGAATGGCTTCCCTGGAATCGGACTTCACCACGTCGGAGATGGTGATGTGCCCGGCATACTGACCGTCCACGGCCAGATGGACGATGGTTCCCACGCAGGTGCAGTGCGTAGGCTCAACGCCCGCCGCGCGCATCATGCGCTCGTTGCCGGCCAACACCTGCCGGCCGTCCACCACGGCCTTCACGCCGTGTCCGGCCACCTCTTCCACATGGGTCACGCGGCTGCGGTTCGGCTCATGGCCGTAGGCCTCCAGAATGGAGCGGGAAATGGGATGAGTCGAATAGCTCTCAGTCAGCGCCGCCAGTTCCAGCAGTTTGCTCTCCGGGCACTTGTCCGGATGCACAGCCGTGACGCGGAAGGAGCCCTCGGTCAGCGTGCCGGTCTTGTCAAAGACCACCGTATCCACGCTGGACAGCGTCTCCATATAGTTGCTGCCCTTGACCAGAATGCCGCAGCGGGACGCGCCGCCGATGCCGCCGAAGAAGCTCAGCGGGATGGAAATCACCAGCGCGCAGGGGCAGGACACGATCAGGAACGTCAGCGCGCGCTTGATCCACATCATCCATTCGCCCACAAACAGCGGCGGAATGACGGCCAGCGCCAGCGCGGCGAAGCACACCGCCGGGGTGTAATAGCGCGCGAACCTGGTGATGAAGTTCTCGGCCCTGGCCTTGCGGGTGCTGGAATTCTCCACCAGCTCCAGAATCTTGGAGACCGTGGACTCGCCGAATTCCTTTTCCACCTTCACGCGCAGCACGCCGCTGAGGTTGATGCAGCCGCTGATGACCTCGTCGCCCGCGCGCACCGTGCGCGGCATGGATTCGCCGGTCAGCGCCGCGGTATCCAGCGTGGAATCGCCGTCCAGCACCGTGCCGTCCAGCGGGACGCGCTCGCCGGGCTGAATCACGATGGTCTCGCCCAGCGAAACCTCCTCGGGATCCACGGTCTCCAGCTCGCCGCCGCGCTCGACGTTGGCCACGTCGGGGCGGATGTTCATCAGCTCGGAGATGGACTGGCGGGAGCGTCCCACGGCGACGCTTTCAAACAGCTCGCCGATTTCAAAGAACAGCATGACCGCCACGCCCTCGGTGTAGTCGCCCGCGGCGAACGCGCCGAGGGTGGCCACGCACATCAGGAAGTTCTCGTCGAACACCTGTCCGTGCAGGATGTTCACGCCGGCCTTTCTGAGCACCTTCCAGCCGACGGCCAGATAGGGAATCAGGAAAAGCACCGCTTCCAGCCATCCCTCTGCGGGAATGAGCTTGGCCGCCAGCAGCAGCGCCGCTCCGGCGAGGATCTGAATCAGCATGTCCTTTTGCTTCTTATTCATAGGACGCCTCCGATGGTAGTCTTCAGTGCATTTTTTGCGTTACTTCAGCACGATTTCGCAGTCCGGTTCGACCTTCCTGCAGACCTTGACCATTTCGCGCACGATCTCGTCAAAGCGCGCGTCGTCGGCCTCCAGCGTCAGCTTCTGGGCCAGAAAGCTCACGGTCACCTTCTGCACGCCGTCCATCTGAGCGATGGCGTTCTCCATTTTCGCCGCGCAGTTCGCGCAATCCAGATCGATCAGCTTGAAAACCTTCTTCATGATGATTTCCTCCTCATTCCTCGATGTGTTCCCGTCCGGTGTCAATGATGGATCGTACATGGTCGTCCGCCAGCGAGTAATAGACCGTCTTGCCCTCCCGGCGGCTCTTCACCAGCCGAAACTGCTTGAGCAGCTTGAGCTGATGGGAAATGGCCGACGGAGTCAGGCTCAGCATTTCCGCGATGTCGCAGACGCACATCTCCGCTTCGAACAGTCCGTACAGAATCCGAATCCGCGTGGTGTCGCCAAAGACCTTGAACAGCTCCGCCAGATCGTACAGTTCCTCCACATCGGGCAGCTTTTCGCGAACCTCGTCCAGCACCGCCTTGTGCGCGCAGAACTCCTCGCAGCACTCCACGCCGCGCTCCTCCATTCGCCCACCTCCTTATAACATTTGAGCAACTGTTCAATTGATATTATATGCAGGCATCCATCCCCTGTCAAGCGTTTCGCCGAGGATTAACAAAAGGAATCTCGCCGGTTCCAGGCTGATTCCGGAACCGGCGAGGCTGCTACATCTGAATATGATACTGTCCATAGCCGTTCATCTGAAACTGCTCCGGCTCGAAGCCCCAGCGGAAGGACGGAGGAACGTCGCCGACGCTCCACGCGCAGCTCTGCACCGTTCGCAGATGCGGCGCGGCGACGCGCCAGAGTCCGGCTGCCTCCGCCTTCGTCATCTGAGAAATGTCGGACGTGAGCTGCAAAAAGGCGTTTCCATTGGCCAGAACATGGATCTCACGAAACACATTCGTCTCCCGCAGTGCCTCCACACCGCCCAGCGCGTCGATCTGCCGCCGGGTCAGAGCCGTTCCCCACGCAAGATCCGGCAGATACTGTGAAAAGCCCGGTATGAAACTGCTGTTCCCGGTGAGCACGGGCGAACCGTGTTCAAGCTCGCACGCGTCCATTTTCAGGGTACCCATTGCGTTTTCAAAGCTCCCACAGAGCGCCACCAGCCGTTCCCGCCACGCATTCTGCATCGCGAACGGCCGATTCAACGCGTCGAGAAAATACCGCGGAACGGAGGCGCGCAGAATATACAGATAGCTCGCCCGCCCCGCGCCCCGGTCGCAGTCCCTCAGGATTTCGCCCACATACGCCAGCGTTCCCTCCGCGGAGCAGCGCATATAGGAAATCCTGAGCGGCAAATTGCCGGGAACAAAGCATCTCTTCGGAAACCATACGCCGCGAAGATCGTCCGTCGGGCAGGTCATCTGCCGGCAGTACCACGCCGCCTGCTCCGCGCGATCCGCCGTCTCGAATTGCTTCATGTCAGTAAACTTTGCCGTCTGATCTCTCCACGTCCTGTCAATGCTCCGGGTTGGCGCAGCGAAGCGCGCCAGCGTCTTGTCCGGTATCAGCGTGAGCTCCCAGCGGTCGTAATCCGGAACGGACAGCAAATCGCGAAAGCGCTCCATATCGTCCTCGCTCAGGATCATGTCCATTCGGCAGGGATAACCTCTCCACGACTGTCCCAGAACGCGTCCGCCCAACGACAGCCACAGCGCATAACACTCCGACATTTCCTCTGCAAAACGCCTGCCGGCGTCAATCAGACTCTGCGGAGCTTCCTCATCGCCGACGGCGCAGAAATAGAACTGATAACACACCGGATCATACCAGCCGGTACTGCTTCCCATCGCAGCTTTCCTCCTTTTAGCATTTCAACCGCCAAGCTCCCGAATGCGCTTGCCGGGCAGCGTCAGGCCATTCACCGCGGCGTAATCTCTAAACGACTGACAGACCAAGGGCGTTTTCCCAGCCCTTCTGACATTCCACAACCAGTATATCCCAGACGTGTCGCCGCGTCAATGCGCATTCTCGAGTTTGCTATAAAACAGCGCCGCGAATATTTTTCGTGAATTCCCAAAGTAAATGCCACAGCAGCAAAGATTCTCGCCGATTGCGATGCTCAGAACCTCCTTCCGCCCTTCCTTGGTGATGCCGAGGACTACATAGGCCGCCTTGCGGATCCCTTGTTTTCACGCATGTTGAACACGATCGCGCGATGTACACAATGGGATAGACCGCGCTCAGCGGCCGTTTCTGCCACGCTTCGATTTCCGGCAGCAGCTTGTTCGTGATCGCCGTGACCATTCCTTCGCTGACCTCGAACCCGTAGACGTCCCTGATCTGCGCCGAAACCTGCGCCACGCTCATTCCCCGCGCGTACATTGCGATGATCTTTCCTTCGATCTCGCTGATGTTCTTTTGATACTTCGGCGCCGCCTGCGGCTCAAAGTCTATGTTCCGATCCCGCGGCGCCTGAATCGGTGTCTCGCCCATGTTCGATCGCAGGGGCTTCGGCTTGTACCCGTTCCGACTGTTGTGATACTCCGAGTCCGATTCCTCGCGGCTTTCCACCCGCTCCTCCAGTTCGGTCTCCAGCATGCTCTGGATTGTGCCGCCCAGCAGACGCTTCCTGTATGTCCGCCGCCGTCCTGATGTCGTACACCTCGATGAGTTGCCCGATGATGTTCCGTTTCTCTTCACTCAGTCCGTTGTTTCTCTTTCTGCCCATGCTTTGCCTCCTGTGATCTTGTATTATATCACAGTTCATTACTCCGCTTCACAGAAAAGGGTGAACAGGCTCGATGAAGAACTCCTATTATTCCCATGCAACGAAGAACAGCAGCAGAAAGATACCCCGCATCTCTTTGGTTTACACGGGAGAACGTCGCCAGTTAGGGATACGGCAGCCAGTGGCGCACCGCCCGCGCACGGTTTCTCCGCAGCCATCGCAACGATCAGGAACGATTCTACAACCACCTGAGTTTCTATTCCTCTGCTAGCCGTTCGAGGGGCATAAGACGCCTCTCTTTCAGCGCGCTACTCACCGTTGAAAAATCATCCGTCGCTGCATTTTTTCAACGGCATGGTTTTGTGGCACTCTTGCGTTATTTCTTCCCGACAGACTTGGGCGGATCAGTTTTTCAGGATGACCATACTTTTATTTGTCCGTGTAGACTAGACCGATTTCCAAATTCTTTTGCAGAACGAGGAATATCAGCATCGTCGGAATCGAAGCTACCATGCAGGCCAGCAGCACCGCGGGCAGATGTTTCGTTCCCATCAGCGAAAGAGAGGCCATGACAGGCCGCAGGTTGGGCGACTTTGTAAAGGTCAAGCCAAACATCAAATCGTTCCAGCACCATGAGAACTGCGTCAAAAAGACGACGGATAGCGGCGCGACGGACATCGGCAGCATGATCTGCGTCAAGATGACGAAATTGCTGGCCCCATCCACGCGTGAAACTTCGCAGATTTCCCGCGAAATGCCCAGAAAGTAATTTCGAAGTACAAACATGGCGAAGGGAATACAAATCGCGGAGTAGAACAAGATCATGCCGATACGCGTGTTGTACAATCCCAGTGCTGAATAACCTTTAAAGATCGGAATGAGATACACCTGAAATGGGAAAATGGTTCCACTATAAATCAGTAAAAACCAGAAGAGCCGATGCTTGATGTTCAGATAAACCAATGCATATGCCGCGAGAAATGCAATCGTTACTGCAATTGTCGCGCCGCACAGAGCGTAAACCAGACTGCTGAGCATGCCGTCGAAAACCCCGGCATTCTTCTGAATGAACTGAATATTGTTCAGTAATTCATTGCCCTTTGGAAAATCCCAAAAGTATCCCAGATTGTATTCAGCCTGCCCCTTAAAGCTGTTGTATACGGTAAAGACCAGCGGGAACGCCCAGATAATCGCCAGTATCGTCAGAAAAACATGGATTGCTGTTTTTCTCCAGCCCTTTGCCTTCTTCATCCCCGTTTTCCTCCTTAACGGTTGTTTTCCGAGCGGAATGTATTACGGATATTAAAATAGGACACGATCGTGATGATGATCGTAAGCACGATCGCCACCGCCGAGCCGAGGCCAAGCTTATTGCGAATAAAAGATTCCTCGTACATCGTCAACGCGAGCGTCTCGCTAGAACGATAGGGGCCGCCCTTCGTCATGACCCAGATTGAATCAAAGACCTTGAAGCTGTTTACCAGCGACATCAGAAGCACTACTGTCGACGTGGGCTTCAGCAGAGGAAATACGATCTTCGTGTACATATTGAACGTTCCTGCTCCGTCGATGGTCGCAGCTTCAATGGGGGACGCGTCCATGCTGTTCAGCCCGACAATAAACAGCAGAAGATTCATGCCGATTCCCTGCCATGTACTGCTGAAGATCATGATAAAGGTATTCAGTCTCGGAACTGCCAGCCAGTCGCAGACCCAGCGCTCCATGCCAAGCATGCCAAAGAGCTGAGGAAGGCCATACAGTGAAATCATCGACCGAATGAGGATACCCGCAATGGTCGCAGAAAGAACGTTCGGGAAGTAAAAAATATTCTTGAACAGCGACACATGTCTGCTCTTGACGATCAGAATCGCCAGAAAGAGCGGAATGGCAAACGAAATCACCAGCGAGCAGACTACCCAGATTATGGTATTGCCCAATGAAATCATGAAATTTGCGTCTCGGAAAAGATAGGCATAGTTTTTGAAGCCGACAAATACCGGCGCGGAAAAGCAGTCCGACTCGTAAAAGCTCAGCCAGCCCGTATACGCAATTGAGGAAATGAAGAATACTGTAATGAGGACAACCGCTGGCATGAGATATAGATAATCCGTCCATGTCCTGCGTTTCCCTTTGGCCACGGTTTCGTTCGCCATCGAAAAGACACATCCTTCCGGTTTTTTATTGCGATTTCAGTTGTTCCGTCGGGGCGGGTTAGAACAAAGAGCCGCGCCGGAGTCATCCGGCGCGGCCAAGAGCGCGATTACTTCGCAAATACTTCGTCTGCCTTGACCTGAATCGCAGAAAGAATCTCGTCGACAGGAGCACCGGAATAGATGAATTTCGCCAGCTCGTCCAGCGCCACATCGCGCAGCTCAGCGGGCGTGCTCTCGTAATAGCGCAGCACCAGACGGACGTTATCATCGTCGCCAAAGGCGTTCATGTTCCGAGTCGTCACATCCTGAATATCGCCGGACGTGGAGGCAGGCATGCCTGTGTCGTTCGCCATGATCGTCTGAACATTGGCCCCCAGAAAGGTACGAACGGCCAGCTTCGCCGCTTCGATATCCGCAGTTGCCTTCGGAATGCAGAGAGGGGAAACCTCGAAGAACATCACGTTGTCCTTGCCTTCGAAGTTCGGTACCACCATCGCGTCAAAGTCCTCACCGGAAACCATGCCATATTCGTTCACCAGCGTGGGAATGTAAATCGGCGGCTCGAGAACCATTGCAACCTCGTCGCGCGCAAAGGCCTTCGCCGTATCCGCCGACCCAATGGGAGCGGCAAAATAGCCCTTGTCGAACATGTCCTTCCAGGCGTTCATGACCTCGACAATTCGCTCGTCCGTGTAGGCAATAGAGCCATCACAGACACCGAAGTAGAGGTCTACATCATATACAGCCAGCAGCTGCTGGAACCAGATGAAGCCTGCCCAGGAGTCGTTTTTCAACGCGATGGGAGTGATTCCCGCCGCAAGCAGCTTGTCGCAGTTTGCCAGGAATTCGTCGAAGGTCGTGGGAACCGTGCACCCGGCCTTCTCAAAGGCGCGCTTGTTGTAGATGACAGTGTTGTTCAGCACAGCATAGGGTGCCGCATAGATCTTTCCGTCATAGGACAGAGAGTCCGCGACATCTGCCGAAACGCCAGAGGGAACATAGTAGTTCTTCCATTCCTCAGTCAGATCCAGCAGCAAGTCGTTCTTCGCCAGCGTTTCCAGCTGATAACCATTCCACCAAGTAAACATCGCAGGCGCGGACGAACCGCTGATCGACTGCTGAATCGCTGTCTGATATGCCGCCACGTCGGGATACGAGATGATCTCCACATCCAGACCTGAATCCGCACTGAATGCGTTGACCAGGCTTTCGAGAATCGATGCATCCGTGTTGGTCATCTTGTCGTTCCAGAATTCAACGTGCGTTTCCGCGAACGCAGACAGTGAGACAATCGCCATCAGGCATACCAGAATGAGACAAAAGGCTTTCTTCATTGGGTTTTCCTCCTTCACTTATCTCCACCACGCTTTTGCATGGTTGGAACGCTGTTATTCAGCGGCCGCTTCCGCCATAGCGAGAATATTATCATGGGAAACGCCGGGCAAAATGGATTCATGGCTGGGCGATACGACATAATTGGGACCAAACAGATCCTTCAGCCGCCGAACTTCATCCCGCACCTGCTGTGGCGTTCCAAAGGGCAGCAGCTGCTGTGTGTCCACGCCGCCGACAAAGACAATCTTTCCATTGTACTTTCGCGCCAGCGATTCCGCATACTTCGCTCATGTATCTGCGTCAGCGGCGCAGTGAGAACAACTGGCTTGTGGACGATGAACGAATTCTGGACTATTGCCTTAGAATTATGGAGAACGCGAAGGCCACGGAGGCTCAGAAACTTCAAAAGTACAATCTTGCAGCGGAGATCAAGCGCAAGTACGAAGAGCTTCAGCGCGTAAAAAAAGCATCTGATGAATCTGTTGAGAAGATCAGAGCCAATCGAAACTACAGCAGGGAATATATAGGGAAGTGCGTCGAAGGCATCCGCAGCAAGCAGAAGGAAGAGCAACGGCGGATTTACAACAGCGCAAGCGAAAAGATTCGCCGTCTCGAACAGGCCGTCGCAGCAGAACGTCCGAGCGAGGCGTTTGATTTCGGTTCGCAGAAGTTCACCAATGCGCTGAAGCTGATCGAGACGGGCGGAAAGAACCTGCCTGAGGATGTGCAGCGGATGATCGCAGCGCAGTTTCGCTACTGTCCTGACGCTTTGAACGTGCTTTCACCGCTCATGAGCGCAGCAGGGATGCAGTACGGAAACGAAGCAATACAATTTTATGATAAGTAGTATTTATTTTCGCAAGAACAGTCCAATACAGTGTTGACAAAGTTATAAGACTGTGGTATTATGAAAATGCAAACTACACCAGTCTTATGAGAGGGGGCCATTGCTCATGGATATTAAACTGTTTGATTCTGAATTAAAAGTAATGGATGTTCTTTGGAAGGCGGGGGATACACCCGCCAGAGAAATAGCACGGGTACTGACAGATGAATTAGGATGGAATGTCAATACGACATATACGCTTATCAAGCGTTGCATAAAAAAGGGGGCGATTGCGCGTTCCGAGCCGGGCTTTATGTGCCATGCATTGGTTTCCAAGTCCGCTGTTCAAGAAGCCGAAACTGATGAATTGATTAACACAATTTACGATGGTTCTGCTGACAAGTTGTTCGCTGCGTTGCTCGGGAGAAAAAAACTATCTGAGGAACAGATCCAAAAGCTGAAACAAATTGTTGGCGATCTGGAATGAGGTGGTGATAATGAACCTGCTCCAAATGAGTTTTACGGGTGCTGTAATGATTTTGGCCGTTACGGTCATTCGTGCTCTTGCAATTAACAAAGTCCCGAAAAAGACATTCCTGGTGCTTTGGGGGATCGCACTGGTGCGACTGATGATACCGTTCTCTTTGCCCTCTTGGTTTAGCATCTATTCTCTCTGGAACCGAGAAATGCCCACAGAGGGAATGAATACGACGGCGGGTATGCTGATACCTGTGATACCAGCGGAACATCAGGCCACCATACCGCACAATACTGTCGGCCCTGTGGCGAATGTCTCAGCGCCGGAAATCATCTGGATTCTTGGATGTGTTCTCTGTGCGTTCTTCTTTGCGGCAGCCTACTGGAAATCCTATAAGGAGTTTCAAATGTCCCTGCCTGTCAGAAATGATGGGATTGAGAAGTGGTTGGAAACTCATCCAACAAAACGAACCATTACCGTGCGCCAATCCAGTTTGGTATCTTCTCCATTGACCTACGGTGTGATTCGCCCCGCCATTTTACTGCCAAAAACCACAGTCTGGAATAATGAAGAGACGCTGCATTATGTTTTGGCACATGAACTTGTGCATATCAAGCAATTTGACATTATAACAAAAGTTGTGCTGGCGGTTGCTCTCTGTATCCATTGGTTTAATCCTCTGGTATGGGTCATGTATGTTCTGGCAAATAGAGATATTGAGCTTTCCTGTGACGAGACGGTAATTCGCCAGTTCGGAGAAAATACTAGAGCAGTTTATGCCAAAGTTCTAATCAGCATGGAGGAAACAAGGAGCGGTTTCACCCCTCTTTGTAATAATTTCAGCAGAAATGCGATTGAAGAAAGGATAACAGCAATTATGAAAACACGGAAAACAACAGTTGTATCTCTGGTTCTTGCGGCGTTGATTGTTGCGGGAACGACAACGATCTTTGCAACCTCTGCCCTCACCGAGAGTAGAGGCTCCATGAACACGAACTATTATGAGACGGAAACCTCCGAAGGTATTTTGACCTCCTATACTGATGACAACGGAGAGCTTCACTATATTCTTGATGACGGAAACACAACAAAAACGCTGAGTGAAGAAGAATTTGAGCAGCAGTACCCCTCCCCGGTCATCGAGTGGTGGACTTACGACGAATACAAAAACTGGCTGGATAACGAGAAAGAAACGCTCCAGAGCGTAATCGGCCAAAAGGGATGGACCTCTGTACAGGGTGAGTTTGTCTGGACCCAGGAAATGGTCGATGAAACGATTGCCGAATATGAAAAGGTACTCCAGGAAATCAAAGACGGCATGATGTACTCCAAGACCGTTGACGGTGAACAGGATATCATGGTGGGTTATAATCCAGAGGACATCATGATCGGTTCAAGCTATGATTATTTTGTGAAGCTGGAGAACGGTGAAGAAAAGTTATTTGGGCCTTATGAAACGCCCGACGAATTGCTTGCGGCGGTAGAGTCTTTCTGTAATGATCAGGTCAAATTGGGAAATATGGATCAGAGTGAGGCCCGTGAAATCGTTAGCCAGTGCGTACAAAACTAAGCCAATACCGCACAAACCCAGACAAAAGACAGCAAAGCCGTTTGCTTTTGTGATATAATAGGGACATGGATAAGCAGATGAGCATGTCGTTCTTCACGGATGAACTGGCGGAAGTGAAGACGCACAAGAAGGCCTTTCTCGGGCAGATGAACCAGCTGATTCCGTGGAGCGAGTGGGTGGCGATGATCAGGCCGTGCTATTACAAGGGAGAGCGCGGC
>OLPR01003042.1_pt1 | contig 11678 bp, 15 predicted proteins | sample 1672761 | NCBI WGS metagenome assembly OLPR01 (sample SAMEA3136721, study PRJEB25190) | human gut metagenome | biome: human gut; feature: human-associated habitat; material: faeces | place: Austria | collected 2013 | reverse complement strand
TTATACTCTAGTGTTTTCAAGAATTATATTTAATTAGTATAACGAGTAAATCTAAAAATTCACTAGATAGAAATTTTAATCTTGTGTATGTTATAATAATAAATATAATAATATTATCAAATATATTATAAAAATAAAGAAAGGAGTTGCTACTCATTATAATATCTAAAAGAAATAATATAAATTTTAGTTTATTGTAGATATATTCAAGTATACAAAGAGTAGCTAAATATAAATGAGTGATATAAGTAGAATTATATTAAATACTATGTTATATGAGATAAATAATTCAAATACTAGTAAATCTGTTTCAAATAATGAATCTTTTAGTAAACTACTTCAAAGCTCTATAGGATTGTTAGGTAGTAGCAGTAGTGATCGTTCATGTAGTAACAGTGGAGTTTCTTCTTTAGGTATGATAGTAACTTTAACTGGACTAATTAATCAAAATAGGATATATGAAAGTAATTCAAATATAAATAATAATTTAGATAGTAACAATCAAACTATACAAATTAATAATCAAAACTCAAATGTAAATAGCAATATATCTGCTAGTATTACTACATCTGTAAATAACAATACAGAAAGTATCAATCCTAATATGGATAAAGCTATAAAACTATTAAAAGAGCAAGTAGGTAAACCGTATGTATGGGGAGCTAATGGACCTGACTCTTTTGATTGTTCAGGCCTTGTTAGATATATTTACAAAAATGCATTAGGTAAAGATATACCAAGAGTATCAGAGGACCAAAGTAAAGTTGGACAAGCTGTTTCTAGAGAGGATTTACAACCAGGAGATTTAGTATTTTTTGATACTATGGACAAAGGTAAAGTGAGTCATGTTGGAATGTATATAGGAAATAATGAATTTATACATGCAGCAAACTCTAAAAAGGGAGTTATAAAATCCACACTAACAGGATACTATGATAAAAAGTTTATAAATGCAAGGCGACCATAATTAAATATATATTTTGAAAAGTCTCTTAAAATACAAAATTAGTATATGTACTTTAAGAGGCTTTATTTATTGTAAGCAAAAGTATCACAAGTGGAGAACGGCATTTTACCACAAAATACTATAAAAACAGAACGAAATGAAATATAATAAAAGTTGTAATGCATAATACGTAAATGAAAATAGGATGAAAAGATATGAACAAAAAATTATCGTCATTGTTTTTATCAGGACTGATTGTTTTAAATAGTACATACTATTAAAGCAGAAAATACTAAACTTATGATGGTGGATTATGGTCATATATATTAAGTGGAATAGGATCATTAGGATTATTATCAATGTTTAATAAGAGAAACAGAAGAAAAAATAATATAAAATAAAGAACTAAGTAGATAGCTAAATAAACTATCTACTTATTTTTTTTAATCATAATAATAAATCTAGTTAAAGAAAAATGTAATGTTACCGTATAAATTAGTATTATAAGAATTACGTGGGGTGATAATAGTGACTAACAGCATATATGGTATAAGCAATTTAACATCAATGTCATCATTGACAGGTGGATGTAGTTGTAATTCATCATCAAGTAGTAATGCTTTTGATATTGTTTTAATAAGTCTTCTTAAAGCTGTATCAGAAGTAAATAAAAATAACAATAGTTATCAATCAGGTGATATTTTAGATAATATTGAAAATAGTTTAGAAACTTTAAATAGTACTCAAAATACAAATAAAGTTGAAAGTTCAAATAAAGACGAGAGCGTGAATGAAAGAATAGATAAAGCTATAAGCATATCATCTAAAAAATATGGAGTAGATGAAAACTTAATCAGAGCAATTATAAAAGTTGAATCAAACTTTAATCCTAATTGTGTATCTAAGGCAGGGGCAAAAGGCTTAATGCAACTTATGCCAGAAAATTGTAGAGATCTTGATGTAACTGACCCATTTGATATTGAACAAAATATAGATGGAGGAACAAGACACATAAAAGAATACTTAGATAAGTACAATGGAGATGTAGAAATGGCTCTTATGGCATACAATGGAGGTCCAACAAGGATGGCAAAAAGAGGAGTAAAATCTATAGATGATATTTACAAAATGCCTAAGGAAACTCAAAATTACGTGCCTAAAGTTATGAAATATTACAAGGGATAGATATATATCATACAACTACAAAGAAAGGAGAGTCAAATGAAAGTAGGAAGCATAACCCATAATAGAAACTTAAGTGTAGAAAGTAAAGGTAGTAAAGAAAAAGCTAATTTTAGTGATAGTTTTAACTTAGCTCGTAGGGCAAAAACAAAAGAAGAATTAGAGTTACAAATGACGGAAATTAAAAAAACTGGAGAAAAACTAGTTGCAACAAAGTGTTATGGCGATGTTATACAATATAAAAAGTTAATAAAAGACTATCTTAAATCTGTAGTTGACTATATATATGATATAAATAAAAATACAAGTTTTTGGGATAGAAATTATTTTACAACAGTAAATACCATAAATGAAAAATTGGAGAATATGACGAGAGAATTAATTTATGAAGAACAAAGCAATATAAATATAGCATCTCAAATAGATGAAATAAACGGATTATTATTAGATATTTATATGTAAGGGAGGATAATATGGAAAATTCAATAAAAACTGATGAAATATATGAAGTAAAGTTTGAGCAATTAGTAGAAACTGAAAAACAACCACTAAGTGCTGTAAATGATATAATGGAAGGATTAATGGATGTATCTGTATCAATGGGATCAACTAAGGAGAAGATTGGAAGAATAGTTAATTATAAAATAGGAGATGTCATAGTACTAGACAAGCCTGTAGAAGAAGCATTAGACATTAGTGTAAATGGGAAGTTAATTGCAAGTGGAGAAAGTATGATATTAGATAATAAACTGGCAATAAGATTATCTAATGTAAAAACAGAGGAAGAAAATTAATAAGATTCAATTATAAAGGAGGCTTTTATGAATATAGCTTCAGTAAAGTGTAAAGGAATAGAAAATATATATACAAGAAGTAAGCAAGAAATAAAACAAACAGTAAAAGCAAACAATAAAGATACTATTGAAATATCAGATTTAGGTATGTATTTAAATAAAATTAATTCAAGCGAAGATAAGGATAGATTAGAGAAGATAAATGAGATAAAAAGAAAAATAGAAAATAATACTTATAGAATTGATTCTAATGAATTAGCTAAAAAGATTATAGAACGTACTAAGGGGGAGATTTAATTGAATCCTGATATTAAAGTAATAATATATGAAGAAAAAAGTATTTTAAAAAAGCTATTAAGTTTATTAGATGAGCAATATGACTGTATTATAAATAAAGATGCGATACAGATGGATAAAATTGCTTCAAAATTAGATGAGGCTTCTAAGGAGTTAGCCAAAATTGAAATACAAAGAAGAAATATCATGGGAAGTGAAGCTAGTATGAGAGAGACTATTTCACTTTGTGATGATGAAAATATAAAAAGTGCATATGAAGAAATAGTAAGTACCATAAAAATGGTGCAACTTCAAAAGGAAGCAAATGATACTCTTATAAAGCAAAGATTATTTTTTACAAAGAAAATGATAAACCTTATAAAACCGAGCAAAGATATAGGTGTTTATAATGCATATGGAAAAGTAGGTAAGTAAAACTTGGAGGGAATTTATGGCAGGATTAATAGGTAGCTTACACTCAGCAGGAACGGGTATGAGTGTAAGTCAAGCCTCTATACAGACAACATCTCATAATATAAATAATATAAATACACCAGGGTATTCTAGACAAAGAGTAGAGCAAAGTGCAAAAAATGCATACAGTAATCCTGGTTATAACAGTAGTATGGGTCCAGGGCAAATAGGAACTGGAGTACAAGCTACAGATGTAATAAGAATAAGAAATACATTTTATGATTTTCAATATAGAAGTGAATCGCATAACTACGGAGAAATTAGTATAAAATATCAACACTATACAAATATAGAAAAAATATTTAATGAACCATCAGATTCAGCAATATCAGGATCTATGAGTGACTTTTTCTCAAGCTGGCAAGAACTTAGCAAAAGCCCTAATGATACAGGAGCAAAAGATATAGTAATACAAAATGCTAAGTATTTAGCTACTAATATAAGTGACGTAAAAGAAAAGTTAGATAAATTAGCTACTCAAGCTGAGAAAAAGCTAAATGATGATGTAGTAGAAATAAATGATATGATAAATCAAATTAGAGACTTAAATAAAGATATAAAGCTTATCGAAGGAAGTGGGAAAACTCCTAATGACCTTATGGATAAAAGAGATAGTGTAATTGATGAATTAAGTCACAAACTAAATATAGAAAATACTGAAGTTCAAAAGTTAATAAATGAAAAATTAGAAAATAAAACAGAAGTAACACTTGATGAACTAAAAAATATTGGGAATGTATCAGGTGAAGTTCAAGGGTCATTAGATATGATTGATAAAATATCAGAATATACATCTAACTTAAAAGAACTTGCAAAAGGCTTAACTAAAGGTGTTAATAATGTTATGAATGGCAGAGATTTTAATGATAATACTGTTAATGCAACTGATCAACAAATATTCATATTCAATGATAATGGAGACCCTATCATTAAAGCTAATGATAAATTAGTAAATAATCCTAAGGACTTAGTTATAACTGCAGAAAAAGCAGAAAAAATGTACAAATTAAAAGACGAAAAAATTACTATAGATGGTGAAGATATAACTATAGGTAATTATTACAACAATATAGTACAAAAGCTAGGAAACGAAACAAAAGAAGTAATAAGAAATGAAAAAAATCAAAGTAAACTATTAGAAGAAATAGATAACTTAAGACTTAATGTATCAGGGGTATCTCTTGATGAGGAAATGGTAAATTTAATACAATTCCAACATTCATATAATGCAAGTGCAAAAGTAATATCTACAATAGACTCTTTATTAGATGTTGTAGTAAATGGGTTGGTTAGATAATTAGGAGGATAATATGAGAATAACAAATGCATCTATGGTGAGAAGTCACCTATATGATACTCAAAATAATTTAACTAACATGAGTAAAATAAATCAACAAATCAGTACAGGAAAAGTAATAAACACAGTATCTGATGATCCACATAAAGCTATAAAAATAATGAATATAAACAATGAAATAAAATACACTGAAAAGTATAATTATAATATAAATGAATCTGTTGGTTGGATGAATACTACAGATGGAGCATTAGATAATGTGGGAAATCTACTTGGTGAAATAAAAGAAACTATTTTAAAAGTTGGTAATGGAACTTACTCACAAAATGAAATGAAATCTTTAAATGAAGATATGAATGAAAAAATAAAGCAATTAGCAGATACGCTTAACTCAACTCATGGTGGGAAATACTTATTTGGTGGAAGTAGTGTAGATGATGCACCAATTACAGTTATTGAAAATCCAGATGGAACAGTTAAATTAGAATTTAGTAAAGATAAAAATGGACAAACAATACCAAATACAGATGACTTAAAAGCTGATATATCTAGTGGAATTAATATTGACTATAATATTTCAGTTGGAGAAATACTTAATATAAAAGATGGAAATGGAAATACTGTAAATTTATTAGATGAAATAAATAATTTATCTACACTTATGAATGATATAGCAAATGGTGATGAACAAACAGCTGCAAAGGCAAAAGAAACTTTACTTAATGACACAAAAGGTAAAATTGATACATTATTTGATCATGTAGTTAACGAAAGAACATCACTTGGAGTTAGAGTAAGTACTGCAGAAAAAATAAAAGAATTAAATGACGAAGATATATTAAATATACAAGATGTACTTTCTAAAACTCAAGACACTGATGTTGTAGAAAAATTCATAGAACTAAAATCAGCAGAAATGATTTATCAAGCATCAATACAAGTTGGAGCTAAGTTAATACAACCTACAATATTAGATTATATAAGATAATCGGAGGTTAATATGGAAATACTATTTGAAAAAGGTATACCGGGATTTGAAAGTTATAATTACTTTAATGTAAGTGCAATAGAAGGAAATGAAAGATTTTATAATATAGTTTCAAAAGAAGATTCAAATATAGGTTTTGTTTCTATATCTCCATTTGAGATAAAAACAGACTATGAAATAGACTTAGATGATGAATTTGTAAAAGAATTAGATATAAAAGAAGAAAAAGATGTCTTGGTATTATGTTTAATAACATTAGGAAAAACATTAAAAGATAGTACGGCAAACTTAAAAGCACCTATAATAATAAACATAAAAAATAATAGAGGTAAGCAATTAATACTTCAAGATGATAAATATAAAATAAAAGAACCATTAGAATAGGGTGTGATAATATGCTAGTAATTTCAAGAAAAAAAGGTGAGTCATTATTAATAGGTGATGATATAGAAATAACAGTAGAAAAAATAGATAGTTCAAGTGTAAAAATATCTATAAAAGCACCTAAGGAAAAAGTAATACTTAGAAAAGAAGTATATGAAAAAGTAAAAGACGAAAATTCAAACGCTATAGCGACAACAAAGGATATATTAAAAATTTTAAAGTAGGAGGACAACATGTATACAGCTAATCCGTACAATATATACAAACAAAACTCTGTAAATATGGCATCAAGTCAACAACTGTTACTTATGCTATTAGATGGAGCAGTAAAATATACAAAAATAGCTAGAATGGCTATTTTAAATAAAGATATACCAAGAGCGCATAAAGAGTTAGTTAGAGTTCAAGATATATTTTTAGAACTTATGATAACTATGGATAAAAACACAAAGTATATGGAAGATTTATATAATTTATATGATTTTATAAAAAATGAACTTGCGAAAGCAAATATGAAAAAAGATGTTAAAATAATAGATGAAATTCTTCCGATAATAGAAGAAATAAGAGATATGTGGTACGAAGTAGATAAAAAGATAAAATCAGGAAAGTAGGGGGATTTTATGTCAAGCATAAGCAGCATAAGATTATCAGGTCTTGCAACGGGTATGGACACTGATGCTATGGTAAAAGAAATGGTTACCGCTGAGCAAAATAAAATAGATAAAGCAAAGCAAAAAGAACAAATAATAAATTGGCAACAAGAAACGTATAGAGAAATAATATCAGATGTAAAAGAGTTTAACGATAAATATTTTTCATTAACATCTAAAGATTCGATAATAAATATCAGTGCTTGGAACACTTTAACTACTACTAGTTCAAATACAAGTGTAATTACAGCTACAGGAACTGCAGGAGCAAGTAATGTTGACTATAAATTTGATGTAAAAAAGTTAGCTGAACCTGCAAAAGTAACTTCTTCAATAGATATAAAAAAAGACAGCAAGTTAGTTGATTTAGGAGCAACAGATGGTGATAAATTTAAATTTGCTTTAGGTAAAGATGACCAAGGAAATGTTATATACTCAGATGTTATAACCATAGAATCGGGAGATACGGTAGAATCATTAATAAAAAAAATAAATGATAGTTCAAAAGGAGAAATTAAAGCATCATATAGTGAAATGACAGGTAAATTTACTATAGAATCTACCAAAACTGGGGCAAATAGCGGATTTGCTATTTTTGATGAGAATGGTAACTCATCGAGCTCATTAAATTTCCTAGGGTTAGAAACAAAAACATACCAAATGGACCAAAGTGGTAATTTTGTATTAGATGCACAAGGTAATCCTATTTCTAATACCTCTGCATTTAATGGTACTGCTGTTGGAAGTAACTCTATAATAAATGTTTCATCAAAAGATGGATCATTCTCTAAGGTACTAAATGAAGAGTCAAACTCATTTACTATAGATGGAATAAAATATAATGTTCATAGTATAGGTACTTCAGAAATAACTTCTAAGAAGGATACATCAGCAGTAGTTGAAAAAATGAAAACTTTCGTTGATGATTATAATAAAATAATGGACAAAATGTACGATCTTGTAACTCAAAAAGAAAATAGGGACTATCAACCGTTAACAGAAGCTCAGAAGAAAGAAATGAGCGAAGAGGAAATAGAAGCTTGGGAGAAAAAAGCAAAACAAGGTATACTTAGAAATGATTCTGAAATGAGAAGATTTATGGATGATATGCAAAATGCTATATTCGGAAATAATATGGCAATCCTTAATGAAATGGGTCTAACAACTCATGAAGACTACAATAAAAGAGGCCAAATAGCATTAGATGAAGAAAAGTTCATAAAGGCACTAGAAAATAACTCTGAAAAAGTTTATGAGGTTTTTGCAAAAGATAGTTCTAGTGTTATGGAAGGACTAAAAAGTACAGTTAATAAATATATAGGGGGATCATCTTCTGTATTTGCAAAAAAAGCAGGTTTAGAAAAAACTGCATCTGCTGTAAATAATTTTTATTCTGAACAATTAAAAAGACAGGCAGAAATTATAAAAAATTTACAAAAGAAAATGTCGGATAAAGAAAATAGCTTATATAAAAAATTTGGAGCTCTTGAATCTAGCATGAATAAGTTAAACTCTCAAATGAACTATTTTATGCAAGGATAGTATATAGGTGAAATTATTATGGATAATGCAAGATTGTATAAACAAATATCTTTAGAAATAATAAATGCTATAGAAAATAATAATATAGATATATTAAATGAACTTTTTGAAAAAAGACAAAATATATTAAATAATAGCGAAAATATAAATAAATTAAAAGATGATCTTATAAAATCTGAAATATTAGAGATAGATAATAAAATCAAGACTTTACTAAGTAAAGAAATAGAGAAAACTAAAAGTGAAATAAAAGAACATAGACGTTCTATAATGGTTAACAACTCATATATACAAAATAATAAAGAAATTTTAAATCTTTTTAATAAAAAAGTATAAAGTATTAGAAAATTACACCGTATATATGTTGTAAGAAATACTTGGCCGAGTATTAAGAAGATAAACAATAAAAATGACAAGGATGTCGTAAAACTAAGGAGAGTACAAAAATGAGAATAAATACTAACTTAAATGGTATGATAGCAACAAACCAAATGGCTAAAAACACTGCATTAGCAGGAAATTCAATGGAAAAATTATCTACAGGTTTAAGAATAACTAAAGCTGGAGATGACGCTGCAGGATTAGCAGTTTCTGAAAAAATGAGAGCTCAAATAAGAGGTATGGAACAAGCTGAAAGAAACGTACAAGATGGTATATCTTTAGTTCAAACAGCTGAAGGTGCTTTAGAAGAAGCTGGAAACATAGCTCAAAGAATGAGAGAACTAGGAATACAAGCTGGTAATAGTACATTATCTGACAAAGATAGAGAAAAAATAAAAGAAGAATTAAAACAATTACAAGAAGAAATGGTTCAAATAGGAGAAGAAACTAAGTTTAATGGAAATGCTTTACTAGAAGGTACAAATACTGACTTCACTATACAAGCAGGTGCAGGAACAGAAACTAGAACTATAACAATGGAAAACTTAAAAGATATAGCAGATAATATATCAACTGATGTTTCAGATACAACTACAGCTGCAACTGTAGTTGAAAACGTAGATACTGCATTAGAGGCTATAAATACAGCTAGAGCTAACTTAGGAGCTATGCAAAATAGATTAGAATATACTTCATCTAACTTAACTACATCTACTGAAAACTTAACTGCTGCTGAATCAAGAATAAGAGATGTAGATGTTGCTAAAGAAATGGTTAAATTATCTAAATTAAATATATTAAATCAAGCTTCTCAAGCTATGGTTTCTCAAGCTAAGCAACAACCAGAGTCAGTAACTCAATTATTAAGATAATTATAAAAATATTAAATTTTAAATTAAGGGGTAAAGCATATGCTTTACTCTTTATTTTTAAATTTAATAACTAAAAGGAGATAAATTATGTTATTAAGTATTGTAATGATGGTAAAAAACGAAGAAATAAATTTAGATAAAACATTATTTGCATTAAGTGATTTAAGAACAGAAATAGATAGTGAACTTATAATATTAGATACAGGTTCAATTGATGATACTGTAGAGATAGCAAAAAAATATACTGATAAAGTTTATTTTGCAAAGTGGAATAATAATTTTGCTGATATGAGAAATATCTCTATAAGTTATGCAACTGGAGAGTGGATTTTAATACTAGATGCTGATGAGAAATTAACCAACTACGATAGATTAAAAGAGTTTTTTAATTCTGATCTTAAGGAGAAATATAATTCAGCAACAATTAGATTAAGAAATATTCTAGATGGAAAAGAAGAAAAATATAATCTATCATCTTATTTAAGGATGTTTAAAAATATAGATGGATTTGGATATGATGGTGCAATACATGAGCAACCAAGATGTAAAGGACCTGTATATAATGATATAGCATCATTTGATCATTATGGATATGTTTTTACAGATGAAGAGCTTAGACAGAAAAAAACAAATCGAAATGAAAAACTGTTACTAGATGAAATAGAGAAAAATCCAAATGATCCATATATTAATTATCAATTGGGAAAAAATTATATATTAGCTTTAAAAACTAATGAAGCAGTTTTATATCTTGAAAAAGCTTTGGATATGTACAATAAGGAAGGAAGGGTTCCTTTATTTGTAACCGGATCGCTATTGAATTTATATATTGGAATAAAATCGTATACAAAGTGTGAAGATTTATGTATGAAGTATATAAAATACGATAAAAAGAATATAGATGTCTACTATTATCTAGCGGTAAGTCAAAAAAACCTAGGTAAATATAAAGAAAGTATTAAAAGTTATGAACGATATTTATATCTTTTAGATAACTATGAGTTATCTACACAGGCTAATAGTATGGAATGTCATTTAAATACTGGACAATATAAAGAAATTTCTAAATCTAGTATTATAGAACTTTATTATAAGTTAGAAATGTACGATAAAATAGTCGAAAAAATAGATGATCTAAGCGAAAATTATCAATATTAATGTATATGAAAATTTAAAACTATAAGATTGATAACATTTAAAAGTTTATATAAATTAAACTTAGAAGAAAAAATATTTGAACTTTATAACAATATTACTAAATACAATTCTATTGAAAATGACTTTAAACTACATTTAGAACAGTTTTTAAGAAGCGTTAATGAATGTGATAGAGATAAAGTATATAGATTAATTTCAAATATAGATGGAAGTTATGGAATATTAAATAACTTAAGATTAGGTAATAAACTTTGTCTGCTAGAGTATAATAATATATTAGTAAAAGAAGATGAAAACTATTATGGAGAAGTTATTTATTATGCATTAAAAGAAGGATTTAAAATAGAAGAAATTTTAGAAAATGTAAGTTATGAAAAAACTCAAAAATATATTGATTATTTAGTTATAACTAAAAGAGAATTTATACTTGAATTATACGAATATTTGATATCTTTAAAAAATACATTAAATACTAAAAAGCTATGTATATATTCTAGCTTATCGAGATCTCTTCTTAAGTATGGAAATTTGAACAATGATAAGTATGAAATATTATTTTTACTATATATAAAATATAATTATGATCTTATTAGAAATATATATAATGAAGATTTATGTGATGAAGAAATTTTAAATATTTTGAAAGATAGAGAGGATATATTTATAATTAAAATTAATATTATACAAAAAAATAAAAGGAGGATTTGTATGACGTTAGAGTTTGTAGATAA
>OLPR01003040.1_pt1 | contig 11684 bp, 8 predicted proteins | sample 1672761 | NCBI WGS metagenome assembly OLPR01 (sample SAMEA3136721, study PRJEB25190) | human gut metagenome | biome: human gut; feature: human-associated habitat; material: faeces | place: Austria | collected 2013 | reverse complement strand
CCGCGCCCACGGTCTCGTTCAGGCGCAGGATCCAGCCGCCGCCGTCCTCCGCGCGCTTGAGCGCGCCCACGGAGACGTTGGAGGGCTCAACGGAGAGGCCCTCGTACCGGGCGGGCAGCGGGCCCTCGTGGTAGGTCTCCACGATGCTGGTCAGCGGGCAGTTGAACAGCTCGCCGCGGCGGGCCAGCCCGGCCTTCGTCCAGCTGCCGTCGTGGGGAACCAGCGCGTAGCGGAACTCCTGCGCACCCATGTCCGCGTGGACGCAGCGGTCGTCGCGGTTCCGCTGGCCGAAATGGTCGGCGTAAATCGACGTGTTGGCCACGGTCAGGCGCAGCTCGTTTCCGGCGGCGGAGAAGCTGTACTTGCCGTCGTTGAGCACCGCCAGACCGCCGGTCTCGCCGCCCAGCTGCATCCAGCGATGGCCGGTCTCCTCGCAGCCGTCGCACTCGCGCTCGATCACGCCGTAGGAGATCTCCGCGCGCGCTTTGGGCGACCGGGCGGCCACCGGGAAGCACAGCTTGAGCATGCGGAACCTCTCGCGCATGTCCAGACGCGCCTCCACCTCCAGCTGATCCGCGTCGGCGTAGAGGATGAAGTCCTGCACGAGGGTGGACGCGCAGGCCGTAGTGGTCACGCGCAGCTTCGCGCGCACGGGGCCGCGCTCGAGAATCTCAAAGCGGGCGTTTTCGAAGCCCTCGCGGAGCTTATCGAAGGTGAAGACGCGGTGGGCCCAGGTGTCCGCGTGCTCGATGTCCACAAGCCGCGGCAGCGCCGGGGCGCTGAGGGTCTCGCGGCCGCTGTCTCTGCGCATCAGGCTGACCAGCGCGCCGGTCTTCGGGTCGAACCGCGCGGACAGATGCCTGTTTCCGATGCTCGTTTCGGTGATCGTCAGGCCGGAGGCGGCGACGGCGACGGCGTCATTGTCGTCGGGAGTGCGCAGCGCGCGGTCGCGCTCATGGCTGGCGCGACCCTTCTCGTCCAGATAGATCCAGTACAGCCGATAGCCCATGGGCGGCACCTCGGCGACAAACAGGCTGTCCCACTTGTCCTCGCCGTTGGTGCGGCTGGCGCGGACGGTCTGGATGGGCGTTTCCACGTCGCTTTCGTCGGCGGCGTATTTCACCGCGCCGTAGACCTGAATCTGCGCCTTCGCCGTGAACGGATGGGGATTGAACACGACCACGGGCGTACCCAGGCCGTCCAGCTCCCAGAGGCGGAAATGGCTCTCCTTGCTGCGCAGCCGTCCGGGAATGCCGCCGACCGTGTCCACGGCCCATGAGATCTTCTGCAGCGCCGCGTTCTCCGCCCGGGCCGCGATGGAGCGGGCTTCGTCCAGCTGAACGCGCGCGTCCTCGTAGGCCTCGCGGATGGAGCAGCCGCAGAGCACGTCGTGGAACTGGTTGAACATCAGGTTGTACCAGCCCTGACGCAGCGAATCGGGCTTGTGTCCCGTCAGGCGCGCGGAGAGCGCGGCAAAGATTTCGCTGCGGATCAGCGCGTTTTCGGTGACGCGGTTGAGATGCTTGATCAGCGAAGTGGCGCTGTAGCAGCCGCTGGCGTGATGCTGAAGCTCAGTGCGCCACTCGGGCAGCTTCAGTCCCTGCGCCTTCACGGCCTCGAAGTAGGCGTCCGGGTCGGAGAAGATCACCTCTTCGCCCTTTTCGCCGTGCTTCTGATATTCGTGGATGGAGGCGATATTCTGGATGGTCGGGCCGCCGCCGTGGTTGCCCACGCCGTAAAAGCACATGATGGGAAAGCCCGTGCGCTTCTCTTCGGCCAGCGCCGCGGCGACGTCCTCCTGCACGGAGCCATAGCGCGAGCCGTAGCCGTCGATGATGCGGAAGGCCGTCACGCTGGAGCCGTCCGGCGCAAACCACCGAAACAGCGGCCCGGGCAGTTTCGAATTCTCGAAGGAATCCGGACGCAGAAAGACGTAGTTTTCAATGCCGCCGCGCTTCAGCAGCGCGGGCAGCATGGCCGAATGTCCGAAGGAATCCACGTTGTAGCCCGTGCGCACGGTCACGCCGAACTTTTCCTTAAAATAGCGCTGGCTGTACAGAAAATGTCGGGCGAAGGCCTCGCCCGAGGGCATGTTGCAGTCGGGCTGAATCCACATGCCGCCGACGATGCGCCAGCGGCCCTCGGCCACCCGGGCGCGGATCTTCTCGAACATGGGCGGGCAGCTCTCCTCCACCCAGCGGTAGTACTCCGCGCAGGCGGCGGTGAACACGAAGTCCTCCGACTCATCCATGCGATCCAGCGCGGACTGGAACGTCGCCTTGACCTCCTGATAGCCCTCCTGCCACTGCCAGAGCCAGATGGGGTCGATGTGGGCGTTGCCGATCATGTAAATCATCGCGATCGAATCCTCCTCGTTTGTTTTTTATTCAACGAACCCGTTGCCGGGGAATTTGCGCAGACGCAACTGACCGCGCCTCGAAGGGCGGCGTTCCATTCATGTTCTTTATATTTAATTTAATTATCGAAATTAAAAAAATCTTATAACCACAGTATATCCATTTTCGATCGCGCTGTCAAGATTGCGAACACCCTTCTTCTGACGAGCGCGGCGCGTTATCTGTACGATCTATCCTGCTCCAGCAGCTTTCCATTGAAGCTGTTGAGCACGCATCGCTCGCCGAAGCCGTACTCCTCGAGCATCTGGATGGTTCGATCCGCACACTCGTAGGCCACGGCCTCGTTGCCCTCCACGGGATATTCCTTCAGCTCGAAGTCGATGAGCATGCTGTCGCAGCGGGCGCAGAGCTTCAGAAACTCCTCCAGCGTCGGCGGCGCCTCCCTGGGGAAATCCTCGAAACCGGCGGCCGCGTCCAGAGCCTTGAACTGAGCAAGCGTCATCTCGTGCACCAGTCCGGTTCCGTCGGTGGTGCGATCCACCGTGGGATCGTGCATGATCACCAGCTCATGATCCTTCGTCATGCGCACGTCGGTTTCGATCATGAAGTGGGGAATGTCCAGTCCCGCGCTGAAGGTGCTGCGAAAGCCCTCCAGCGTCCATGTCTGGGGCCGATGGGGATCTGGAAAGTACGGGATTGTAAAATGATAAAACGCGAGGCGACAGTGCGTTGCCTCGCGTTTTTATGCAATTGTGCCTGCTTCAATTTATCAAATACCGCGCGCAGGATTTCATTTGCGCCGCTCTTACCAGGGCGTGGTTCGCGCCACGGAGATGCAGCGCAGCTCTCCGTCGTTGTCGGCGGGATCGCCCTCCATGTGCGGGCGGCAGGCGCAGTAGAAATGGTACAGCGCGCCGTCGCGGCAGATGACGTAGGGCTTGTGGGCGAATTTGGAGTCGATGGTTCCACGGCCGCCGATGGTCAGGATGGGGGCGGGGAACTTCGTCCAATGGTGCAGGTCGTCGCTGACCGCCAGGCCGTCGCAGGCGGAGAGATTGCCCAGGCCGTAGTAGAACATGACCCAGCGCTTCTCCTTCGAATCGTACATCACCTGCGGATCGCTGGCGAACACGCTGTCCCATGCGCCGGGCGTGACGGGCACGATGGGCCGGTCGAAGGAGCGTGTCCAGTGCACCAGATCGTCGGACTCGGCCATGCCGGTCTGCTCGATCCAGCCGGCGTTGTCGTGGTTCTTGGCGTTGTAGAACAGGTAGAACCTGCCCGCGTGCTCCAGCAGATCCACCTTGTACAGGCCGCCCCTTTCCCAGTCCGCGCCGTCGCGCCAGGAGAAGACGGGCTCTCCGTGGAAGTGCCAGTGCATCAGATCCTCGTCCTCGCACCACGCCAGACCCACCTCCGCCGATCCGGCCTCGTAGCCGAAGTCGGGATAGGAATGGTACATCAGCCAGTAGCGGCCGTTCCATTTCTTCAGCCGGTTGCCGCCGTAGAGATCCTTGTCCATCAGCACGGTGGTGGCCGCCATGCCCACGCTGTCCCATGCGAGGTTTCCGCCGCGCGGCAGAATCACGCCCAGCGGCTGCCAGTGCGTCAGATCGTCGGAGACGGCCAGCCCCGTCTGATAGCCCTTGCCGTCGAAGCCCACGTGCATCATGTAATAGCGCCCGTTGTGGGAAAAAACGGTGGGACAGTCCACGGCCCTGCTGTTATAGGTTCCCTCCACGCCGGAGCCGGCGAGGACGGGCTTTCCATATTTATACGGTGCAATCAGATGGTCGATGTTCATAAAAGCATCGCTCCTTTTCTTCAGAAAATGGGCTCACCGGCAATGCGATGAGCCCGGAATTCCGGAGGGAACCGCCCCCTCCGCCGCCGATCAGCCGATCAGGCCGTAGTGCTGCCAGGTCGTGCGGGCGTCCTCGATGAGGTCGTTGCCCACGGCGCTGAGCCAGCGCTGCACGAAGCCGTCGTAGTCCTTGTCCGTGCCCATGATGTAGCTCAGCGCGAACTCGTTCATCATGTTGGCGGAATCGGAAGCCAGCGTCGCGTCGGGATCCAGCAGCTTGTACTCGCCGGATATCTGGGGAATCTCGTACCAGCGGGCGCTCAGCTCAATGACCTTTTCGGCCAGCGCGCTGGGCTCCTTGGTCTCGCCGCCGATGTAGTTGTCGGCGTAGGAACAGCACAGAATGCCCCAGTTCCAGGTTGAGTTGCTGGTCTCGCTGTTGTGCTGATGGGGCAGCGTGGTGTCGTTGGCGTTGATGTAGACAAAGCCGTTGTCCAGATGCAACGCCTCAAAGTTGTCGATGCCCACGCCGTAGCGCAGCACGTAGTAGTTGTCCTGACCCAGCGCGGTGTCCTCGAACAGTCGGCAGATGACGGCCATCTTGGCCTCGTCCTCGGCGCAGGCGGCGGAGACGGTGCGCACGCTGTTGCCCAGCAGGCCGGGGCCCTGAATCACGCCGCTCTCCAGAATCAGCAGGTCGTACCAGTCCAGAACCGCGCCGTCGCTGCCGCGGCCCTGCTCGGTCTCGGTGTGCAGCGCCTCAACGGGATACCACACGATGCCGTATTCGCCGTTGTAGGTCTTGGGCTTGCGGTCGTTCCACGCCTGGGTGTACCAGTCGGGATCGATCAGACCTTCGTTCACCACGGTGGTCAGGAAGTCCAGATACTTCTGATAATTTCCATCCAGCAGCGGATGAGAGACCTCGCCGTCATCGGTCAGATAGAATGTTTTGTGGCCGCCGAAGCCCATCAGCAGCGCGTCCAGATCCCCGCCGAGAGACGTGCCGCCGCCTGCGGAAGAGAAGCCGTAGGTGTTGGCCACGCCGTCGCCGTCGGGATCGTCATGGGTGAAAGCGCGGGCCACGTTCAGCAGCTCCTCCATGGTGGTGGGCATTTCCAGCCCCAGGTTCTCCAGCCAGTCCTTGCGGATCTGGAAGGTCCACATCTGATCGCCGGCCGCGGTGGGCACGCTCTTGAGCTTGCCGTCCTCGGTGCTGCAATACAGCTTCGCCTCTTCGCTCATGTTGGCCAGCGTGTTGGGCAGCTGATCCGCGTAGGCGTTCCAGTCCTCGATGAGCACGCCCTCATCGTAGAGGGTGTTGATGTTGGACATGTTGTTGTCGATGATGATGTCGGGTTCGTCGCCGGAGCTGAAGCGGGTGAGCAGCTCGGTGCTGTAGTCAGAGGCCAGAATCAGCTCGAAGTTGGCGCCGTAGGTCTCGTCCAGCCAGGTCTTGTACACATCGTCGTCCGGCAGCGGAGCCGACACCCAGGGGTTGAGGAACACCGTGATGGTCGGCACCTCTTCCTCGGCGCCGGCCGTAAGACCCAGCGAGAGCGCCATCGTCAGCGCCAGCAGCAGAGTAATGAGTTTCTTCATGTTTTTTTCCTCCTTATCCAAATTGGCTTTCCGCCAAAGAGTCCCGAGAAAAGGATCAGCCCTTCACCGCGCCCACGTACATGCCCTTGACGAAGTACTTCTGCAAAAACGGATAGACGATCAGAATCGGCAGCGTGCCCATGACCGTCAGGCACATGCGCAGGCTGCGCGTGGAGACGTTGGCCTGCTGAGAGAGGGTGTCGATGTTGATCTTGTTGGCCGTGTAGTCCGTCAGGTCGGCGGTGAGGCTCATGTTGTGAATGATGAGCTGCAGCGGCTTGAGCTCGTCGTCCTGAATGTAGATCAGCGCGTCGAACCAGCTGTTCCAGTGGCCCACGGCGATGAACAGGCCCAGCGCCGCCACCACCGGCAGGCTCATGGGCGCGACGATGCGCAGCATCATGCCCAGCTCGCTCACGCCGTCGATGTAGGCGGATTCCTCCACCTCCCGGGGCAGGCCCATGAAGAACTGGCGGAACACCAGCACGCCCCAGCTGTCCAGCAGTCCGGGCACGATCATCGCCCAGAAGGTGTTGGTCAGGCCGAGATTCTTCACCGTGACATACGTGGGAATGGTTCCGCCGTAGAACAGCACGGTGATCATAATCAGAAACATGAACAGCCGGTTGCCGGGCATGTCCCTGCGGGAGAGCACGTAGCCGAAGTACATGGTGAACGACAGCGTCAGCGCCGTGCCGATCAGCGTGCGCAGCGCGCTGATGGACAGCGAGTGAACGTACGTCTTGCTCTGATTAAACACTTTGACGTAGCCCTTCAGCGTGGGATTGCGCGGAATCAGCATGGAATTGCCGCGCTGAATCCACTCGGCCTCGCTGGTGACGGACAGCAGCAGCACGTACAGCATCGGAAACACGCACAGAAGCGCGATCAGCAGCACCAGCGCGTAGATCACGACCTGATAGGCCTTTTCCGCCCGGGTCAGCCGGGAGAGGGAGTAAGCGTGATGCGCTTTCATGGTTTTCATGGCCCGCTTTCCCCCTTTCTCACCAGATGCCCACGCCGGCGACGCGGTTGGCGACCTTGTTGCAGATCAGCACCAGAATCAGCCCGATGACCGACTGGAACAGATCCACCGCGCTGCCAAGCGAATACTTCAGCTTGCCCAGGCCCTGGCGATAGACCCAGGTGCCGATGGTGTCGGACACGGTATAGTTGGCCGGGCCCTGGAACAGCAGAATCTGCTCTGTATTTGCGGCGGAGAAGATGCGTCCCAGCGACATGGTCAGCACGAATACCACCACGGGCAGAATGCCCGGCAGCGTGATGTAGCGAATGCGCTGCAGCGGGCCCGCGCCGTCGATCTTGGCCACTTCGAACAGGCTCGTGTCGATGCTCGTCAGCGCGGCCATGTAGATGATGGTTCCCCATCCCAGCTCCTTCCACAGGTTGGTGACGGCGATCAGCGGCAGAAAGCCCGACGCCTTCATCATCCAGTTCTGCCCGGGCAGCCCCAGCATGGTCAAAACGCCGTTGAGATAGCCCGTGTTGGTCAGCAGCGCCACGGTGATGTTGTAAATGACCACCCACGAAAAGAAGTGGGGCACGTACAGCAGATTCTGCGTCACCCGGCTGAACCGGACGTTAATCATGTCGAACAGCGCGATGGCCAGCAGAATCGGCGGCAGAAAGCCCAGCAGCAGGTTCATCACGCTGATGCGCACGGTGTTGACCATGATCTGCAGAAAGGAGGCCGACGAGAACAGCTCCCGGAAATTCTGAAGCCCCACGAACGGGCTGTGCCAGATGCCGCCCTTGATCTTATAATTGGACAGTGAGATGGCCACCTGCGCGATGATGGGATAATAGCGAAGAATCAGCAGATAGACCAGCGGCGGAATCAGCAGAATATACAGCGGAAGATAGCGCTTCATCCGCCTTTTCAGCGACTGGCGCTTTTCCCGCCGTGCGGTGTGTGAAACTCGTCTCAAGAGCATCGCTCCCTTTCGCTAATCTTTAATTTTAATATATCACACTTTTCCACATTGGAAAATGGTGAAAATTTTGATATTTGGAGTGTAAATTTTGCATGTTTGCCGAAAGAACTATCTTTTCGGCATGAAATGGATTATACTATAAATTGGAGATATTATATGTATGGCAATGTGTGGAGGGAGCAATCCGTGAAAGTCAAAAAGCGCGGCCAGTTTCACAAGCTGTTTCTGCGCAATTTCCGAACGACGCTGACGCTCATCGCCCTTCCGCTGCTGCTGATGATGTGCCTTCTGATGTTCACGCTGATCCGCCAGCGCTACCACGAGGGCCGCCAGCGGCACGAGGCCGCCATGGTTCAGGCGCTGGACGTCTTCGAAAGTGCGGCCAACCAGCAGCGGCGCATCGCGCTGAACCTGTGCGACAATCCCAATGTGCGCACGCTGCTGCGGGTAAACCTTCAGGAAAACTCCCCCGCCAAGCTCAACGCCCTCGACCGCATCTCCAGCGCGCTGCGGGCCACGCTGGTGAACGACTCCCTGCTGGACGACGTGTTTCTGTCCATCGTTCAGTCCGCGGACGCCCAGCCCTTCTTCGTCCGCGCCGGCAGCGCCTATCAATATTCCGAGGTCTCCGTGCTGCCCGCCTTTCTGGACTTCTCCAGCATCGGCTACGCCCTGACCAGCCGCGTGCACACGGGTTTGCAGGAGCACGGCGGGGGCTACGTGCTGGTGGAGGACAACTTCTATTTCGGCCAGCCCATCGGCTCCGGGAACGGCAATTTCGTCGCCGTCTGTCTGAGCAACGCCGGCCTGCGCGCCAAGCTGCGCGGAATCATCGGCACACAGCGCTTCGCCGTCGCCATGGACGACCAGATCATCTTCGACACCCAGCGCGGCACGCTGGGCAGCTCCCTCGACGCGGCGATTCAGAATACATCGCTTCGCATTCTGACAGCCGAGGCCTTCGGCGCCTGGCAGTGCGTCTATTTCTACGACCTGTCCGATGCGGCGGCCTTTGCCCGGCGCATCGTCTTCATCTGCGCGGGCATCATGTTCGTCATGCTGCTGCTGAGCGCCTATCTCTGCCGCCGCATCTCCGCCCGGCTCATTGCGCCCTATCAGACGATCATCGCGCTGCTCTCCAGCCCGGATCAGACCGCTCTGGAGAGCTATGAGGAGAAGTACGCCTCGAGCGACGAGCTGGGCCTGATCTATGCGCTGGTGCATCAGACAAAATACCGCAACTTCGCGCTGCAAAGCGAGCTGACCGAGCGCGAGGTGGCGCTCAGCGACGCACAGAACATCGCGCTGCAGAGCCAGATCACGCCCCATTTTCTGTTCAACACGCTGGAGGCCATCAACTGGCGGCTGTTCGAAAAGCTGCCCGAGGAGCAGGAAATTCCCCGGATGATTCAAAAGCTCTCGCTGCTGTTTCGAATGAGTCTGGACTCCAAAGAGCGGCTGGTGCCGCTGAAGCGGGAGATGATCTACGCCCGAACCTATCTGGAGATGCAGGACATCCGCTTTCAGGGGCGCTACGAGGTGCTCTGGGACGTAAACGACGACGCGCAGGCGTGCATGGTCGTGCAGATGTGCCTTCAGCCCCTGCTGGAAAACGCCATCTCCTACGGCGTGACGCGCGTGGAGCACGGACGCCTGATCGTTCGCGCGCGCACGGAGGGCGAGACCTTCCTGCTGGAAGTGGAGGACAACGGCCCGGGCATGACCGGGGAAAAGCTGGAGCGGCTGCAAAAGGTGCTCCGCGACAGCCGCTACACCCATTCCGACCACATCGGCCTCATTAACGTCAACGCCCGCGTCCAGCTGCTCTACGGCGTAAGCTACGGCCTGACGCTGGAAAGCGTTCCCTTCGAGCGCACGCGGGTCTGCCTGAAGATGCCCCGCATCGCCTCCAACGAAACTGCACCGACGGGAGGGAACCCAAATGTATAAGCTGATTCTCGCGGACGACGAGGCGGTCATCCGCCGCGGGCTCTCCCTGCTGCGCTGGGACGAGCTTGGATTTCACCTGGCCGAGACCTTCGCCGACGGCGGCGAGGTCATCGACTATCTGAAGCGCGAAGGCGCCGACGTGGTGCTCACCGACATCGTCATGCCCCACGTCTCGGGCATCGAGGTGGCGCGCTGGGTCTATGAAAACGCGCCCCAGACCAAAGTCGTGCTGCTCTCCGGCTACGCGGAATTCAGTGACGCGCAGAAGGCCATTGAGTACCACGTCTCCCGCTATCTGCTCAAGCCCACCGATCGCGTCGAGCTGGCCGCACAGTTTCGCGCCATTCGCCAGGAGCTGGATGGGCGCGAGGATGCGATTGAGGCGCAGGAGGGCTCGCTTCAGCAGCAGATCGACCTCTATCTCGACCGCCGTCTCGCCGACGGCGCGAGCCTGACCGGCGCGGCGGAATTCGTTCACATGAATCCCGCCCACCTCAGCCGCGCGTTCAAAGAGGAAACCGGCGAAAACTACAACAACTACGTCCTGCGCCGGCGCGTGGACGCGGCGAAAAAGCTGCTCGTCGAAAGCGATCTGCAGATTCAGGAAATCTGTCGCCGCGTGGGCTACTCCGACGTGCGCTATTTCACCCGCATATTTCGCGAAACCACCGGCGTCAGCCCTTCCCATTTCCGCCGCCGCAGCGTTTGCAGCGGAAAATAAGCGGCCGCCGCCGTGCATGAGCCATGCCTCTGCGTCCCATATTGTTTTCAAAGGGAACACCGCACAAATGAGGCGGTTGGCCGGCGAATGGATTTTTCGTCAGATGCAAATTCCGAAGGCTTACTGGAGGTAAATCGAGGAATCTGCATGCCGCAGATGACGGAAAAGACAGCGCCAGACGCGCCGCCGAATTGTGCGGCGTTGACCAAAAGAATCGCGCTCGCAGCAGCTTTTCCCCGGCGTTCCGTCAAGGCTGGCGTCGACAGAACGCACAAGCTCTGCTTCAGCTCCGTTCGGCCGTCAATTCCGGGTCAGCCTGCCCTGCACGGTGGGCCGCAGCGGCGTGGAGCGCGTGCTGGAGGTGGGCCTCTCTCCGGAGGAGGAGCGCCTGCTCCACCAGAGCGCCGAGGTGATCCGGGAGAACGGGCGGGCATGAGCGAGGGAAACAGTTATACGCTCCGCGCGGCATCCGCTCCACAGGCTGGAGACGCACCGTCGAGTGCTGTCATTCTCCGCAGGATTTCAACAGACGAAAAGCACGCCCTGCTTCGGGCGTGCTTTTTGCCGTTCACTGTCGGCGGGTCTCGTACCACGCGGGCCCGCGATATTCGTCCCACTCGATTCGGACGGCCTCGACGCTGAATTCCGCTTCGAAATAGGGATCGTCCCCGCAGGCGCTGATTTTGCAGCGATCGTTTTTCTCCTCCATGCTGAAAACGTTGATTCCGCGCCGCAGCTCGTGGAGAAGGCGCTCTGCCGCAGATTCGCCCGTACAGGTGACGATGGCCTCGGCGGGCCGGGAGATTCCCGCCGCGTCGCTCTTCCAGCGCACGGAGGGCGTATGCGTCCAAATTCGAATTCCCTCGAAGGTCATGCGCGCCTCCTCGATTTCCATATCGCAGCCGCAGGGGTTCTGCGCCGCGTCCCGATGCAGGTTCAGCTCCTTCACGCGCAGCGCCAGCGCGCCCGCCTCGAAGGTCTCCAGCTTCCACACGGAATCGTGGAATTCGAAGGGCGTCAGGTCGTTGACGACGCGGTATTTCAAGGCGGCTTTCTCCTTTCATATGACTTTGCGCGGGCTGCGGGCTTCGCCTGATGAATCCGCCCACACGGCGCACAGCCGATGTTATCGTCTGCAAATGCGAAGGCGGCGGCCAGCGGCAGGCGCAGGTCGCCCGTCCGACGGCGCGTTCCTCAATCTGCCGCCGCGATGCACCGCAGCAGCGACCGCACCGAGCCGACGTTGTAGTTCGTGAACGCGAACAGCGCTTCGCCCTGCGCGTCGAAGGCGACGG
>OLPR01003037.1_pt1 | contig 11694 bp, 10 predicted proteins | sample 1672761 | NCBI WGS metagenome assembly OLPR01 (sample SAMEA3136721, study PRJEB25190) | human gut metagenome | biome: human gut; feature: human-associated habitat; material: faeces | place: Austria | collected 2013 | reverse complement strand
AGAGTGTTTGAATTAGTAGTTTTGAGGCTCAAACGATTGGGAACAGCGTAAGTTCGGAGAAATAGTAGAAAAATATGAAGATCCGGTAGAAACTCCAACAGAAGGTTATACGAGACTTGGAATTAGAAGTCATGCTAAAGGAACATTTCATAGTTATGTTGAAAAGGGAAAAGAACTTGAGACAGCTAAAATGTTTCGAGTAGCAGCGGACAAATTCATTGTGAACATTACATTTGGATGGGAACATGCAGTAGCAATTACTGATGAAAATGATGCTGGAAAGCTTGTTTCTCATAGGTTTCCACAATATAGCTTCAACGCAGGGATGGTTCCAAAATTTTTTAGGTATCTGATTCTTGATGAAAACTTTAAACATCATTTGGAATTATCCTCACCAGGAGGAGCCGGAAGGAACAGGGTTTTGAAATTAAGCGATATGCTTGAATACAAAATGAATTTTCCATCTGAAGCAGAGCAGAAAAAAATAGCTGCGTATTTTGATGATTTGGATAACCTCATCACTCTTCACCAGCAGAAGTGCGATGAATTACGAAATGTTAAGAAATTTATGCTGCAAAACATGTTTATATAGAAAACTATGATTATCATATTGAGATTGAGACAAGAATAAATAATCCTAATGAGAGAGGCGTTTTTGGCAGCAAAACAGGAGGACTTACGATATGCTTAAACGAAAGCCTATAGTTAGGCATGTTAAAGACATAGAAAGAGTGAGGCGATCAATGGCAATAGTTTCGTGGAATGAGGATGATTTGTTTTATTTATGTTCGATGATTGAGTTTGTAGCAAGAAAAACATGTAATAAAAGAAAAGATATTGTGGCAAAAATGTCAGATAAAGCGTTAGAACATCAATGGAAAGTAGCAGGAGTAAATCACTGTCTTTCATTTGAACAGGTATGTGATGAATGGATTGAGGAATATGGAATAGAAGAAGGTGAATTTGATAATGTTGCAGCTTGCAGATATAGCGTTCCAACTGTAACTTCCATAGGACGTGTATACCAAACATTAATTTTGGATGTTATGGGATTATACGAAAATGTAATTGAAGCAATAAAAAAAGTTTTTGGCTCGTTTATTAGTGATGAGATATCTAATTTTAATTCAAATGTGTATTATAGCAATCCGGATTATATAAAATGCTCATATGAAGCAGGAATGCTATTAGACTAAAAATTTATCATTATTATGTTACCAATATGTACTTACAGTGTTTTATGATTACAGAAGTTCAGCATAATGAGGAGATTTTGAATGAGTGAGCAGAAAAGGAAAATTGGATTTACAGTTGCATGTGTAAATGAATTTGCCAATAAGCATGATTTGAGTATTCAAGAGGCATTTCAATACCTTTTCCAATTTAAAGGTATAGCTTTTATTAAGGAAAACTATGATGTGGAGCATACTTTGGATTTTGAAACAATATTAGAAGATTTAGGGATTTTATGTAGGAAAAACGGAGGTACATTATGAGATTGTACCATGGGAGTAATATAGCGATTGATAATATAAATCTGGCAATGTGTAGACCATATAAGGATTTTGGACAGGGATTTTATTTGACAGATATTGAAGAACAAGCAAAAAAAATGGCGGCAAGAGTAGCCAGAATTTATGGAAAAACGCCGATTATAAATGTTTATGAGATAGATGATGATTTTAAAGCTTTAGATAATCTCAGGATCAAAGATTTCGGTATACAGACAACAGAAGAATGGGCAAGGTTTGTAATGAATAACAGAAGCAGGGACTTCATAGATGTAAAAGATATTTTGTGTAACAAAGATAATAAGTATGATATTGTTATAGGCCCTGTTGCAGACGATAATATGGCATTATTGTTTCGGCAATATGAAAATGAAATTATTGATTTTGAAACACTGTTAAAGGGAATGATTTATAAAAGAACTTCTTCTCAGTATTCTTTTCATACGGAAAGAAGTGTGGCATTTTTGCGAAAGGTGGCGAGTAAAGTTGTCTAAAAAGGATCAGTTGGTGGAATATGCTGTACAGGATATTGTTGACATGATTAGCATCGATCAAAATATAGAATATGATGAGGCTATGAATAAATTTTATAATTCTGAAGTCTTTGTAAAGCTTCTGGATAAGGAAACGGGATTGTATTTGGAAAGCCCTGAATACGTGTACGATTTATTTAAAGATGAAATGAATTTTGGACACATTATCCAGGCGGAAATTTAATAAAATAATGCGATTACTGATTTTCAGTGAGAGTGTTTGAATTAGTAGTTTTGAGGCTCAAACGATTGGGAACAGCGTAAGTTCTCGGATGTGGTAGACATTGGAAGCGGAATGGACTACAAACATCTTGAAGAAGGCGATATTCCAGTATATGGAACAGGTGGATACATGCTCAGTGTAAATAAAGCGCTTTCAGATGATAAGGATGCCGTTGGCATTGGACGAAAGGGTACAATAGATAAGCCATACATTTTAAAAGCACCATTTTGGACCGTAGATACGCTATTTTATTGTATTCCGAAGGAAAACTACGACTTGGATTTTACAAGCTGTATTTTTCAAAATGTTGATTGGAAGAAAAAGGATGAATCCACAGGTGTACCAAGCCTTTCTAAAGTAATAATAAATAATGTTGAAACAGCAACACCAACATTTGATGAACAGAAGAAAATTGGAAATTATTTTAGAAGTTTCGACCGCCTTATCACTCTTCACCAGTGTAAGTTATATTTTTTTCATGGAAAAAGAAAATTCTCTTGGGAACAGCGTAAGTTAGATGATGTAGTTGAATTTCTTGATACAATGCGAAAACCTTTAGAAGGTGCAAAACGCATTCCTGGTCCTTATCCATATTATGGAGCCTCTGGAATTGTTGATTATGTAGATGGATATTTGTTCGATGAAGAGTTGATATTGTTAAGTGAAGATGGTGCCAATATTACCGACAGAAATTATCCGGTATGCTTTCTAGCAAGCGGAAAATACTGGGTAAATAACCATGCTCATGTTCTTCGTACAAAGCAAGAAAATGAAAATAATTTTATTTGCAATTCATTAGAACGAAAAGACTATACACAATACAATACAGGAATGGCAATGCCAAAACTTAATAAGGAAACATGTAAAAAAATCCCTATTTCATGCCCTAGATTTGAAGAACAGAAAAAAATTGGAGACTATTTCAGAAGCCTCGACCACTTCATCACTCTTCACCAGCGCCAGCTGAATAACTTAAAAAAACTGAAAAAAATATGCCTTAAAAAGATGATGTACGAGAATAATACAAAGGAGAAGGAAATTATGCCAGAATTAGAATCAATGATAGAGCAAAAACTGATTGAACAATTAATTTACGGCGATTCTCAATGGACATACAGGGGGGATTTAAAAACGGAAGCTGATTTGTGGGCGAATTTCCGATATATCCTTGAGCAGAATAACAAAGAAAGACTGGATGGAGAAAGTCTGTCAGATTCTGAATTCGAGCAGGTAAAGAACCAGTTGCAATTTTCTTCATTTTATAAAGCCGGGGAGTGGCTGGTTGGTGAAAACGGAAAGGTGCAGGTTCATGTGCAGCGTGATACGAAAAGGCTGCATCTGGTCGTAATGAATCATGAGCATATAGCCGGTGGCAGCAGTGTATACGAAGTAATCAATCAGTACGAGGCACTGAAAACGGATGAGGAGACTACAGGTCCGGGGAGAGACCGCAGATTTGACGTAACATTGATGATCAATGGTTTGCCTATGATACATATTGAATTGAAAAATAAGCAGCATTCCTATAAGGATGGTTTCAGACAGATAAAGAAATACATTGGCGAGGGAAAGTTTACTGGGATTTTCTCAGCAGTTCAGATGTTTGTAGTCAGCAATGGGGTAGACACCAAGTATTTTGCTGCGGCCAGTGATACAGAATTAAAACCTGAATTTATGAGTGGCTGGGTGGATAAAGACAATAATCCGGTGTCAGATTATCTTGAGTTTGCAAAAAGTGTGCTCCGCATTCCGGAAGCACATGAAATGATTGCAAAATACACCGTTTTGGACGAAGATGCGAAAAGACTGATATTACTTCGACCGTATCAGATTCATGCGATTGAATCCATACGTGAAGCATCTAAGGAAAGCAAGTCAGGATTTGTATGGCATACTACAGGTTCCGGAAAAACCTTAACATCCTATAAAGCCACAAGAAATCTGTTGATGGATATTCCAGCTATTGATAAAGCAATATTTCTGATTGACCGTAAAGATTTGGACATGCAGACAACGATGGCATTTCAGGCGTATGCAAATAATGATTTGATAGATGTTGATGCAACAGAAAATGTAAATGATCTCAAAAAGAAACTGAAATCAGATGATCGCCAGGCTATTGTTACGACGATTCAGAAAATGCAGATTCTGATCAGCAAGAGATTGCAGGAGGGAACAGCAGAATATAGAAAAATCAGGAATCTGAAGATTGCTTTTGTAGTAGATGAATGTCACAGAGCGGTTGCACCAAAAACAAAAAGAGAAATAGAACGATTTTTTGGAAGGTCCTTATGGTATGGCTTTACCGGAACTCCCAGATTTGCAGAAAATCCATACCCACAGATGGGAGATTTACCTAGAACAACGGTAGAACTGTATGGCAACTGTCTTCATAGATATACGATACAAAATGCAATTCACGATAATGCTGTGCTGGGATTTCAAGTAGAGCACAATGGACCTAAAAATATTGAAGATGAGACAGACAGCAATGCATATGATAATGAAGCGCATATGTTAAAGGTTTTGGATATTATTTTGAACAAATCTTTTTATAAGCTGGGATTTCAAAATGGAAAAGGGCAGACTTATGAAGGAATGCTTACTACAAGCTCTATTCAGATTGCACAGAAATATTATGATTTACTGACAAAGGTCAAAAACGGTGAAACATCTCTTACAATTGATGAGAAAATGAAACAGGTGCTTCCTGATTTTCCTAAATTTGCCATCACATATTCTGTGACAGAAAATGATGAAAGTTCACATGTTAATCAGCAGAAGATGCAGAAGTCGCTGGATGATTATAACAAAATGTTTAATACAAAATATGATCTGTCCCAGATCCAGGCATATAATGGCAATTTGAATAAACGCTTGGCAAGAAAGGATGCAAAGTTCAAAAGCAGAAATGAACAGCTGGATCTGGTTATTGTGGTAGACCGGCTTCTGACTGGGTTTGATGCGCCGTGTATGTCCACTATATTCATAGACCGGCAGCCTATGGGACCACATGATTTGATTCAGGCGTTTTCAAGAACAAATCGTATTTTTGACAAAAATAAAACATATGGGCAGATTGTTACTTTCCAGGCACCAAAGCTTTTCAAAAAATGCGTGGATGATGCAGTAAGGCTGTATTCTGCCGGAAGTACCGAAAAAGCAATTATGTCAGAATGGAATGAGATTGAACCTGCATTTCGGAAAGCACTTTCTGCACTTAGAGTTTGTGCCAGGACACCTTCGGAGATTGCAAATATGTCTTTGAAAGAAAAGAAAATTTTTGCGAAAATTTTTCAGTCATTTGACAGCCTGTTTGCACAGTTAAAGTCATTTACAAGATATGATGACAGCATGCTTGAAAAATATGGCATAACAGAAGCTGAATATGATGATTATGCAGGGCATTACAAAAATGTGATAGAAGAGATCGCTGATGATAAGTCAGATACTCAATCAGAGAATGCGGAAGATGCAGGAGTGGATCAGGATTATGAACTTATGGCATACAGCAGCACGAAAATTGATTATGAGTATATTATCAACCTGATTCAGAATATTGTGAATCCGTCAGAAGATGAGGGGAATATAACACCTGAAGAAAGACAAAAGAAGATTGATGAAGTAAAACAGTATGTGGAAGAACTGCGTAAGGATAATGTGAAGATAGCAGATCTTATGTCAGACTTGATTGCGGAAATTGAGAAGGATGATACAAAATATAGAGGACAGTCAATTCTCAATATTGTAGAAAATATGAAGCACGATTGTGTGAATAAAGTTATTTCGGATTTTTGTGTAACTTGGTATGCATCAAAAAATGATGTTTTGTATGCTGCGGTCCATTATAGAAACGGAGTAATTCCAAATGAAAATGAGATAAAGGCCACCTGTAATTATGCAGGTTACAAAGAAGAACAGGAAAAGCCATTGCCAAAATTTAAATATTATAACCGAATGATGGCAGAATTGAGAAAAGTTCTTGATGAAGAAATAGAACCTCTTATGAGAACTGCCTGAAGTGGACTTAATTATATACATGTATGTATCAGCGTAAGCAATTAAAAGGAAAAGGAGAATGCTTATGCTTAGTGATACAGGAAATTCAATGCTTTTTTGCGAATATTATGCACAGTGGGTTGAGGTATATAAAAGAGGTGCAATCAGAGAAGCAACTATGGCAAAATATTTGATGACCCAGAAATGGGTGGAAAAACTGGCTCCAAAGGTGAAGGTGTCTGAACTGACGCGGACAAAATATCAGCAGCTTCTGAATGATTATGCAAAAGAGCATGAAAGACAGACAACTCTGGATTTTCATCATCAGCTTAAAGGCGCAATTTTGGATGCGGTTGATGAAGGAATGATTGAGAGAGATCCAACCAGAAAAGCAATTATTAAAGGAAAAAAACCAAGGGCAAAAAAGATAAAATATCTGAATCAATTTGAACTGCATACACTGATTGCTGATCTTGATATCAAAGAAGAACCTAATTGGGACTGGTTTATACTTCTGGTTGCAAAGACGGGAATGCGTTTTTCAGAGGCTTTGGCAATTACACCCTCAGATTTTGATTTTGCCAGACAAACATTGTCAATCAGCAAAACATGGGATTATAAAGGTGACGGAGGTTTTTTGCCAACTAAAAATAAATCATCGGTAAGAAAGATTCAGATTGACTGGCAGATTGTGGTGAAATTTGCAGAATTGACAAAGGGATTGCCGGAAAATAAACCGATTTTTATTGATGAAACAAAAATTTATAATTCTACTGTGAATGATGTGCTGGCAAGACATTGCAAGAGATGCGGCATTTCAGAGATTTCCATACATGGACTTCGGCATACCCATGCATCGCTGTTGCTGTTTGCAGGAGTATCAATTGCCAGTGTTGCACGAAGGCTTGGACATGCCAGTATGACCACAACACAGAAAACGTATCTGCATATTATTCAGGAATTGGAGAACAAAGATGTAGATTTGGTAATGAGGACTTTGTCAGGGTTATAAAATTAAATTAGGTATAATATGCTTACGCTGATTTTGTAATTGATATGAAAATATGAAACAGAGAAAGAATGAAACCAAGAAAGAATGAAAGCAAGAAAGAATGAAAGCAATGAATCAAAGTGAAACACAATGGGATAAGCTTTTAAAAATAAAAACCACGGGCAGGGACGACACACATTCCGACCAGTACAGGTATTCCTATGAACCGACTGCTTATACTGTACTGGAACGTCTGGCGAACAGTGGATTGATCAGGAAAAATAACACAGTGCTGGATTATGGTACCGGCAAAGGGAGGGTATGCTTTTTTCTTTCGTATCAGACCAGATGCAGATCCATCGGTGTGGAGTATGATGAGCGGATTTATCAGGAAGCGGCGGCAAACAGATCAGCAGCCGTATCGGGCAGCCGTACTTCTTTCGTACTAAGCAGTGCTGAGAATTATGAGGTTCCGGCGGAAGTGGACAGATGCTATTTTTTTAATCCCTTTGCTTTGGAGATTTTACGATCTGTTCTTGCAAGGATATATGAATCATATTACAGGAATCCAAGAAGCATGCTGCTGTTTTTCTATTATCCATCAGAAGAATATGTCAGCTTTCTGATGACGCAGGGGCAGCTGATGTTTTATGATGAAATTGACACCAGGGATTTGTTTCAGGGAGAAGATAGCAGGGAAAAAATTCTGATATTTGAGGTGATCTGATTTGGCTGACATAGCTGTAGATAATTTACATGACAGAAATGCAGGAAAAGAATAGCAGATTGATGATCGCTGACAAAATACGGCAGCACTGTGCGGCAATTGCGAGGACTGCGAGGTAACACTCTTCAAGCAATTGCGAGGTAACATTCTTCACGCATAGGATTACGAGGTAAAACTCTTCAAGCAGTTGCCGAGTGAACAAGAATATGTTATATTACAGTTAAATGTAGTTTGTTAAGAGTAATTTGTAATTGCAGTTAGTTTTAATTTCAAATTAAAATGAAAAGTGGGAGTGGTGATATGTACAAGGAAGAATATGAGCGCTGGCTGGCAGCAGATCTTGAAGATGCAGACCTGAAACCGGAATTATCAAAGATCAATGGAAATGACGAAGAGATCAAAGAGCGTTTTGCTGTGGCACTGAAGTTTGGAACTGCCGGACTTCGAGGCGTACTGGGCGCAGGTACCAACCGTATGAACATTTATGTGGTACGTCAGGCTACACAGGGACTTGCCAATTGGGTAAAGACACAGGGCGGTTCCCAGACAGTTGCTATCAGCTATGACAGCCGTATTAAGAGCGATGTATTTGCAAAAACAGCAGCTGGGGTGCTGGCAGCCAATGGTATTAAAGTGCGCATTTACGATGCACTGATGCCTGTACCGGCTCTTTCATTTGCAACCAGATATTATGAGTGTAATGCAGGCGTTATGGTAACTGCATCTCACAATCCTGCGAAATATAACGGATATAAGGCATACGGTCCTGATGGATGTCAGATGACCGATGATGCTGCAGCCATCGTGTATGAAGAGATCCAGAAGACAGATGTGCTTACCGGTGCGAAATACATGTCTTTTGCAGAGGGTGTAGAGGAAGGTCTGATCCGTTTTGTAGGAGATGACTGTAAAAAGGCTCTTTATGGAGCAATAGAGTCCCGTCAGGTAAGACCAGGTCTTTGTAGCACTGCAGGCCTGAAGCTAGTGTACAGCCCGCTGAATGGCTCCGGACTGGTACCTGTTACACAGGTTCTGAAGGATATCGGTATTACAGATATTACCATCGTACCGGATCAGGAATATCCGAACGGCTACTTTACAACCTGCAGCTATCCTAATCCTGAGATTTTTGCAGCTCTTGAGCAGGGACTTAATCTTGCAGAAAAGACAGGCGCTGATCTGATGCTTGCCACAGACCCGGATGCTGACCGTGTGGGTATCGCCATGAAGTGCCCGGATGGTTCTTATGAATTGGTAAGCGGAAATGAAGTAGGTGTTCTTCTTCTTGATTATATTTGTGCAGGACGTATTGAGAAAGGCACTATGCCGAAGGATCCGGTAGCAGTGAAGTCTATTGTTTCCACACCCCTTGCAGATGCTGTGGCAGCTCATTATGGTGTAGAGATGCGTAACGTACTGACCGGCTTCAAGTGGATCGGTGATCAGATCGCACAGCTGGAAGAGGCAGGAGAAGTAGACCGCTTTATCTTTGGATTCGAGGAGAGTTATGGATATCTGGCAGGACCTTATGTAAGAGATAAGGATGCTGTGATCGGTTCCATGCTGATCTGTGAGATGGCTGCATATTACAGAAGTATCGGAAGTTCCCTGAAGCAGAGACTTGAGGAAATTTATGCAGAGTATGGCCGTTACCTGAATAAGGTTGACAGCTTTGAGTTCCCTGGACTTAGCGGTATGGATACTATGGCAGGAATCATGCAGAAGCTTCGTCAGGATCCGCCTGCAGAGATCGCAGGCTATAAGGTAGTCAGCGTTGCAGACTATGAGAAGCCAGAGGAGACAGGGCTTCCGGCAGCGAATGTACTGATCTATAAACTGGAAAATAATGAGACAGTTATCGTTCGTCCGTCAGGAACAGAGCCAAAGATCAAGATTTATTACACAACTCTTGGAAAAGATCTGGAAGAGGCGCAGGCAGAGAAGGATAAGCTTGCAAAAGCATTGGAGCCCATTCTTGCCTGAGTAAGCAGAGTATAAACAGATACGTGGCCTTTTGGCGCCATCCACATAACCATATATGAAATAATGATCCCCTGTGCAGAATTTGGACAGACTTATGTCTGAGCCGATTCTGTATAGGGGATTTTTGCGCTATAGCCCAAACCTATTCCTGATTATCTTATTTCGGTATAATCAAATGCATAAAACATATTGACTTGATATGAAAAATAGGATAATCTTCAGAAATAGAAAAACAACGCATAAAAGTGGATTGATAAGGAGGATACACTATGAATCCAAGAATTGTTTATCCGGATATATTTAAAAAGAACCATGCAGATAATTACCTGCAGGCTGCCATTGATACAGCAGAATGGATTGATACCCTGGCTGTAAAAACCCCATACGGCAGGATATGGAAGGCATTGCCTGACGATCAGGAAGGGTACAGGGAGGATGTGCCTATGTTTACATCAAAGAGCATGTATGACGGATCCGCAGGTATTGGGATCTTCCTTATCCGCCTGTATGAAGCTACCGGGGATAACCGCTGGCTGGAAGAAGCACAGGAAGCAGCAGCTCATATCCTGGCAACAAAGGTAGGAGCAGAGTGGTATTATGATACTCTTCATTCAGAGGTAAAAGGGATCATCCCGGTTCCAGGATGGGCGGCAGGCTCATACAATGGTCCTGTAGGTGAAGCCTATTTTCTGGAGGATCTGTACCAGGTGACAGGAAAGCAGGAATACAGGGATTATGTGCTTTATGTGGCGGATGTATTGCTTGAGGCAGCAGTGGAGGATGAGCAAGGGCTTCACTGGAGTGACCAGGAGGATGTGACAGCGGACGGGGGATTTATCGTATTTCTGGATCATGTGTATCGTAGAACAGGGATAAAAAAGTATCTGGATTTTGCATGCAAGGCTGCAGACCGGATCGGAAAAGACACCCTGGATGCGCCTCTGGGAGGAAAATTCTGGAAACTTTTGGATCTGTCCATGATAGACTTTCCTAAGGAGACTACCTTTCCGAACTGGTCTCATGGCACCACAGGGACTGCCTGGATGTTTGCTGTCCTCTATCAGGACACAAAACGGGAAGATTATCTAAAGCTTGCAAAAGCAGGTCTGGAGTATGCAATGAATATTTCTGTAGGAGATGAAACTGGACGCCTGATCCCGTATCAGGACCATCCGGTAACAGGACCCACGTATGATAAATATTATCTTAGCACCTGCCATGGCCCGGTAGGAAGCACTCTGGCATTCAGGGCAGTGTACGAAGCAACAGGAGAGGAGCTTTTCCGAAATTGGACAGAAGAACTTTCCAGGGGAATCGTGAAAGCAGGGGCGCCGGAGAAGCATTCCTGGGGATATTGGAATTGCAGATGCCAGTGCTGCGGAACTGCAGGGATTCTGGAGCACTTTGCTGCTATGTATGAGTTTACCGGAGAACAGGAATTCTATGAATATATGATCCGTACAGCAGATGTGCTGCTGGCAGATTCCGACCATCGTACACCGGGAAAGAAAACCTGGTATGACAGCTGGTGGAGAACCATTCCCACAAGGATCGTAAGCTACCCGGGGTTATATGTTGGCGCAGCAGGATGCGGCTCTTCTCTTTTGAAAACTTATGCAGTTATGACAGGCAAGAAGCTGACAAATCTATATGAATATCATTTTTTTGAAAATTCAAGTCGAGCAGCCGCGAGACTTGGCGCGTGATTCTGGTCAGCGTAAGCTGAC
>OLPR01003035.1_pt1 | contig 11699 bp, 9 predicted proteins | sample 1672761 | NCBI WGS metagenome assembly OLPR01 (sample SAMEA3136721, study PRJEB25190) | human gut metagenome | biome: human gut; feature: human-associated habitat; material: faeces | place: Austria | collected 2013 | reverse complement strand
AGATGCAGTTTTCTCGGTTCTTCTCCTCCTTCCACAGCAAAGCGTAGGTGGTGTTACGGGTGGTGACAGCAATATACCCTGCCAGCTTTTGCTCACTCAGTTTCCGTAACCGCGGGATACACGATAATAGACGGAGCAGACTCTCCTGCATGATCTCTTCCCACAGGCCTTCAGTCCAACAATATTTTTTTGCTGTGTACCAAATCAGTTGGCCAAAATTTTCAAAGACCCAGCTCATGAAGTCTTGGTTGCTCATGTTTTCTGTTTCCTCAAATGTGATCTGAGACATTGCAGTCATCCTTTCTTTTCTTTCTATTTATTTCCCGTGTGTCCCTTCCGCCTCGTATTAGTAGACAGGAAGACACATCATTTGCATCACATTTTCCTTATTTTTTAGTTTTACCATACTTTTTTCTCCATATCAACATAAAAGTATCTTATTTTTGTGATTTTGTGGAATTAGAAAGACAAGACTATATAATGATTGAACCAACCACTCAACAAATGAGGAGCGTATACTGTGGGGAAATTCGGAGAAAAACTAGCCGAGTTACGGCAAGATCACAAAATGACACAACGAGCCCTAGCGCAGCGTCTTCACGTTACTTCTGGCACTATTTCCAATTATGAAAATGGTAACCATTTGCCAGACGTGGATAAATTGGTTGATCTCGCTGATCTTTTCGGCGTTTCTACCGATTACCTTCTTGACCGCTGCAATAGTCAACTCCCTCTTTCGCATTGGGATGCACCTCTGCTGGATAACATGACAGCTGGCGAAGTCATCCATCTGATTTCTCGACTTTCTCCCAGCAGGAAATCCGCCTTACTATTGATCCTGCACGATCTTTCCTCCGCACAACAACGCTTTCAAAAGGAGATGAACCCGAATCTTCCATGATCCCTATGATTATCATGGCCATTGAGGACGAAGATGACCGTTCCTTTATGGCCAATCTCTACGTTGACTATCAGCGTCTAATGTACAAAGTCATCGTCTCGTATACAACGAATAAATGGGATGCAGATGATATATTTCAATCTACACTTCCTAAATTAATTGATAAGCTAGCTGATTTACGTAGAATGTCAAAAGATAAATTAACAAACTATATCTACTCTACTTGTAAAAATACAGCCATCAATTACCTCCAGAAAAAAGGCGGTCTCAAAGAGTTTTCTTTTGAGGAACTGTCTTCAACAATTCCTGCAGATGAAGACCCGCGGCTTCTTTCTAAAGAAGATGACGAAGATATTGAGGCCCTTCATCGAGCCTGGAAAAAATTAGATCCGCGCAGCCAATACCTCTTGGAAGCTCGTTACATCCTGAATAAATCCTTTGAAGAAATTGCGGAGGATATTAACCTGCAATCAGGTAGTGTCCGTACTGCCATCAGTCGGGCACGCAAAAAGGCACGAAAACTGATCTTAGAAGAAAAGAAGAGCACCTAAACATATCGTCTACTTCTTCCCCCTTCGTTATCATAAGATAGAAAAAACCAAAAAGTGCAACACGATTTCTCCTGTGAAAAGCAAAAGATTTCCGCAGGAGAAATTTTTTCGCAAATTTTGAAAAAGTCGGTTGCACTTTTTCCGATTTTCTATCTTTATAGTTGAAAGGGGTTAAAAAGGCCCCGGAAGGAGGAAAATCTATGAAAGTATTGAAGCGCTTGCTTTGCGGCGCACTCATCGCCGCGCTGCTGCTCCCCGCTGCCGCTGCAGTGTCGACGGACGGCTCCTTCTCGGACATACAGGGACACTGGGCACAAAAAGAGATCGAAGCCGCTGTAAGAGAAGGTTGGGTAGACGGCTACCCAGATGGGACCTTTCGCCCAGAAGCTACGATCACACAAGCAGAATTTACCAAAATGCTCTTGGCAGCCAATCATCTTACTCCAGGCAGCAAGACTGCAGAATGGCTAAAAGGACATACATTCACCATGAATTCTAACTATGATTGCGTAAGATACACTCCTAAATTTACCGATATGGGAAATCACTGGCTCACAAAACAGGGGTGGACCGAGGTTTCCATTGCCTCCGGCTTTCTTGTTCCGGAAGACTATCCGAAACAAATCTTCCATCCAAATACGCCAATCTACCGCTATTCTATCGCTGTTATGACGGATCGAGCCATGGGTTTAGTTCTGCCATCCATGCAGCCGTTGGCCGAACCCTTGACCTTCACCGATCAAGCACAAATACAGGACTGGGCCAAAGGCTACGTCAAGCAGGCTACCAGCGCAGGTGTTCTCAAAGGCTACCCAGATGGTAGTTTTGGGCCAAAGAGGACTGCCACCCGCGCAGAAGCTGTCGTAATGGTCTTTCGTCAGTTGCAATATAATCGGGGCGATGGCCCTGCTACCATAAATGTCCGATTAAATTTTGACAACTGGGAGCGTGCTACGGAAAAAATTCCTTTGACCGCTGTTTCCGGTCGTCTCTATGCCTCCTACAATGACATTATCAATGAAATTGGAGATCTTTGCGTTGAAAAGGGATTTTCTGAAACGCCAACTGACGGATTCCCTACACAGTGGTACCCCATAGAACAAGAAATTGGCTTACTTTGGAATCGTCCCAATTGGTATCAGGCCGGAAATACTTATTATGTGAACGAAACAAGCTATCAACGTTTTCCCGGTAATCTTTCTAGCCCCTTCACTTCAAATCAATTCTCCGCCCCTGTCAGAATGTTAGACGGTGAGCTTATGCTCCCGGTCTATGACTTCAATCTTCCTACGGATACAAATTACCTCGCCACATATGACAATGCGACCAACACACTGACACTATATTTCTCTTATCCAGATCCATTTATGTCGTAAAGAAAAGAGAGTCAAAACCGGCTAGAAAGGAGAAAGCAATTTATGAAAGCCTTAAAGAAACTCTGCTGCACCTTATTGGTCTCTCTTCTGTGTCTGAGTTTCGTGACGCCTGTCTTGGCCACTTCAACGCCAGGTTTCCAGGCGTTCACAAAGACCAATCTGGGTGCCTACGAGAAGTTCACCGACATCGACCAGAGCAAGTGGTATGGTTCCAGCAAACAGGGCGTCATCAAAACCGCCTGTGAGCTGAACATTCTGAATGGTATGAGTCCAACTATGTTCGATCCAGAGGGGAGACTTCGGCTCAATGAAGCCGTGAAGATCGCCTGCGTCATCCACGCACTCTACACTGGGCAAGCAGATCCCCTCCAACCCGGTACAGGCAAGCATTGGGCCGACCCGTATCTTGCTTACGCTGAAGCCAATGGGATCCTGCAAAAAGACGAGTTCACCAACTATGACCGCCCCGCCACCCGAAGTGAAATGGCACACATCTTCGCCAAAAGCCTGCCGGAGGATGGGCTGGAGAAGATCAACACGATCCTGTCGATCAATGACGTAGAACGAGATGATCTATCTCCTGTTCCATATGCCGCAGACATCTTCAAGCTGTACCGCGCTGGTGTTTTAGCCGGGGAACCTAAGACCCACGACTTCCGCCCGGACTCGACCATCACCCGTGCAGAAACTGCTGCGATCGTAGCACGGCTGGCCCTGCCAGAGACACGTGAAAAATTCGACAACTTTTTACATCGTGGATTTTATACTGACATCCCAGGTTTTACCCTTACAAACACACGAACCGGCAAAACGCTTTCTCCTGGGCAGCGCCCTTATGAAGAACTGACCGCATTTGTAGAAGGGTTTACTGTGATCAAACAAGAAAAATATGATCTCTACGGCGCTCAAAACAGCGTTGTCACCGAAGTCACAAATACGTATGACAAAGATAACCTACGCATTTCCTACTACGTAGACGAAGAAAATCCTCGATGTGTTTTTATTGGCTGGATCTCAACGAACTCTCCTGATTACGTCAACCAGCGCGGGATTCGAGTCGGATGCAGCGAAGCAGAGCTAAAGGAAAAATACCCGGAAACTGGAGATTCTGCCCTACGCTACCATCCTCCAGAACCAGACTATCCTATTTTCTCTACTCTCTACACCTCTACAGTATCTTCGTCTACCAATGTAGTAGATACTACATATTTGATGAGTGCTGAGCATAACGGCAGTGTATCCGATATCATTTTCTTTGCCTATTAACAAGTATAACAATAAAGGGGAGGAAACCTCCCCTTTATTGTTACAGATTCTTACTTATTCAGCAGAGCGTTGCTCTGAGTCAGTGTAGTCTGGATCTTGGCAATGTCCGCGTTGCCGAAGTTCAGCGGCTGCTTGTTGTTGGTCACAGCATAGGCCGCAGCCACACCAGCGGCGTCACCCAGAACGCACTGATTGGGAAGCACGCGAGCCTCTGCCCAACCCAGAGAAGCGATGCCCGCAGCATAGCCAGGGATCAGCAGGTTATAGACGAAGTTCGTCGCAATCGCATCGTAGGGAATATAGGCAGGTTTTTCAGGGTAGCCTTTTTTCTTATCATCAGGAAAGGGAACATCCTTTCGGATACTCGGAGTAATATCACTCCAAATGTACTTCCCATTCGTATCCTTGAGGTCTTCGATCTTATAGGCATTGATGTCCAGCCAGTAGAAGTTCAAACCGATACGCTTAGCATAGTTTCGATTGTCATGATCCTTTTCATAGAAATCCCTTGCATGGACAGCATAGTTGCTATCCTCGCTACCGTTCTTTCGCGCCGTAGCGCTGGAAGACTGAGCCGAGTGAATGGTTTCCCGCAGGTAGAGGATCTTCGCCACCACGGGCTTACCCTTGCTGTCCTTCACCAGCTCCACGTTCTCAAACTTGGGGAAGGAACGAAGGGCAGGCAGAAAGTCAGGGTATTCCAGAACCTTCTTGGCCAAAACATAGGCATCGTCCACGGTTTTATAGTCAGAGCGCATATTCTTGGGGAATACACTGGTGCCCTTGTCGCGGTTATAGGCGCGGCCATCCACGTTGAAGACCAGAAGGGTGTTGATCCACCACTCGTTAGAGTTTTTACCATCCTCTGCCATGTTGAACGGCTTAATGGCAATGCCCTCAGAACGATGAGCTTCGTTGAACTTGTAGATTGCCTTAGTCGTATCAGCGTATGCTTCCTTGCCACCATTGGCTCCCCAATGGCCCTTAACATCGGTGTTCATAGTAATACCATCGATGACATTGCCATTCCGGTCCTCTTCCTTCAGTACTTCCTTCTTGATCCCCTTGATCTTAAACATCAAGGTCGTTGCCTGCTGGCGGGCCTTGCCACTGGGACCTTGTTCATCTGCGCCCAGCTTTTCCGCAGGCCAATCGTACCGGCCAGTGGTGCCGCCAAAGTTGGAGAGACGGGTTAACCGACCAGACTCAGAGGCATCGATTGCCGTTGTGATTCACGGGATCGGGGACGATGAGAGTGATGTCGGTCTTGTCCAGGTCCACATGACCTGCTGCTTTGGCCGCTGCTGCGACACCAGCCAGGGTGCCACCATAGACGACGATACTTTTGTTTGCCATAATACATAGCCTTTTTAGAATAAATTTTTGTCTCTGCTCTCCTCCGCCTGCTGCCCGGCAAGTGAATTCCCAGGCGGTTTTGAGTAGTGACAAGAGAGAAAGATGGTATTGGGAGCAAAAAGTAAACGCGCTCCTCAAACTTTTTTCAAAAACTTTCTCTTATTGGTCCTGTTTGCCGTTTTCTTTGGATTTCAGCGTCGCTAAGATCGACCGAAGCTTTTCCGGCAGGGGGACCCCCAAGCGGCCTACGTTTTCCAGGATGCTGATGGCTTCGTTGGATAAGTAGAACACCGAAGAGAGCGCTGCCAACGCTGTCTCACTCTGGAGCAAGTAGGTATCCAACACATGGCAGAACGCGATCACAACGAACATCGCCACTTTCTTCGTAATGCCCTTGGCTCCGATCTGGCTGGACAGCGTCTTGGTTTGGATGGCCACACACACACCGGTGATATAATCCAGCAGGACCAACAGCAACAACGCCAGCAGCAGACCGGAACAGGCCGGTAACGGCCCATCCAGGGATAAGATCGTCTGCATTTTCTTCACCTCCTTTTCGGAGGAAAGAGCGCATTGCGGAAAAAATGTAAACGTAGAGAGACTTCAAAAATACTGCATCGGGTTGACCCGGCTTCCGCTGGAGCTGCTGGTCCAAGTCTCAAAGTGCAGGTGATTTCCTGTCGAGTTACCGGTGCTGCCCACCTTGCCGATCAACATCCCCTGGTGAACAGTCTGACCCGCAGTTACAGTCCGGGCAGACATGTGGGCATACAGCGTTTGCGTCCCATCCGGGTGCCGCAGAACAACATAGTTTCCATAAGATGCATTATAGGTCGATTTGGCCACCACACCGGCTTTCGCCGCCAGGATGGACGTGCCACGGGGTGCAGGCAGGTCGATACCGCCGTGCAGTTCTCGACCATGATACGGGCAGTTCCGATACGCAAAGGGCGAGGAAATTCTGGTATAGCCCGGCAAGGGCCAGGCGTAGCCCCCGCTGCCCGGCTGGATGGGGCCGTCTTCTTCTGTCGGCTCGTTAGCTTCTAAGAAGAGGTCCAGCAAACCAGAGTCGATGAGTTCCTCCAGCATCTTTCGCTGCTCCTGGTTAAAGTGGTATTCGTCCGCCATTTGCCGGTAGGTTTTCGATTGAAGCTGGATGACCAAAACTGTCTTCTCCCCTTCCGACCGCAACGTAGCAGAGAGGGGCGTCATCTCCTCGCATATCTTGCGAAGCAGTACCAGCTTCTTCTGGTCCATTGTCGCTACCTCCACGGGGTCTTCTTTGTCCATTGAGGTCTTCACAGCATAGACGGCCAGAATATCCGTCCAGTTTGGAATCGCAGAGGCATCCACTTGCACCCGGTCATATTGGCCTGTGTAGTCTTCTTTGCATTGCTCAACCCGTTCAGAAAACTCTGCGTTCAGTGTGGCGATAGCAGAAGGTAAGGTCAGATCCGCTTTCTCGTCCTCGCTGGCATAGACGATGCCGAAGGGCGACGCGGTCAGAACTCCGAACAGGCAGATGAGCACTAGGATGGACAGCGTGACCATGCCTCCCGCTGCTAGGGCCGCATAGAGGCTGCGTGCCGCTGCTAAAATGGCACGCAGCGCTCGCCCGCTTGCTTTGGCGGCTTCCTTCGCCGTTCGCTGTGCCACCTGTGCCGTCCGTTGTGTCCTGGTCGCTTGCTGGACCGCAGCTTTTTTTGCTTCTTGCACAGCTGCCCGTGGGGGCACGGCACTCCGTTGTGTTATGCTCTGCCAGACGGCTCGTTCCCTTCCCCTCGGCTCCCGAATCGAAGGCGTGCTTCTCTGCGTTCGATGTCGATGCTCTGCTCTGTAGTGAACAGCTTTCTCTGATGGCTGTTCTATCCCGATTCGTTGCGCAGGATACTGCTGGATCGTTTGCTGTCTTACTCCCCGCTGGATGTACTGCCAATTTACTTTTTCCGTTCTCACTACTTCCGTGATCGGCGTCTGGGTTTGCTGGCTGAGATAAACTTCCTTTGATTTTATGTTGACCGTCTGCTGGTTACTTTCTTGGTTCAGCCACGGTTGCACTGCTCTTTTCTCCTGAGCTGCCCTGTTTATTTGCACTTGGGAAACTCTCTGCTGCTGAAAGACTTGCTGCCGTTCTGTTTTTTGTTTTTTCTGCACTTGCTTTGCCAGCCTCACAGCGCCCCGTGCTGCCAGTTGGCTCACATCTACTGTCCGATCCTCGATCTGATCTCCACCGAAGGTATCTCGTTTTTCTTCCTGTGCTACCTCCCGGATCTGGGTCCGCAGGCGTTCTGCACCTTGGTTTACCGCTCTATGAACTGCCTCTTTGGGCACCAGGGCCATTTTCTCTTTGACCCGGCTAGAAAACGCAGGTTTTTCCTTGATCTTCTCGATGGCATCTCACCCCAAGTCGGATGGCTTCGTGGTCATCATGCGATAGAGCTTCGTGTGCTTCGGAAAGCTGTCCATAAAGGGTACGATGGCGCTGCCGCACTTCACCAATCCCCGGCCAAAGTCCACGTTGGTGATGTAGGAAAGCTGATTGTCCGAGATATTCAGCAGCTTCGCCAGTTCCGCGCGGTCGGTGGCGCTCTGGTTCAGCATTACCAGAAACTCCGAGTTGGCCAGCATCAGGCGGGCGGTGTCGGAGCGCAGCAGTTCGTCCACATTCTGCGTCAGCCCGGTCACAAGTCCGTTGTACTTACGAATCCGTTTCCACAGCTTATAGAAAAAGTTGGCGCTGTACTCGTAGCGGAACAAAAATACCGATAGGTCAGACTCTTTCGAGCCTTTCGCCCCGGTCCACACCGTGCAAGCAGCTTTCACTGCACACGGCGTTCCATGGGATAAGTTTTTCATTGTTAATGCAGTCACTTTCAAAGTAAGGATTATATATTTTTTTTATAACGTAATAGCGGGAAGATTGGCACTTGCACGCCAGCGGTTGATTTTATCAAGACATGGTTTCTTATAACAACCTGTTTTTCGCAAGTAAAATTGAATACTTTCCGGAGTAGTAGCATGGATAAGCCTGTGTACATCCACATGAACTATACGCAAATTTGAATACTGGTCTGTTCCACCTAGATGTCGCGGCAGAAAGTGATGACAGTGAACTTCATTCACAGATAACAATTTCCCTGTGATTTCGCACTTTCCTTTGGATGCCACAAACCTTGCCAGTCTGTTATCGCAGTATTCCACACTTTGTAAGGGTGACATACGGTTCCCAAGTTCAAATAACACATCTGCATACCCTTCTTTACAGAGCATATGCTCTGTTGTACTAATCTATCCAGTACAGTCGGAATCCCTAATGGGCGCAATTTCCCGTTTGATTTAGGAATGTATACACGCCTAACAGCCTTGGGCTGATAGTTGAGCAGCTTTTCCTGCACTTTTCTTATTAGTTCAACATCTTCAAGTTTTGCATAGTCAGCAAAGGTTTTTCCATCTACACCGGGAGTATTACTTCCTTTGTTATTTTTCAGATTGCGATATGCCAGTCGGATATTTTGTGGACTGGCAATTATCGGCATAAGATGGTAGAATTTCTTTTTCATCATTCCTTGCCGATATAATTCGTCTTGAATTTCTACCATATTGTAGTATTCGGCGTACCGAATACCTTTCCGCTTTCTGATATCCTTTCTTCGCATAGTCAACACCACCTTTGTTGGTTGGTTTCTCTTAGTCATACTCGAACCTATGAATGTTGACTACATTATTTTATTGCACTTACTTTTGTGCCGCTGCTAGTTGCGGCACTCCCACTAGAGGCTGTTGCTCCATTTCCATTACAGAAATTTCATCGCTCGTGCCTCCGCTTTCACAACAATAAAGGCAGCTTATGTATTTGTCTGCCAACGGGTCTTAGCAGTCGCCACTGCTCACCGTTTGCTGCTTCCGACGTTCCAATAGAATGCGATACTGTACTTAGGTGCTTCCTTTGAGCCTGCTGATTTATACTGCCTTTAACAGTATTCCGACTTTCATTTCTACCCAACTACTTTTCGGTAATCAGCGTCCTGTTAGGACATACGCTTTTCAACGCATTCGAATTTTAGACCCTTTAAATCGTCAGTTCGTCCCCCTTGCGGGATTCTCACCATATACAGCCCACTACATAATCTTCGACAGCCTGTACCTCTACAAACATTTCCACAGCTAAAACTGTTTGGGTCGAATTTTTGCTCTCCAGCCTAGCTTTCCGACATTTTCACATGGCGCTGCTACTCATGCCGTAGGCAGTTTATGTGCGCCCCTTTGTGGTGTTAGCCACTCATTTGAGCAACATTCTATTAGTTGTATCAATAAATCTCATTGACCCTGTGACCTATTAAGTCACAGAACGTCTCGCCCTGTAAAACTCATCGCAGAAAATCCATGTTCTGCGGCCTTTCTTCCAGTTCTGGATGACGCGGTTATAAATAGCATCCAGCGTCACCAGCATCCCCAGCGGCATAAGCTGCTCGCCCAGTTCGCGGATGTCGTAGGCAATAATGCGCGCCTGCGTGTCCACATTGGTGTGCCGGGCAAAGGTGTTCAGCGTGCCGGTAATGAACAACTCGGACGACAGCGCCAGCCCCTGCGCTTCGGGTTCTGGCTGCATCTGGAGCAGACGGTAAAAGTCCTGCAGCGTGGGCGGCGTGCCTTGGTAGCCGTTGCGGATGTAGGGCAGGTACACCTGTTCAGTGCAACGACCGAGGATGGACTTTTCTTTCGCCGTTACCATGCCGCCACCAATCAACTGCTCAAACAGCGACAGCACAAACTCGGATTTGGACACAATCGGGTTGCGCTCGTCACCGTAGGCGCGATCCATATCCAGCGCGTTGATGTGCGTGTCGGATGTGGCAGATATGCGAATAACCTCACCGCCGAGCGCCTCGGTCAGATAACCAAATTCACTCTCTGGGTCAAGGATGAGGATGTCATCCTCGGTGGAAAGCGCAATCTGCACGATTTCTTCCTTGGCGCTCATGCTCTTGCCGGAACCGGACACGCCCAAACGGAAACTGTTGCCGTTGAGCAGCAAGCGGCGATTCGCCACGATCATGTTCTTGCTGACAGCGTTCTGCCCGTAGTACAGACCGTTCGGCTGCATGATTTCCTGTGCGCGGAACGGAATCAACACGGCGGTACTTTCAGTCGTCAGCGTGCGCAGGGCTTGGATTTTTCGCAGCCCATAGGGCAGCACGGTGTCCAGCCCGTCCTTCTGCTGCCAACGCAGCGTGGAAAGCTGGCACAGGTGCTTGCGCGCCGTGGAGTAGAGCGTTTCCGTGTCGCTGTCGAGCTGCTCCTTGCTGTCTGCCAGATGCACCAGTGTCACCAGCCCGAACATCATCCGCTGGTCGCGGGTCGTTAGGTCGTCGAGCATCTCCTTGGTTTCTTTGCGCTGCAACTCCATGTCATAGGGAATCGTGGCGGTAAAATTGTTGTTGGCGTTTTGGCGGCGCTGCCAGTTCGCCACATTCGTCTCTACCCCTAACAGTGTGCTTTGCAGCTGGCGGGCAGCTTCATCCGTAGGTACAGGCAGGATGTCGATGGACAGCATCAGATCGCGGTCAAGGTCGCAGAGTTCCGACACAAAGCTGTCCTTGATGTAGCTGGCATAGTCCTGCAAATACAGCACCCGACCATAACGGGCATCCAGCTTGAAATGGTTGGCGGCAAACTCCATGCTGTCCGGGCAGAACCAATCCTTGAAATGCTGACCGCGTTTGGCGTGTTTATGGATGTTGAACTCCGCCGCAGCCTGTTCCCCGGCCTTGAAAAAGTCGCGGAAAATATGCAGGCGCTCGTTCAGCGTCAACTCCTGCGCCACAGAGGAAAGCTGCGCAAGGTGCGTCACCAGATCCGTGCCGACGCGGGCAAAGTAGCTGCGGGCTTCGTCCATGTTGCGCTTTACCACGCTTACGGTCAGATAACGCTCCCGCACAATGCTGTTGCTGGTGCCGGTCACTTGGGCGGTCAGCATCCGGTTGAATTCGTGGCGGTATTCGTCCAGACCATCATCCTTGTCGGGCAGCAGGACGCTGCGCTCAAATTCTGCTTTGTTGATGCGGCGGTTGTATATTGTGATTTTGGCAGAGGCCCCGGAGTCCAGCGCGTTCAGCAGCTCCGAGTAATCGAGGAACATAGCGGTTTTGTCCTCTTTGCCGGCGATGGCGTAGTTGATGTCGGTGAACGACCACGTTTTGGAATACTGGTTGCCGACTTGGAAAATCCCATCCGCAAAGATACGGCGGA
>OLPR01003031.1_pt1 | contig 11708 bp, 10 predicted proteins | sample 1672761 | NCBI WGS metagenome assembly OLPR01 (sample SAMEA3136721, study PRJEB25190) | human gut metagenome | biome: human gut; feature: human-associated habitat; material: faeces | place: Austria | collected 2013 | reverse complement strand
AAAATGCCCTTGCAAGCAAGCATTTTTGCTTCATGGTATAATAGGACACGGTATACCGTTGGTCTGTAACTGCACGTTTACTTACCGTGTCTGCGAGAATGACGCAAAGCGTCATTAATCTGTAACTGCACGTTTACCTTATCCCTCGAGCCCCGTTCTCCGATGCGAGTACGGTCTCGTTTTTACATCAAAGCTATGCGCCGCTTCCCGTCGGAACGGTGTCCGTCGGGCAGGCTTTCCCGCACATCCGATAAGCGGCTTTGGCAGACAAACATTTTTACAAAGGCGGAATTTCAATGAAGATATCAAAATACAGACACGACAGCGATTATTCGTATACGCTTGGAGCCACGCTTACAATCGAGCTTCTGAAATGCATTCCCGAAGCGGTCGAGGAAGTTTTCATAAACAGCAAAACCGAAAACAACGACACTCTGAACGCTCTCTGCGAGAAGTTCAACATAAAGATGACGGTGAGCGACAAGGTGTTCAACATACTTTCGCCCAAAGGAAACTGCTTTGTCATAGGCGTTTTCAGAAAGTTCGAGCGTCACATAACCGAGGGAAATCACGTTGTTCTGGTTAATCCGTCGGATGCGGGGAATGTCGGCACGATTATAAGAACTGCGGTCGGATTTCACATAAACAATATTGCCGTCATCTCGCCCGCGGTCGATATATTCGATCCGAAGGTGGTCCGGGCATCGATGGGTGCAGTATTTCATCTGAACTTTACATATTACGAAAGCTACGAAAAATATTCGGCGGAGTTTCGCCGAAACAATATGTATTCCTTCATGCTTCGCCGCAGCGATCCGATAAACGGCACCGTATTCAAGAAGCCGTATTCCCTTATTTTCGGGAACGAGGCGACCGGGCTGCCCGACAGCTTTGCCGATTTCACAAATCCGGTCAGAATCATGCACACGTCCGACATTGACAGTCTCAATCTTCCCATTGCCGCGGCGATCGGTATGTTTTCGGCGACGAAGGAAGAGTTTGAAGTGTGAAATCGAATCAGCCGAAAAACGAAGATTCTACATTCCGCAAATTCTCCGATTTTTGCTTGTTGCATTTACTTTCGCCGAGTGATATAATAGATAGGCTTGCGGGCGGAGGGATCCGTTCGTTTTTCGGATAAAAGAAAGGAAGCTTTTGAAAGCAAAAGCTGTGGGTTAACATGGAAGCGGCACAATCTAAGAATCTGATGACCGAGGGGGCGGTGTGGAAGAAGATCGTCTTTTTCGCCCTTCCGCTTTTTCTCGGAAATCTGTTTCAGCAGCTTTACAACACCGCCGATTCGCTGATCGTCGGAAATTTTCTCGGTGAGAATGCGCTTGCCGCGGTAAGCTCATCCGGAAATCTGATATTTCTCATGGTGGGATTCTTCAGCGGCATTGCGGTCGGCGCCGGCGTTGTGATCGCCCGCTTTTTCGGTGCGAAGAATTACGCGCTCGTAGAGAAAGCCGTACATACGACCGTTGCGTTCGGTCTTGCATCAAGCGCCGTTCTTACAGCACTCGGCGTATGGCTCACTCCGCAGATTCTCATATGGATGGCGACGCCGGAGAACGTGCTCCCCGAATCCATACTCTATCTGCGCACATACTTTATGGGTTCGGCGGGGCTTATAATGTACAACATCTCCGCCGGGATCCTTCAGGCTGTGGGAGACTCGCGCCATCCGCTGTATTATCTGATAATCTCATCCTTTGTGAACATCATTCTCGACATCGTTCTGATAACCGTATTCGGAATGGGAGTTGACGGCGCGGCGCTTGCAACGATACTCTCGCAGTTCATCAGCGCGATAATCTGTCTCACTCATCTTATGTGCTCGAAGGACGTATACCGCCTGTCGCCGAAAAAGATACGCTTTGATCTTCCGATGCTGAAAATGATCGTGCAGAACGGCCTGCCCGCCGGATTTCAGAACTCGATAATCGGAATTGCAAACGTAGTCGTTCAGTCAAATATAAATTCTTTCGGCAGCATGGCAATGGCGGGCTGCGGCGCTTACTCCAAGATAGAGGGCTTTGCCTTCCTGCCGATCACAAGCTTCACAATGGCACTGACAACCTTTGTCGGGCAGAACATCGGCGCTAAGGAATATGCCCGTGTAAGACGCGGAGCACGCTTCGGCATCATCTGCTCGATGACGATAGCCGAGCTTATCGGCCTTGTGACGTTCGTGTGGGCGCCCCAGCTTATCGCGGCATTCAATGACAAGCCGGAGGTCATAGCCTACGGCACCGACCGCGCTCACATCGCAGCGTTCTTCTTCTGCCTGCTCGCGTACTCGCACTGCATATCGTCCGTGCTCCGCGGCGCGGGAAAATCGACGGTGCCGATGCTCGTCATGCTTGCCTGCTGGTGTGTAATCCGTGTGACCATTCTTTCCGTTTTCGTTCCGATGACGGGCTCGATCGCCGTTGTATATTGGGTTTATCCGATCACATGGTCCCTCAGCTCGATCGTATTTCTGATCTACTACTACACCGTCGATTGGATCCACAACTTCGACCGTGCAAAATAAAGTCCGAACATACAAAAAGCTCCCGCCCGATTGGCGGGAGCTTTTTGCGCGGGGAGGCTTATCAAGGTCTTATCGGAGCGGTGATAGCGGTCGGAAATTACGCAGGGCAATTTCAGCAGACTGCTTATCTGTATTATAGGTAATCGCCCGGAGCTTTTGAAAATACTTATTGTGAAACGGTATAGAGTGAATAGAAATAACCTTTTTTCTCCAACAGCTTCTCAAAGGTGCCGCATTCCTCAACCTTACCGTTATGCAGCGCAATAATTCTGTCGTATCGTTTAAGCACATTCTCATCCAATTTATGCGTGACGACAATGCTTGTCAGATCTTCAACGGACAGAATTGAAGACATGATTTCATTTGCGGTAATTTCATCCAACGCAGCTGTCGCCTCATCCATAAGCAAAACCTTTGTTTTGCGGAGTAATGCCCGTGCAATCGAGATACGCTGTTTTTCTCCGCCGGATAATGCACTGCCGTTTTCTCCGCAAACATAATCTTTACCGTGGCTGCGCACAAATTCACTCAGTCCTGCCTGCTCCATAGCCGACATAACGTCCTGCTCCGGAAAATGCTTGTATAATGTAATGTTGTTGTACACGGTATCATTGAAAACAAAGACATTCTGCTGAACCAATGATACTGCCCGTAACAAGGAATCAGACGATATCCTTTTTAGTTCAACACCGTCATACTGTATGCTCCCGAAGTAATTTTCGTAGGTCTGCATCAGCAAATTCAGAAGCGTAGTTTTACCGGAGCCTGATCCTCCGACAACAGCGTATTTTTTTCCGGCTTCAAACTGTACGCTGATACCTTTCAGAACAGGCTTTCCTTCATCATAACCAAAGGTAACATCGTTGACACAAATCTGTTTTGTCATTGTGCAGCGGAGTTTACCGACGGATTCCCCGGAGTCCTCGGACAAGGTATCTGCCAGCTTATCAATAATGGCGACAGCCGCTTTTCTGTTAGCGAGAATTTTGGGTATTCTCTCAATCGGATAAATAACATAATTTAAAAGCTGCAGGAATACTAAAACAATGCCCGGAGTTACACCTGTCCCGGATACTGCCATCCATGCACCGATGATGAACACACCCAATCTCATGATCACGCCGGCGGCGGTAGAAAGCAGATGTATGTTTTCTTCTGCATATCTGCGTTCATACTTTGCAGCTTCAACGCTTTCGTTATCGCTTTCAAATCTCTTTAATATTTCTTTTTCTGTTCTAAAGCTCTTAATTACTGCAAATCCGGAAAGAATGTCCTTGATGATGCCATAGCTTTCGTTTTTGTCAGACAGTTTTTTCTCTTTGGCAGCAAATTTTTTTGCACTCGGAACGGAAACGGCAATAGGCAAAACGGATAACAGGAGAGATACAACAGTTAGGATGGGGTTATACCACAGCATTAAGGCCAATGCACCGACAAATCCCACTCCCATATCAATGACCGCTAAAATACAGTCAAGATAATAATCCTCTACGGGACGCATGTCGTTTGTCAGCGCAGAAATGATTTTTCCGCTGTTCTCTTTTGAAATTGAGCTGATACGCTTGTCAAGTATCCTGCCGAAGACATACGACTTGTACTGCAGCATGGCGGATTTAATATAACGGGGTCTGGCAGTACGGTAGATAGCATAAGCAGCCATAAATACTGCAAACGAAACAGCGGATACCGCAATCACGTCGGTAAGCGGCGTTGAATCCGTCCCCGCCGCGATGTCGATTATTTTCTGCAGCAGCCAAGAGACAATAATGTTATAGACACTTAGAATGATGATTGTTGCTATAGCTGCGGAAAGCCAGCCTTTGCTGTGCAGGAACAGTTGTTTTCTCAATTGTTTATTTTCTTTCATATAATCCTCCGTATATTGGGAAAGTTAAGGCTTCTCGTCCTTGTGATATGGGATTCTCCGCCGGAGAAAGCGTTATCTGATAATCACGGCTTTCCACCTCCGATTCAATAGATTTTGTTGATCTTCGGCAGAATAAAACAGAGCCGCAGGAAGGCATCTTCCTGCGGCTCATAAACGACAAACCAAGCCCCGCCCAACGGAGGGAGCTATGCAATATGTTTATGAGTAGAAAATTTAACCTTCTTGCAATGGGCAGAGTTATCCCGTAAATGAAAAACGAGTCACTCTGCATATCCCGATTTTATCTGCAAGAAAAGTTAATAATCATTTCTACTCCTCATATTTTTTATTCTGTAAATATTATACTCCCGGCTGTGCAGTTTGTCAACCCCACACAGGCAATTCCCCCCAATAGAACACATAAGAAACTGACTGCCGGATGAGGAAAGCTCCCGGCAGCCATACAAAATCTCAGATATCCAAAGGCACTGTATCCGGTTACGACAACAGTATTATTAAAGCATTACGGTTTCGGTGATATTTTATTCGCCTCTCAAAACCCGCAAAGCGAATACTGTTCGGCGCAAATATCGCTGCGGAGCAGTAAGGCTCGCCTTTACTGCTCCGGCAGACCCCGCACCCAAACGTCACCGTGCGCCCTGTGCGTTTGCGCCGGAAAGCGTGACCGTAAACGTACTTCCCTCTCCGAACGTGCTTTCAAGATTGATGCTTCCGCCCATGTCCATGACGGCGTGCTTGACGATCGACAGTCCGAGACCGGTGCCGCCGACCTCCTTCGAACGGCTCTTATCCACACGGTAGAAGCGCTCGAAAACTCTCTGCCGATCCTCGGGCGCGATGCCGATCCCGGTATCGGAAACGGTCAGCACCGCTCCGTCGTCCGAAGCCTTCACATCTACGCTGACGCTTCCGCCGTCGCGGTTATACTTTATTGCGTTGTCGCACAGATTGAAAACGATCTCGTGAAGCAGGCGGCTGACGCCGTTCACGATCGCAACCTCACCGGTCAGATTCAGCTTAACGTTTTTCTTTTCGGCTTCGTCACGCAGGCGCGAAACTTCCTCCTCTGCGATCTTGTAAAGATCAGCCGTATCCTTCGGCATCTCGCCTCCCTCGTCAAGCTGCGACAGTCTTATGATATCATCGATCAGCGAAACGAGGCGGGCTGCCTCGGCGCGAATGCGTCCGACGAAACGCGGCACATCCGCATCGGCGACCATGCCGTTTTCAAGAAGCTCCGCGCTTCCCATTATCGAATGAAGCGGAGTCTTCAGCTCATGCGAAACATTCGCGGTGAACTCGCGGCGGTTTCTCTCGGCAAATACCCGATCGGTGACATCAAAGGTAAGCAGTGCAAGTCCGACCGCGCCCTCTCCGGAATCGATCCTGCTTATGTTCAAGCGGTATTCTCTTCCGTCTCTGCCGAGGGAAAGCTCCGTATGTCCGGATTCCGACGCGAGGTCAATCGCGCGTTCGATATCGCGCCCCCTCTCAATCTCGATGAAGTTGCGTCCGACGCATGAGCCGTCCGTTCCGAAAAATTTTTCGGCTGCGGGATTTATGCTGAGCACGGTCTTTTTCGTGCTGAGGAGCACAAGCCCTTCGCTCATGTTTTCTATGACCGCGTAGAACTCGCGCCGTCTGTTTTCAAGCTCCGCCTTCTGCGAATTTATCTTCTTCTGCTGGCGCTCGATATGCGTGAGCAGCGGCGAAAGCTCATCATATACGTTGTTTTCAAGCGGGCGGTCGAGGTCGATAGAATTGAGCGGCGCGACCGCCTTTGCGGATACGCGGCGCGCGAGGACCCACGAAAGGATCAGCGCGAAAATAAAGATCAGCGCAAGGGGCTGAAGCATCCCCGCGATCAGAAGCGGAACGGTCGTTCTGCTCACCGACGCACGGAGCACGGTGCCGTCCGACAGGCGGTGGGCACGGTATATCCGCTTCTCGGTCATGGTGGAGGAGAAGCGTTCGCTCTCGCCGTCGCCGTATTCAAAAGCGGCTTTTATTTCCGGCGCCTCGGCATGATTCTGCATTTCCGAGGCATCGTTCATCGAATCGAACAGCACCGTTCCGTCACGGTCCACAAGCGTAAGGCGGCAATCCGTCGTGCCGATCGAGCCGAGGTAATCCTTTCCGCCTTTCTCGGTTCCCGCCGACGCAAGGACAAGCTCGCTCTTCAGGCGGCTTTGCTGCATTGAATCGAAATATCCGTAAAGCACGCCTATGATCAGCACAAGGCTTGCAAGAAGCACGGAAGCAGATGCCAAAAATACGGATCGGAATATTTTTTTCGTCATTTCCACAACCATCGCCTTCGGCATGCGAAGGCTTCCTTTCCCAACGGATCAGTCTCCGAAGCGACGCCGCACACGCGGCATTTCAGGGTCTCACACTCATCCGGTATCCGACATTCCGGACGGTCTCGATCATCGCTCCGCTTTCGCCGAGCTTCTGCCTGAGCGTCCGGATATGCATATCCACCGTTCTCGTTTCCCCGACAAAATCCTCACCCCAGACCTCGCTGAAAAGGCGGTCTCTCGTAAAGACCGTGCCGGGATGCTCCATGAAGAGCTTCAGCACCTCGAATTCCTTATAGGTGAGTCTGACCTCTTCGCCGTCCGCGGTAACGGTGCGCTGATCCGTATTCAGGCACACGTTCCCTGCGTGAAGCACGGTGTCGGAACGCGCCTTTTGACATCTGCGCAGCACCGCCCTCACCCGCGACACCATCTCCATCATTCCGAACGGCTTTACGAGATAGTCATCCGCACCGAGATCGAGGCACTGTATTTTATCGTACTCCATGCCGCGCGCGGTAGCCATTATCACCGGGATATCACTCCACGGGGCGTTTGAGTGCAGCTTTTCGAGCACGGCGACACCGTCCTCTCCGGGAAGCATCACGTCAAGAATGACAAGATCGGGCACATCCTTCCGAAGCGCGTCGAAAAAAGCCTCGCCGTCGGGAAACCCGCGGGCTTCAAAGCCCGTTGAGCAAAGGGTATACACCTCAATATCACGAATGCCGCCGTCATCCTCAACACACCATATCTTCATACGGTTCCTTCCTTGTGGGAGCCTGTCACGGAGAACACCACCCATTCGGCGATGTTTACCGCGTGGTCTCCGATCCTCTCGAAATATTTTGCGATCATAAGAAGATCAAGCGCATACTCGCCGTCGTCCGGCTTATCCGCAATCATCTTTATGAGCGATGATTTTACCTTTTTGAAATAGTCGTCCACGATATCGTCATGCCGTATCGCCGTGTTGGCAAGCTCGAGGTCGCGCTTTACGAAAGCGTCCACGCTTTCCGTGACCATCTTTATCGCGGATTTTGCCATAAGGCTTATGTACTCGCATTCGCCGCCGCTTCTGCCGCCGAGAAACGTAATTATCTCCGCGATATCCGCCGCCTGATCACCTATGCGCTCCATATCGGTTATCATTTTGAGCGCGGCGGAGATCTGCCTCAGATCACGTGCGACCGGCTGCTGCTGAAGGAGAAGCCTCAGGCAGAGCGATTCTATCGTATGCTCCATCCGGTCGATCTCGGCGTCGATCGGCGCGACCTTTTTTGCCGCCTCCGCGTCTCCTTCTCCGAGCGCACGGTCCGCAAGAGATATGACCTCCTCGCAGAGTGCGCCCATTCGTGTAAGCTCCTCATTCAGCGTTGAAAGCTGTTCGTCAAAACGGCTTCTCATTATCCGAACCTCCCTGTGATATAATCTTCGGTGCGTTTGTCCTCCGGCTGCTCGAACATTTTTTCCGTGCTTCCGTATTCTATGAGATCTCCGAGGAGGAAAAACGCCGTATTGTCCGAGATGCGGACCGCCTGCTGCATGTTGTGAGTCACTATGACTATAGTATACCTGTTTTTCAGTTCGATTGCAAGTTCTTCTATCTTGGAAGTTGAAATCGGGTCGAGCGCGCTGGTCGGCTCATCCATGAGCAGCACATCCGGCTCGACGGCAAGAGCGCGTGCGATGCACAGTCTCTGCTGCTGTCCGCCGGAAAGTCCGAGTGCGGATTTCTTCAGTCTGTCCTTGACCTCGTCCCATATCGCCGCTCCGCGGAGAGAATTCTCGACGATCTCGTCAAGCTTCGCGCGATTGCGGATTCCGTGTGTGCGCGGACCGTATGCGATGTTGTCGTATATGCTCATCGGAAACGGATTCGGCTTCTGAAATACCATGCCGATCTCCCTGCGCAGTTCATTTACGTCCGTCGCCGGGTCAAAGATGTCCTTTCCGCGGTAGCAGATGTCTCCGGTTATCTTCACTCCGGGGATAAGATCGTTCATGCGGTTGAGCGTTTTGAGAAATGTCGATTTTCCGCAGCCGGACGGCCCTATCAGCGCAGTTATCGCATTCTCCTCGATGTCTATGCTAACGTTTTTCAGCGCCTGCGCGGTCTTGTTGTACCACAGGCACAAATCCTTTACCGAAATAACACTGTTCATTTATTTTACCGCCGCTTTCGGATTGCGAAAGCTTCCTTTCCGATTACCGACCGGACTTGTCCGATCAGAGGTTCTTTTTCCTTGTGAAGTATTTTCCGACAAGCGATGCGGACAGATTTATGATAACGGTGAGTATCATAAGTATCGCCGCGATTGCGAAGGCGACGCCGAATTCGCCGTCCTCCTTTGCGTACACATAAAGCGCGACCGTGAGCGTCGCTCCGGCGCTCGTAAGTCCTTCCCAGATTCCGTTCAGCGCATGGGCAAATCCGGCGGTAAACAGAAGCGCCGCGGATTCCCCGAGAATTCTTCCGACGGAGAGGATGCAGCCCGTCACGATACCGTCAACGCATCCGGGAAGTACGACCGTGCGGATCACGCGCCACTTGCCCGCGCCGAGTCCGAAAGCGCCCTCTCGGTAGCTCTGCGGCACGGTCTTCAGACTCTCCTGGGTCGTGCGCATCACGGTGGGAAGATTCATTATGACAAGCGTGAGCGCGCCCGCCATGAGCGATGTTTTCATGCCGAAGAACTGACAGAAGAACAGCATTCCGACAAGTCCGTAAATTATCGACGGTATGCCGGACAGCGTTTCCGCCGCATATTCGACGGCGGCGACGATCCTTTTGCTTTTCGCGTATTCGGTGAGGTATATCGCCGCACCCACTCCGAGCGGTATCACGACGGCAAGCGTCGCCGCGACGATATACAGCGTATTGAGTATATCGGGAAGTATGCCTATATTACCGTAGAGCGCGCTCGGCTTTGTGGAAACGAACTTCCATGTGATGTTCGGTATGCCCCTGTACATTATGTAGCCGATCATAAACAGGACGAGCGCGACGGTGAGCAACGTGCACAGCAGCATCAGCGTGCGCATGATCCCGACATAGGCTTTTCTTCCCGCAGGTAACGGTTTGTTTTTCACACTCATCTCTCCTTGCTTCTTTTAAGGAAAAAGTTCAGCGCCGCGTTTATCATCATGATGAATAAGAACAGCACAAGCGCGATTGAGAAGAGCGCCTGCTGCTGCAGGCTTCCGTCTGCGGCGTATGACATTTCGCTTGCGACTGCGGTCGTGAGAAAGCGCACGCTTTCGAAAAGCGACGGCATATTCGGCGCGTTTCCGGCGACCATCATGACCGCCATTGCTTCGCCGATCGCCCTTCCGACGCCGAGGACGACCGATGCCGCGATGCCGCTTTTCGCAGCCGGCACCGATACTCTGAAAAATGTTTCGATATCCGTCGCGCCGAGCGCAAGCGAAGCGTCCTCGTACTCCTTCGGGACTGCCTCAAGCGCGGTGACCGACACCTTGATTATCGAAGGAAGTATCATCACGCAGAGGACGATGATCGCGCAGAGCAGGCTCGCGCCGTCGGGCACGTCAAACAGCTTGCGTATTCCCGGAACGAGCACCATCATTCCGACAAGTCCGTACACGACGGACGGTATCCCGGCAAGCAGACCGACGGCGGAGCCGACTGCAGCCTTCACCTTGGGAGGAGCGACCTTCGCAAGATACACCGCGGTCATGAAGCCGATCGGCACTCCGACGGCGATCGCACCCGCCGTTCCGTAAATGCTCGTGAGGATAAACGGAAGGATTCCGTATTCCGGCTCGGCGGCGGTCGAAGCCCACTTCGTGCCGAACAGGAATTTCATGATTCCGATCTTTCTAATCGCAGGGATTCCCGATATAACAAGGTAAACGGTGATCAGGAGAACGCATGCCACGGTCACAAGACCGAGGATAAGGAATATTCCGTGTATTATGTTTTCGGCGAGATTCTTTTTGTTTTTCATCGTTTTTCCGCCTTTCATCCGCAGAAAGCGGCGCCTTCCGTATTTCAAACGGAAGAGTGCCGCACATTCTGCCGGGTTATTCTCAGTTTGCGGGGACTGCGCCTGCGTCGCTGATTATCTTTGAAGCGTCTGCGGAGATTACGAAGTCGAAGAACTTCTGTGCCGCATCCGAAAGCTTGGTATCCTTCTTTGTCACAAGGACGAACGGACGCTGTACCGGGTAGGTTGCATCCTTGACGGTTGCCTCGCTCGGAGCAACTCCGCCGATTGTAAGAACCTTGACGCTTTCCTTGACTGCGGCGAGTGAAGCATATCCGATCGCGTTGGGGTTTCCGGCTACCGTGGTAATAACATCTCCGGTGGAGGTGAGCTCCTGACGGTACCTGCACTTGCTTTCCGTCTTTGTGATGGATTCGAAGCCGTCTCTCGTGCCGCTTCCCGCCTCGCGTCCGATGAGGACGATCTCGGCGTCGTTTCCGCCGACATCCTTCCAGTTCGTGATCTCGCCGGTGAAGATCGATGCGACGGTTTCAAGGTCAAGTCCGCTCACCGGGTTCTCGGGATTCACGACGATTGCGATGCCGTCGTAGGCAAGCACGGTCCCCTCAAGTCCCTTTGCCTTTTCTTCATCCTTGAGCGCGCGGCTCGAAAGTCCGATGTCGCAGCGTCCCTCGGATACTGCGGTTATGCCGGAGCCCGATCCGGTTGCGTTGTATGTAAATGCGATTCCGTTCTTTTCCTGGAAAGCTTCACCGAGAGCGCTGATCACCTTTGACATTGAGGTGGAGCCGTCGGTCGAAACGGATGTTGTCTCCTTCTTTCCGCAGGAGGCGAACGCGGTCAGTGCAAGCACTGACGCAAGTGCGACAGCGATAATTTTTTTCATATGAACGATCTCCTTTTCATTTCTTCTTTATTTCTTTTTCATGCTGCAAATACATGATAAATCTTCAGTGTAAAATGAAAAAGATTCGTTTTGTCAAATTCGTGTAAAATCGAAAAAAAACATGAAA
>OLPR01003028.1_pt1 | contig 11713 bp, 14 predicted proteins | sample 1672761 | NCBI WGS metagenome assembly OLPR01 (sample SAMEA3136721, study PRJEB25190) | human gut metagenome | biome: human gut; feature: human-associated habitat; material: faeces | place: Austria | collected 2013 | reverse complement strand
GGCGGCTGCCGCGCCGCACAGCATACCCTTCACCACGCAGGCGGCGGAGGTGAACAGCGGGTGCAGCGCCAGCATCATCTGGCCGGAGGCGTCGGCCCCGGTCAGCACCATGACCAGGACCACCAGACCAAACACGGTGCCGATCAGCGCGCCGCTGCCGACGCCGTACAGCGCGCCGGCCACCACGATGGGGATCAGCGTCAGGGTGATGGGGAAGCTGCCGAAGCGGATGAAGGTGGCTGCCGTCTGCAGGACCACCACAAGCGCGGTCAGCATGCCCAGTGCCGCCAGGCGGGAAAAGCGATTTTTCATTTGTCAGACCTCCTGCTGTCGCTCCGCGCAGGGCGGATGCAACGCAAATTTTACAGCAGTATAGCGGACAGGGGCGGCGCTGTCTATCACGGCGGGGTAAAATTTAGGTAAAACTTTTAAAAACGGGGGAGGGAACTGCGGCTGCAGTCCCCTCCCCCTCGCGCGGTCTGATGGCTGTCGTCATCGCAGCAGCGGCATGCTGCCGGTGAGCGTATTGATCTTCTTTTTGGCGCCGCAGAGGGCAATGCCGAAGTAGTGCAGCTGACTTTCCGGTGTTTCCTTCATCTTGCGGATGAATTCGTCGTAGGTTTTGCAGCCCTGGGCCAGATCGGAGAAGTCTACCGCCGTTACATCCTGAAATTCCGGCTGATACAGCTTCTCGCGAAGCGCCTTGATGTCCTCCGGCGCGGCTTTCAGGACAGGGACGGGAAAGGCAATGATGCCGGGATGTGTATGGCCGCTCCGGTCGGCCACATCGGTTCCCACCACCTCCGGCATTTTCTGCCCCAGTGTGATGCCCATAATGGCCGCTGTGTTGGCGATCAGGCCGAGGGGCAGTTCCGGGTCAATGACCATGACACATTTTTCATTTTGCAGATCCATAGGTGCCTCCGTTCTCGGTGTGCGCTTCAAACATCTCCCGGTAGACGCCGGGCGCCAGACCGATAAAGCGCTTGAAGTAGTTGGTGAAGTGGCTCTGGTCGGAAAAGCCTGTCAGAAGAGCCGCCTCCGCATCAGAGACGCCCTGCTCCGGCAGCTTACGGGCTTCTCTGATGCGGATGCTCTCCAGATAGCGATAGGGGGTAACGCCCTTCTCCAGGGTGAAGGCCCGCAGCAGGGCGGACTTGCTGCAGCCTACGCAGCGGCACAACTGGTCAAGCCGGATGCGCTGGGCGTAGTGCGCTTCCATGAACCGGCATACCTGTGCGATCTCCTCGCGGCATACCGCGGCGTCGGCGGTGAAGGGACGCGTATAGCGCCGGAGCAGGATGGAGAGCAGCAGAAGCAGGCTTTCCTCCTTTTCAAGCTCCTGGGAGCCGTCCATGATCAGCTCGTGGAGCGAGCGCAGGGAGGCGGCAGCCCTGTCATCATGGATCACCAGTGGGGAAAACGCGGCAGCTCCCGCTTCCCGGTGAGCTCTTCCGCCAGTTCCAGCATGATGTCCCGGGAAATATTCAATCCGCGGTAGTCCAGCGTGCCGCCGTCGCGCTGTACACAGGCGTGGCTGTCTTCCAGGTTGAACAGGAGCATGTCGCCGGAGGTGATGACGTAGTCTGCGCCCTTGCAGAAGAGCGTGCGCTGTCCGCTTTCCATCAGCCCGATGACGTAGTACTCGTGAAAATGATGAGGGAAGGGCTGTGCGATACCGGTGAAGCGGCAGGCCTCCAGATGCAGTCCGTCATCGTAGACAGCGGTTCGTGTTTCCTGTTTCATGCACCTTACCTCCTTGCCGGGATCATTGTACCACGTCTGCGGCGGAGGGTCTTGCAAAATATCTTCATTTTAGGAGGAAAAAGGATAAGTTTTAATCTTTGTTTAACAATCCTGCACCATACATGGTATAATTGAGCCACATACGATGGGGAGGGATGGGCATGACCATCAAAAAACGGCTGGCGCGCTCCAATATCGCCATGCTGATGATACCGATCCTTGCGGCGGCGGTGCTGCTTTTGCTGGGGCTTGGTGCGGCGCTGGTGCTGCTGCGGGGGAATCTGATGACGCTGCACAGCGCAGTGGAGCAGATCGAGGCGGTGCTCCACGGCTTTAAGCTGACGCTGAGCGTGTTTGCCGCCATCGCGGCGGTGCTGCTGCTGGGAACGGTGGCGCTGACCAATCTGTATCTGACGCGACACCTGTTCCGCCACATCTCCCAGCCGCTGGACACCCTGACGGCGGGCGTGGCCCGCATCCGGGACGGCGACCTGGACACACCCATCGCCTACACGGAGCCGGACGAGTTCAAGGCCGCCTGCGACGCGGTGGATGAGATGGCGGCGCGGCTGAAGGTCTCACTGGAGCAGCAGCAGGCGGCCCAGCAGCAGAAGCAGGAGCTGATCGCCGGCATGTCCCACGATCTGAAAAGCCCGCTGACTGCCATCCGCGCCTACACGGAGGGCCTGCTGGAGGGCGTGGCCCAGGATGAGGCAGCCCGCCAGCGATATCTGCAGACCATCTACGCCAAGGAGGCGGACATGGAGACGCTGGTGAACCGGCTGTTTGCCTTTGCGCGCATGGACGTCAGCCAGTATCCTGTCCATGCAGAGCCGTTGGCGCTGGCCGCTGAACTGGAGGCTATCACCGAGGAGCAGGAGGGGGTGGCCGTCACGGTGGACGTGCCGGAGATGACCGTGCTGGCCGACCGTGAGCTGCTGCGGCGCATCGCGGTGAACCTGCTGGACAACAGCCGCAAGTACGGCGGACGGGAGGACGTTTCCGTCCGCATCACGGCGGAGAAGACCGGCGATATGGCGGCCATCGCCTTTACCGACAACGGCGCAGGCGTGCAGCCGGAGCAGCTGCCCCGGCTGTTTGACGTATTCTACCGGGGCGACGCCGCCCGGACAGCGCCCGGAAAGGGCAGCGGCATCGGCCTTGCGGTGGTGAAAAAGGCCTGTGACGAGATGCACGGCACCGTCCGGGCGGAGAACGCGGAAAACGGCGGCCTGCGGGTGACCGTGTCTGCCCTTGTCAATCGATGGTAGCAAAGGAGGGATAACATGGCGAAAATACTGATCATTGAGGACGACGCCGACATCGCCGCCATTGAGCGGGACTATCTGGAGCTGGGCGGCTATGAGGTCAGCGTCTGCACCGACGGTGCCGCCGGACTGGCCGCGGCGCTGGAGCAGCCCTTCGACCTGCTGCTTCTGGACCTGATGCTGCCGGGAATGGACGGCTTTACCATCTGCCGGAAGGTGCGGGAGGCCAAGGACATCCCCATCCTGATGGTCACGGCCCTGGGCAAGGACGTGGATAAGATCCGCGGGCTGGGCTACGGCGCCGACGACTACATCGAAAAGCCCTTCTCTCCCAGCATGCTGGTGGCACGGGTCAAGGCCCATCTGGCCCAGTACCGGCGGCTGAAGCCCGCGGCGGCGGAGACCACGCTGTTGGCCGCCGGGCCGCTGGCGGTGGATACCGCCTGCCACCAGATCACGAAGAACGGCGTGCCGGTGCCCCTGAAGAACAAGGAGTACGAGCTGCTGCTGTTCCTCATGCGCCATCCGGACCAGGTGTTCAGCCGGGAGGATCTGTACGAGATGATCTGGGGCCTGGAATCCTTGGGGGACAACATCACCGTGGCGGTGCACATGAAGCGGCTGCGGGAGAAGATCGAGGACGATCCCGCCGCGCCCCGGCTGCTGCAGACCGTGTGGGGCGTGGGGTACAAGCTGGCAGTTTAAACTCTGTTTCATTTCTCTTCATACGGTGTTTAACGGTTTCTTCTATCATGGAAACATCCAAGATAGAAGAAACCGTTTTTTATATCTCATAGGAGGTATTCGTATGCACGAGATGGTAATGCAGAAGAACTATGTCAAGGCCTATAAGCTGGTGATCCTGCTGGCGGTGGTGCTGGCGGTGCTCAGCGCCGTGGCCGTCCCCTGAGTCTGTCCTGGCAGATCAGGGAGGCCGCTGCCCTGGAGCAGACCTATGGCGAGGATCGCCACGACGGCGAGCATGACGGACAGCAGGGCGGCCACGACAGCGAGGACGCCTGGAAGAGCCAGATCACGCCGCTGACACCGGGACACTTTGTATTCTTCGGTGTGCTGGGACTGCTGTGGGTGCTGCTGGCGGCCTGGTATTGGCTGTTGACGGCGGCGTGGCTGTACCGCAGCGCCGTCAATGCAGGCATGAATAAATCCCTCTGGATGATCCTGGGTCTGGCTGTGGGCGTGCTGGTGGGCAACGTGTGCCTGAAAAACCTTATTGCCCGGCCACGGCCCTGCTGGCTGGACGACAGCGTGATGATGCTGATCTCCTCGCCCACGGACTACTCATTTCCCTCCGGCCACACGCTGTCCTCCGTGATCGGCGCCACGGTGCTGACGAAAACGGATCGCCGCTTCGGCTGGGCGGCTATCCCGCTGGCGGCGGTCATCGCCTTTTCACGGCTCTATCTGTTCGTCCATTTTCCCAGCGATATCTTGGCCGGGGCCATCCTGGGCGTGATTATCGGGGAGGCAGTGTACCGCATTGGGATGCGGTGCGGCAGGAGACAGCGGACACCGCAGGAGCGGTGAGCGGGCTCCTCGCCTTTACAGAAGGTACGCCGTGTGCTATGATGTGGGGCGAGGTGATGGCATATGAAAACACTGCTGGACTGTCTGTTCGTGGCGCTGGGCGGCGCGATCGGCTCGGTGAGCCGCTTTTTGCTGGGAAAGCTGCCGGTAAAGGCGGCGGGCTTTCCCGTGATCACGCTGGGCATCAACGTAGTCGGCGCCTTCTGCATCGGGCTGATCGTGGCGGCGGTGGGGAAGCACAGCGGCTGGGATCCCCGGCTGGTGCTGTTCCTGAAGGTGGGCTTCTGCGGCGGCTTCACCACGTTTTCCACGTTTTCTCTGGAGACGGCGCAGCTTTTGCAGAGCGGCAAGACAGCGCAGGCAGCGCTGTATGTGATTGCCAGCGTGGTGCTGGGCATTGCCGCCGTGTTTACGGCGCAGAAATGCGTGTAAAATCCGGCTGTCCGGGTACACTAAGGCCATCTGAACAAAGGAGTGGATGACCAATGGTGGAACCGGATACCATCCGGCTGCTGCGGGAGTGTGACGCGGGCATCAAAATGGGCGTCTCGGCCATCAGCGACGTGGTGGATCGGGTGGCGGACAAGCACTTCCGCCGCCTGCTGACAGACTGCAAGGCCCAGCACGATAAGCTGAAGGCGGAGATCCAGACGCTGCTGGACAAATACGGCGACGAGGGGAAGGACCCCAACCCCATCGCCAAGGGCATGTCCCACATGAAGACCGGCATGAAGCTGGGGATGGACGACTCGGACGAGACTATCGCCGATCTGATGACCGACGGCTGCAACATGGGGGTCAAATCCCTGAGCCAGTACCTGAACCAGTACCAGGCGGCGGACGAGACCTCAAAGGACATCACCAAGCGGCTCATCGCCCTGGAGGAGCGGCTGGCGGTGGATATCAGAGGATTTTTATAAGAACAACGTGAAACGCCCTGCGCCTTTGGAGCGGCAGGGCGTTTCACGTTTACATGGATGGAAGAGTAGGTAAGGAATAGGCTTCCAGATAGGAACGGAAGCGGCGCTGGAAGCTGTCGTCGTTTCGGCGGATGGCGTGGAGCGTTTCGTGAAGGTTCAGGTTGTGCTGGGCGGCGTCGATGACGCACCCGGCGATATTGGAGCAGTGGTCGGAGGTGCGCTCCAGATCCGTCAGCAGATCCGACCAGACGAAGCCGGCCTCGATGCTGCACTGGCCCTGCTGCATCCGCAGGATGTGGCGGGTGCGCATTTCCTCCTTCAGCGTGTCGATGACCTGCTCCAGAGGTTCTACCTTCATGGCGGCCTCCACGTCCTGGTGCAGGAAGGCGGTTTCCGCCAGAGACAGGATCTCGCGGATGGCGTCGGAGAGGGTGATGAGCTCGGCCCGGGCGCTGCCGCTGAAGGAGAGGCCCTTGGCCTGCAGCTCCTCCGCCGATTCCAGCACGTTGACGGCGTGGTCAGAGATGCGCTCCAGGTCGCCGATGGTCTTCAGCAGCTCGGTGGCCTCCTCGCTCTCGGCCTCGCCCATCTTCTGGGCGCTGAGCTTCACCAGATAGGTGCCGATCACGTCCTCATAGTGGTCGCAGCGATCCTCGTCGGCGCGGATGCTGTCCGCCAGGGCGGGGGTGTAATGGGTAAAGGCGGCCAGGGCGTTTTCCAGGGCACGGACGGCGCACTCGGCCATGTCGTTGGCCACGGCGCGGCACTGGCGCAGGGCCAGGGAGGGGGTGGCCAGCAGACGCTCATCCAACTCCACGGCAGCCTCTTCCTTGTGGGCCGCGTCGGGCACCATGCGGATGGCCAGCTTCTCCAGCAGGTTACCGGCAGGCAGCAGCATGGCGGTACACAGGATATTGAACAGGGAGTGGGCGATGGCGATGCCGTACATGGTGGCGGATTCGTTGAGAATGGCCGGGGCGAAGATGGCCTTGACGATGCAGAACACCGTCAGCAGCACCACCACGCCGATGACGTTGAACATCAGGTGCACCACGGCGGCCCGCTTGGCGTTCTTATTGGTGCCCACGGAGGACAGCAGCGCCGTAACGGTGGTGCCGATATTCTGGCCCATGATGATGGGGATGGCGGCGGCATAGCTGACCTGTCCGGTCAGGGCCAGCGCCTGCAGGATGCCCACGGAGGCGGAGGAGGACTGGATGATGCCCGTCAGCACCGCGCCCACCAGCACGCCCAAAATGGGGTTCTTGAACATGATGAACAGCTCGGCGAAGCCGGGGACATCCTTCAGACCCGCCACCGCGCCGCTCATGGTGTCCATGCCGAACATCAGCGTGGCGAAGCCCAACAGGATCATGCCGGTGTCCTTCTTCTTGGCGTCCTTGCAGAACATATAGAAAATGATACCGATCAGCGCCAGCACCGGGGTGAAGGAGGTGGGCTTCAGCAGCTTGATCCACACGTTGCCGCTGTCGATGCCCGCCAGGCTCAGCAGCCACGCGGTGACGGTGGTGCCCACGTTGGCGCCCATGATGACGTTGATGGCCTGCCGCAGCGTCATCAGCCCGGAGTTGACGAAGCCCACCACCATCACGGTGGTGGCCGACGAGCTCTGGATGATGGCGGTGATGCCCAGGCCCGTCAGGAAACCGGCGAATACGTTGCTGGTCATCTTGTCCAGCAGCGTCCGCAGCTTGCCGCCGGCACGGCGCTCCAGCGCCTGGCCCATCAGATTCATACCGAACAGGAACAGGCACAGTCCGCCGATCATGGTCAGTACCTTGAAAATATCCATATTGAATTCTCCTCAATCCATGTTTCACATTTTTTTTACGATCATTTTACGTCCAGTATCAGCATAGCAGGGGATTGTCAAATCCGCTGGCGCTGTTTTGTAAAATCTAAGTAAAATTCCGCGAGAATAAGCTTGACAAACGAACTGTACTATGCGTATAATACAGTCAAGAACTGTGTTACACGAATAGTACAGTTGAAGAGAGGAGGCGGGGACGTTGATTGATTTCGGGGGCTTTGTCCAGACGGAGGGACAGCCTATCTATCTGCAGATCATACGGTACATCAAGCAGGGACTGGCCGCCGGTACCATCGCCGACGGGGAGGAGCTGCCCTCACGCCGGGCGCTGTCGGCTGACCTGACGGTGAACCCCAACACCATCCAGAAGGCGTACCGCCTGCTGGAGGAGGAGGGACTGGTGCAGTCCCACGCCGGGGCTAAGAGCTTTGTCTGCGCCACGGAGCAGCAGCGGCAGGCACTGCGGCGGGAGATGACGGAGAACCAGCTCCGGGCCATGGTGCGGGACATGAAGCGCCTGGGCCTGACGGCGGCGGAGGCCGCCGACCTGGTGGTGAAGCTGTATGCGGAGGAGGAGAGCCAATGAACAAGTATCTTTCCACCGTCGGGCTGTACGCCCGGTGGAATCTCTATCGGATATTGGTCATCACGCTGGTGACGGCGGCGCTGGCGGGCGTCCTGGTGTGGCGCTATCCCGTAGGGACGGTGGTGCTGGACGAGAACTATGTGAACCCGAAGACGGGTGAGACCACGACGCTGGTGGCCAGCTATCCCCGGCTGGCGTCGGTGGCGGCGGAGAGCCGCGCCACCATCGTGTGCGCCGTGGGCTTCACGGCCGTGGTTGTGGTCATGAGCCTGACCGGCTGCGGCTACGGCGTTAAAAGCGAATACACCGTGCGGCGGCTGCGGGTGAAGGAACGGCAGGCGGTGTTCCTGTGGGCGGCCTATCACGCGGTGCTGCTGGTGATCTTCTGGGCGGCGGTGGCGGCGGCTGTATACGGCGCCATGACGCTACGGCTCCACATGAATGTGGGCGGGCTGTGGCCGGAGGAAGAGGTACCCAGTCCCCAGAGCCTGATGATGCTGTGCTATACCGATCCCTTTATGCACCATCTGCTGCCGCTGCAGGATGCGGCGGCGTGGGCGTCGGGCGTGGCCTCGGTGCTGGCGATGGCCTTCAGCACGGTGCTGTTCTCCTATCGCCAGCGGCGGGGAAGCTTCAGCGTGTTGGTGCTTCCGGCGCTGGGCGGCACCATTGCGAGCTTCTTCTGCGGCCTGGGCGAGAGCACCGGTCTGCTGTTGCTGCTGTTCCTGCTGGTCGTGGCGGGCGCTGCCCTTGCACTGCTGCTGGGAGGTGACGGCGATGCGGCTTGAACGGAAGCTTTCGGCCCTGCTGCCGCCCAACATGGCGGCGGAGCGGGTGCATGACTGGATCCTCTGGTCGCTGATCGCCCCGGCGCTGGTGTGCGCCCTGGCGTTTCTGTGCCGGTACCGGGAGGCCTACGACGCCCTGTGGTATTCGTCCTATTCGCCCCATGCGGGCGAGCTGCTGGGCAGTGTGCTGATGCAGCCCTTTGCCGTCTGCGTTCTGTGGACGCTCATCGTCTATCCGCTGCTGGCGGCGGTGGCGCTGGCCACGGCGGCGGTGCTGTACAGCTCCTACTATCAGGGCAGCCGCAGCATCTATCTCATGCGCCGCCTGCCGGAGGGCCGCGGCCTGCTGCGGCGGCAGGTGTGGACGGTGCCGGTGTGCTGGGCGCTGGCCATTCTGGTGACCGGGGCGGTGCTGCTGGGGCTGTGCTGGCTGGTGTGGCGGTTCGCCACACCGGCGGAGTGCCTGCCCACGCCGGAGAACATCGCCCGGGTGGAGGCGCTGGACCGCACCGGGCTCTATATCCGCTATCAGTAACAAGGAGGGGTGTCATATGTTGGAATTGAAGAGCATCAGCAAGAAATACGGCGTGACCCGAGCGTTGAAGGACGTGTCCCTGACCCTGCCCCAGGGGCAGATCGTGGGTCTGTTCGGCGAGAACGGCGCGGGCAAGACCACGCTGATGAAGTGCATCCTGGGCCTGCTGTCCTATGGGGGGACGATCACCCTGGACGGCGCATCCATCAACGAGAAGAACATCGAGCGCCTCAGCTTCGCCACCTGCGAGCACTCCTTCTTCCCGGCCCTGACCCCCAAGGGGCACCGGGACTTCTATCAGGCTCATTTCCCCCGGTTCAATGACAAGCGCTTTCACGCGCTGATGGACTTTTTCGAGCTGCCGATGAATAAGCCCCTGCGGGCCTTCTCCGCCGGTATGAAGAACCAGTTCGAGGTGGTGATGGCCCTGTCCCAGGGGGCGGACTACATCCTGATGGATGAGCCCTTTGCCGGGAACGACGTGTTCAACCGGGAGGACTTCTACAAGGTGCTGCTGGGCATTCTGGAGGAGCACGAGACGGTGCTGCTGTCCACCCACCTGCTGGAGGAGGTGCAGCACTTCATCTCCCGCGCCGTGCTGATCCGCAAGGGTGAGCTGGTGGGCGACTGCACCATCGAGGAACTGGAGGAGCAGGGCAAGGATCTGATGACCTATGTGAAGGAGACGTATTGCTATCAGGGCGACCGGGTCAGCCGGGTGCTCTGCGACGTGAACGACGAGGAGGGGTGACATGAAGGGACGCATCCTGATCACCGCGCTGGCGCTGGTACTGGCGCTGGGCGGGCTGATCGTCATCAACCGCGTCGAGGCGGCGAAGGCGCTGCCTGTCGAGATGGAGGTGGTGAATTCCATCGGCGACAGCAGTGCCGCCCAGGGGCTGACGGTGGATTACCGCGTGGCGGCGGAGAACTGCCTGCGGTGGTACACCCGCTATGACCCGGCCGCCGGAGAAAACGAGTCGGACTTCTACATGACCTACCGCAAAAATAATGATTTCAACGGTGTGTGGCCTGTCGGCAACACCCTATCCTGGCAGATCTATTCCAATCTGCTGGCTGTGGACGGCGTGGATCCCATTCTGTCCGACATGCTGCGGCAGGCGAATTCCGCGCAGGGAGAGAAACGGGGCGACGGCGTCAGCATTACCACGCGGCTGTATCCCCACGACTACTACGATGCCTATCCCCTGCGGCTGGTGAACGCCGACGTATATGGCGGTATCTCGCTGGAGTACTCCGAAAAGGCGGGCTTGGCCTTCGACAAGCTGCGGATCCCCACCACGGAGAACGATTTTTTCGAGCTGGAGCTCCACTTCCGTGATCCCGAGGATCCCAACTCTGTCTATGCCTCCGGCTATGGCTCCGACTATGTGGAGAACCAGTTCAAGCCCTATTCCGTCTGCGATGAGAATGGCGCGCTGGTGACGGTGGGCTTCGACGCCGGTGTGCAGCCCCGGCCGGACTGGGCCCCGGAGGGCTTCGGCCTGTGGTATATGCCCATCCGGGAGCAGGTGCGCTACGGCGATTCCTCAAGCATAACGGCAGGCCGGTGGCCGACGTTGGAGGAGTGCCGCCTGGTGTATCCGTTGGACATCGAGAACCAGCGGGTGGCGCTGCTGGAGCGGAGCTACGACGGCGCGTATATCCTGCTGGTGACGGTGGAGGAGGCGCACTATGTGCTGCGGGTGCTGGACAGCACGGACTATCACCTGGTGCAGACGCTGGAGCTGGACGGCGCGGAAATCCTTGAGAGCAATACAAGCCGTGACTATGTGTCGGCAAACGAGTACGGCCACTACCGTCCCACGACGGAGGGCGCCCGGTACCAGTATACCCCGGAGGGCGATCCCGCGGACGGCGTTGGCTGGTTCCAGGTGGAGGAGCGGTTCTATCCGGCGGTCACCGTGCGGCAGGGGGAGAACTTCCTGGCGGTGATGATGGGCAGCCGTCTGGCGGTGCTGGCACCGGAGGGGGAGGGCTATGACGCCCGGTTCGTCTGCGATATCCCCAGCTACGGCTCAGCCATGCGGTGGGACGAGATAAATAACAGCTGGGTGCAGGATGAGCCCGACGACTGGTATACCGACACGGACGATCTCAGCGACCCCGACGGCCAATACAGCTACGATTGGCGCTATCCGGTGGTAAGCGAGGCGTACACCATGGCCTACAATGGCCGGTATCTGGCGGTGGCTACCTATTACGGCGGCAGCGACCTGATGCTGACCGTCTATGGGCCCGGCGGACTGCAGTACGGGGCGCGGGTGCGCAACAGCGTTCTGGACTGGAGCATGAACACGCAGCCGGTGTGTCAGGACGTGGTGGCCTCCGCGGAGGAGTTCTACCGGCCCCAGCCGGGCCTCAGTTGGTCATAATCATAAAAAACGAGTGCGTGCCGTAAGGCACGCACTCGTTTCTGTTTGTCGAGAAACCCGGTTGTGCGATTCAGGAAGCAACGGGGTTTCTGGCG
>OLPR01003025.1_pt1 | contig 11718 bp, 10 predicted proteins | sample 1672761 | NCBI WGS metagenome assembly OLPR01 (sample SAMEA3136721, study PRJEB25190) | human gut metagenome | biome: human gut; feature: human-associated habitat; material: faeces | place: Austria | collected 2013 | reverse complement strand
GGGTGCGCTGCGCGGGCCACGCGGAGCTTTCCGCCCTGGGGGCGGCGTATATGGCCGGGCTGAAGACGGGGCTGTATGCTTCTCTGGAGGAAATTCCAGCCCGGCAGGCCGCCGGCAGGGAATACGTCCCCCGGATGGCCCCGGAAAAACGGGAGGCAATGCGCCGGGCCTGGAAACTGGCCGTGGCCCGGGCACAATTGAAATAAAAACGAAAGACGGAGGAAAATCAACATGTCCACCTTTGGCGTAATCATTTCCAACCGTTCCTTTTTCCCGGATCATCTGGTGCGCACCGCCCGGGAAAAGCTGATGGCCGCCATGGAGCAATGGGGACATCAGGTGATCGCCCTGTCCCCGGAGGACACCTTCCTGGGCCAGACCATGACCTATGAAGAAGCGAAAAAGTGCGCGGCGCTGTTCCGGGCCCATTCGGCGGAAATCGAGGGCGTCATCGTGTGCCTGCCCAATTTCGGGGAAGAAACCGGCGTGGCCGATGCCATCAAAATGAGCGGGCTCAACGTGCCCATCCTCATTCAGGCCTGCGACGACGATCTGGACAAGCTGCAATTGGAAAACCGCCGGGACGCTTACTGCGGCAAGCTTTCCCTGTGCAGCAATCTCTATCAGTACGGCATCCCCTATAGCCTCACCGCCCGGCACACCTGTCCGGTGGATTCCGAGGAATTCCATGCCGACGTGGAGCGCTTTGCCCGCATCTGCGCCGTGGTGAAGGCCCTGCGCACCGCCCGTATCGCCCAGCTGGGCGCACGGGTTACCCCCTTCCGCACCGTGCGCTATTCCGAGAAGCTTCTGCAGCAGGCGGGCATCAGCGTGATTACGGAGGACATGTCCGAAATTTTCGCCGACGCGTGGCTGATGCAGGACGACGATCCCCGGGTGCTGGCCCGGGAGGAGGAGATTCGCGCTTATGGCAACATCTGCCCCGGCATCGCCCGGGAAAAGGTGCTGAAGCAGGCCAAGCTTTCCCTGACCATCGATCAGTGGATGGCCGATCACGAATGCGTGGCCTCCGCCGTGCAGTGCTGGGACAGCGTGGAGGCCAATTACGGCTGCGCCGCCTGTCTTTCCATGAGCATGATGTCCAGCCGCGGCCTGCCCTCCGCCTGCGAAACCGACGTGATGGGCGCGGTGAGCCTGCTGGCCCTTTTGAAGGCCTCCGGCGTGGCCCCGGTGTATCAGGACTGGGACAACAATTACGGCGGCGATACCGACCGGTGCGTCAACGTGCACTGCTCCAATTATCCCGCCGCCGCCTTCCGGGAAAAGCCGGAAATCGCCAATCTGGACATTCTGGCCACCACCCTGGGCACGGAATACTCCTTCGGCGCGCTGAAGGGCCGGGTGCGGCCGGATAAGATGACCTTCTTGAAGGTCTCCACCGACGACCGCCGGGGGGTCATCAAGTGCTATCTGGGTCAGGGGGAATTCACCGACGATCCCCTGGAGACCTTCGGCGGCGTGGCGGTGTGCCATGTGAAGAATCTGGACGGACTGATGCACTACGTGGCGAAAAACGGCTTCGAGCACCATGTGGCCATTGTGCAGGCGGAATGCGCCGATATTCTGGAGGAGGCGCTGGGCAATTATCTGGGCTGGGAGGTCTACCGGCACAGCTGATGCAAATGAAACTCCGGCGGATGCAGGGATTTTGCGTCCGCCGGATTTTTTTTGACCCGGGCGGGGGAAAACCATTGTACAGGGCGGATGCTTGTGTTATAATCGGGGCAGAAAATTTACGTAAGGAGACACAAAACATGCCCCAACGCCCAAACATTCTGTACCTGATGTGCGATCAGTTCCGGTTTGACTGCATCGCGGCCCAGGGAAACCCCTATGTGGCCACGCCGAATCTGGATCGGCTGGTGCGCCGGGGAATCAGCTTTGACAACGCCTATTCCACCTGCCCGGTGTGCGCCCCGGCGCGGCTGACCCTGCGCACGGGTCGGGAGCCTTACACCACCCTGTGCTACGACAACGGCGCACCCCGGCCCATGCCCGGCATGAGCGAGGATCTGCACGAGCGCTGCGGCGATTATCTGGCCCGGGAAATGACCCGCCGGGGCTACCGCACCTTCGGCATCGGCAAGTTCCATTCCACCCAGGGCACCCTGGAGGACATGGGCTATGACGAGCAGATGAACACCGAGGAAATGTGGAGTAATCCCGAGGAGCGGGCCCGGGACGCTTACGCGGGATTCATGATGCGGGAGCATCCGGAATATAACCACATTCAGCAGCTCCACGGGGAACGCACCAATATGTATTATTTCCCCCAGCTGAGTCCCTTCCCGCCCCGGCTGACGGTGGAGGGCTTTGTGGCGGACCGGGTGGTGGAAAAGCTGGATTCCTTCCGGGACGAGCGGCCCTATTTCTGCTTCGTGTCCTTCGTGGGGCCCCATCCGCCCTGTGCGCCGCCGGTGCCCTATAACCTTCTCTACGACCCGGATCAAATGCCCAACCCCGCCCCCAGCGACCCGGAAATCGACGCCATGGACGAACAGATTCCCTGGATGAATCATGTCATCTGGGCCGACGAGATCAACAATTTCCAGGCCCGGAACCTCCGCAGCCGGTATCTGGCGGAAATTACCTATATCGACGACTGCATTGGCAAAATTCTGGACGCTGTGGAAAAGCGGCCGGACGCGGACAACACCCTCATCGTCTTCTGCGCCGACCACGGCGACCATCTGGGAGATCACCACGCCTGGCAGAAGGAGAGCTATTTCGAGCAGAGCGCCCGAATTCCCTTCCTGCTTTCCTGGCCGGCAAAATATCCCGGCGGAACCACCTGCCACGACCTGGTGTGCCTGACGGACCTGTTCGGCGTGGCCACCGCCGCCTCCGGAGAAGAGGAATTGCGGGACGGCGCCAGCGTGCTGGGCCCCCTGAATGGAACCGCCCGGCCCAGAGAGGCCCTGTTCGCCTGCTACGGCCGGCCGGGCACCCGGCTGTTCAAGGCCATGGTGCGCAAGGGCGACTGGAAATACATCTTCCTTTCCAATGGCGGCCGGGAGCAGCTGTTCAACCTGAAGGACGATCCCGGCGAAACCCGCCTGGAAAATCAGGCCCAGCCGGAAATTCTCCAGGAAATGCGGGATCTGCTGGCGGACTGGATGCATCGCCCCGGGCTGCAGGCGGGTCTGGACAAAAACGGAAAGCCCATCTGCCACGAATTCAAGGCCCGGCCCAAGTTCCGCATTCGCCAGTTTGACGCGTCCAGCGGCGTGAAAGAATTTACGCACCTGGTGGGGGAAAAGACGGCCTTCGACGCAAAGGTGATGTTCGGGGATTTCTGATGCAATCGCTTGACAAATGCCGGACAAAATTTTAACCGATTTAAGAATTGTGCGGTTGTATATGATATGATATAATATGGTTAACAATGAAGGCTTAACAGCCCGAATTTGTAAAACGAAGGGAGAAAGACTATGAAAAAGCTGTCCCTGATCCTGGTTCTGGCCATGGTTGTCAGCATGTTCGCGTTCACCGCGACGGCGGAAGGCGCCTACAGCCAGTCCCCCATGCTGGACGCCAAGGTGGAGTCCGGCGAGCTGCCTCCTGTGGAAGAGCGTCTGCCCGAAAATCCCGCGGCGCCCACCGACATGACCGAAGAAGATCTGGACCTGGAAATCGGCGCATACGGCGGCAATCTGCGCATGGTATCCACCTCCGTCAACTGGTCTGACGACGTATTCATCGGCATGGACGAAAACCTGCTCACCGCCCGTTCCATCGCCAGCGGCATTTACGAGCCCAATATCGTGGAATCCTACGAAGTCAGCGAAGACAGCAAGGTCTTCACCTTCAAGCTCCGCAAGGGCCTGAAGTGGTCTGACGGCGTGGAAGTGACCATGGACGACGTCAAGTTCGCCATCGAAAACTTCGTGTTCAACGAGGAGCTCACCCCCCAGATCGCGGCCTGGATGCGCGACGGCGGCTCCTCCACCGGCGAACCCTTCAACTTTACCGTTATCGACGACGAGACCTTCTCTCTTTCCTTCAACGAAAGCTACGGCGGCTTCCTGGTGCACATTTCCATCTCCGGCTGGAAGGGCTACACCGATCTTCTGAAGCCCGCCCACTACCTCAAGCAGTATCACAAGGATTTTGCCGAGGAGTGCCACGGCTCTCTGGACGCCTATTATGAGTTCATGGCCCCCATCGCCGCCGCCATCGGTTATGACGACATCACCGCCGACGGCGCGTGGGTTGCGGTGTTCAACCAGATCGACTGCACCAACTGGGAGTGCTCCGATCCCACCGACATGCTCACCTCCGTTACCTTCGGCGGCGCTATCGCCGAGGATATGCCCCATCTGTATCCCTGGAAGATGACCTCTGCTTCCAACAACTACTATTACTACGAGCGCAACCCCTACTACTTCAAGGTGGACGCGGACGGCAACCAGCTGCCTTACCTGGACAACATCCAGTATAAGACCGTGGAAACCGCCGAGCTGCTGCAGATGGAAATCGTCACCGGTCAGGTGGACTTCCAGCGCGCCAACGCCACCATCGACAACGTGACCCTGTATAAGGAAAATGCCGACGCCGCCAACATCGACGTGATCATCGCGGCTCAGCACAATCATCCCACCGACGTTGCCCTGAACATGAACTACGGCCTCAATCCCGACGGCACTGTGAAGGACGACGAGCAGTCTCAGGCCTGGCAGGAAGTCATCAATGACATCCGCTTCCGCAAGGCGCTGACCATCTCCATCGACGCGGAAGAGCTGGTGGACGGCGCTTACAAGGGATTCGCCGAGCCCTACGCGCCCTTCGGCTGCACCCACGATATCGACGGCGCCAACGCCCTGCTGGACGAAATGGGCATGGTTGATATCGACGACGACGGCTTCCGTGAGACGCCCTCCGGCAAGAAGTTCAGCTTCATGATCTGGCTGGAGGCCGACAGCTCCGGCGATACGGTCACCGTGTGCGACCTGCTGCGTGAATTCTGGCAGGAGCTGGGCCTGAACGTGGAGCCCAATGCCGTGGAATCCACCTATATGAGCACCGCTACCTCCGCCAACGAGGTTCCCTGCCGCACCATCAACGCTCACACCATCCTGCTGTGGTTCTATCAGGACTGGGCGTACAGCTGCTGGGGCCCCCTGTGGCAGGCCTGGAAGAACGCCGGCGGCCTGACCGGCGATCTGCCTGAGGACGGCACCTTCCTGGAGCCCCCGGAGGCTGTGAAGGAATTCTACCTGGGCGTGGATTCTCTGACCGCGGATACCGCTGAGGTGGCCGTGAACGAAACCCTGCCCAAGCTCATCGACTTCATGACCGAGAACCTGTACCTGATCATGCCCATCGACGCCATCCAGAAGTGCGTTGTGGTCAATAAGGACCTGGGCAACGTGCCCACCGGCGGTATGTGCATCGCCCGCGCCTTCGCGCTGGAGACCCTGTACTTCAAGACCGCGGAATAATTCAAAAAGGCATATGCCGAGTCCCCGTGTCCGATGGATGCGGGGACTTTTCCTTTGGCAGAAGGGCGCAAATGTGTTATAATAGTCTTCAGAAAATTGCGGGGAAACGGGGGCGGAAATCCATGCACATTCGGCGGGCAAGGCCGGAGGATCTATGCCGCATGGCGGAGATTTTTGTATACGCCAACCGGCTGAACTATTTTCCCATCTTTGGGGACGAGGCGTATTCCTTTTCCCAATTGCAGGTGAGCGCCGTGCTGGCGGATTTTTCCGGATGGATTGGCGAAATGGGAAATGCCTATGTGTGGGACGACGGCATTGTGCGGGGCTTTGTGGTTTCGGCGGGGGGAGAGGTGTACAAATTGTACGTGGATTCCTTCTTCAGCGGCCGGGGCATTGGCGGGGCGCTGCTGGAATTCGCCGCGGCGCAAACCGGCGCAAGCCGGCTGTGGGTGCTGGAGAAAAACCGGAAGGCCCGGGCCTTTTACGAAAAGCACGGATTTCTGCCCACGGGGGAATGGACTTACGAAGAGGGCACGCCGGAGAAGCTGCTTTTGCTGAAGCGTGGGGAGGCGGGCCATGGCCGATAACCCAAGGATCTATTTCGCGCCGCTGGAGGGGGTAACGGACGCGGTGTATCGCCGGGCCCATGGAGCGGCCTTTCCCGGCGTGGCGAAATATTACATGCCCTTTGTCAGCCCCTCCCGCTCCATGTCCTTCACCGTGCGGGAGGCTTCCGACCTTTCCCCGGAGAAAAACCGGGGAATCCGCGCCGTGCCCCAGGTGCTGGCCCGGGAAGGGGATCTGGCGGCGCAGATGATTCGCGTGCTGGCGGATCAGGGTTACCCGGAGGTGAACCTGAATCTGGGCTGCCCGGTGGGCACCGTTACCGGCAAGGGCAAGGGCTCCGCCATGCTGCGGGATGTGGACGGTTTGCGGCGGTTTCTGGATCAGGTGTACGCGGCGCCCCCGGCGCAGGTGTCGGTGAAAACCCGCATCGGCTGGGAAAGCCCGGAGGAATGGCCCCTGCTGGCGGCGATTTACCGGGAATATCCCATTTCGGAATTGACGGTGCACCCCCGCACCCGCGGCCAGTTTTACACCGGTGAGGCCTGGCCGGAGGCCCTGGCGGAATTGCAGGGCGCGAAGTTTCCCGTGGTGTACAATGGCGATCTGTTTACCGCGGAGGACTGCCGCCGGCTGCTGGAAAAATATCCCTGGGTCAGCGCGCTGATGCTGGGCCGGGGGCTGGTGACCAATCCCGCCCTGGCCCGGGAGCTTGCCGGCGGGCCGCCTCTGCAATTGGAGGACATTACCGGCTTCCACCGGCGGCTGTGGGCGGCGTATGCCCGGGAATGCCCGCCTCAGGCGGCGCTGGGACGCATGCGGCAGATGATGCGCTTCTTCTTCGGCTGCTTCGACGCTCCCACCCGCGTCAAAAAAGACGTGCTTCGGGCCAAAAATGACCGGGAATATGAGGACGCGGCGGAGGCGCTGTTTGATTGCCCCATGAAGTCCGCCCCCGCCTTCGCAGGAATCTGAACGAAAATCAATTGGGAGGAATGCTACTTATGGACAAGAAATACGCGGATTACGCCGTGGAACAGACCGTAAAACTGCTGGCCATCGACAGCCCCACGGGCTTTGCCCATCGGGCGGCGGAATGGGTGAAAAACGCCTTTTCCGAAATGGGATACGACGCGAAGCTCACCGTCAAGGGCGGCGTGCTTATCGACCTGGGAGGCCGGGACGAAACCGACGGGCTGCTGCTGGAAGCCCACGCGGACACCCTGGGCGGCATGGTGGCGGAGGTGAAGTCCAACGGCCGGCTGCGGCTGACGGCCCTGGGGGGCATGCAGGCGGCGAACGGCGAAACCGAAAACGTGCGGGTGTACGCCCGAAACGGCCGGGTGGTGGAAGGCACGCTGCAGCTGGTGAACGCGTCGGTGCATGTCAACGGCGATTACGCTTCCACCAACCGTTCCTTCGATACCACCGAGGTGGTGCTGGACGAGGACGTGAAAAACGCCCAGGACACCCGCAATCTGGGGATCGAGGTGGGGGATATCGTCTGCTTCGACCCCCGCACCCGGGTCACAGCCACCGGATACATCAAAAGCCGATTCCTGGACGATAAGCTCTCCGTGGGCATTCTGCTGGGTCTGGCCAAATACATGAAGGATAAAAATGTCACCCCCGCCAGGCGGGTGTACGCCCACGTGACGGTGTACGAAGAGGTGGGCCACGGCGGCTCCGGCTCCGTGCCCGCGGGGGTCACCGAGGCCATCAGCGTGGACATGGGCTGCGTGGGTGAGGGACTCACCTGCACCGAGCGGCAGGTGTCCATCTGCGCCAAGGATTCCGGCGGCCCCTACAGCTACGATGTGGTGGGGGCGCTCATCGAAGCTGCCAAAGCCGAGGGCGCGGATTACGCCGTGGACGTGTATCCCCATTACGGTTCCGACGTGGAGGCTACCCTCCGCAGCGGCGTGGACATTCGCCACGGACTCATCGGCGCGGGGGTATACGCCAGCCACGGTTACGAGCGCAGCCATGTGGACGGGGTATGGAACAGTCTGAAGGTACTGAAGGGATATTTGAAAATCTGAAGGAGGATACTTCTTATGGGCAAGGTCTATCTGATTCTGGCCGATGGCATGCGCCCGGACGGCATGCTGCAGTGCGGTCACCCCATGGTGGAAAAGCTGATGCAGGCGGGAGCCGGCACCCTGACGGCGCAGACGGTGATGCCTTCGGTGACGCTGCCCTGCCACATGTCCCTGTTCCATTCCGTGGGTCCGGAGCGCCATGGCGTAACCACCAATGTCTTTACGCCCCAGGTGCGCCCGGTGAAGGGCCTGTTCGACCGGTTGACGGATTTCGAAAAGACGTGTGCCTTCTATTACAGCTGGGGTGAGCTGCGGGATCTGCATCAGCCCGCTTCCGTGGCGGACGCGCGGTTTATTCAGGGCGGAACCTACACCTATGAAGCCGCCAGCGAGGAACTGACGGAGATGACGCTGCAGGCCCGGGAAAAGGGCGGCCACGATTTCACCTTCCTGTACCTGGGCGAGGTGGACGACATTGGCCATCGCTATGGCTGGATGGGCAAGGAATACCTGCAGGCCATTTCGCATTCCTTCGATTGCATTGCCCGGGTGTACGAAGCCATGGATCCCGAGGATCTTCTGATTGTCACCGCGGACCACGGCGGACATCAGCGCAGCCATGGCACCGATTGCCCCGAAGATATGACCATTCCCGTGCTGGCGGTGGGCGGCCCCTTCGCACCCGGCAGCACCCTGCCCGAAACCCGGATCATCGACCTGGCCCCCACCATCGCCAAGTTCCTGGGCGTGCCGGCGGACGCGGACTGGGAGGGCCACAGCCTGTACTGATTTCATCCCCGGGCAGGGAGAAAGGAGCCTCCACATGAAGCTTTCTCAAATGAAACTGCGGGCCATGCCCCATACGGAATGCGCCCTCACCGGCGAGGATACGCTGCGGGTGTACAAAACGGGGGCGCAGGAGCCGGACATCAACACCTACGTGGCGCTGGCGGACACGGATTTTCATAACGGCGTGATCGAAGTGGACGTTTGCGGCAAGTTGCTGAGCGATGCGCCGGCATACGCCCGGGGATTTATCGGCATCGTGTTCCGCGCAGCGGAGGACGGGCGGGAATTCGAGGGCTTTTACATCCGCCCGGCCAATGGGCCCCATTGCCCCGACCCGGAGCGTCGGGCCCACGGTTGCCAGTATTTCTCCTTTCCGGGGTACACCTTCGCTTATTTCCGGGAATTCGGCATTCCGGAATACGAAGCCCCGGTGGACACCATCGAATTGGGAAAGTGGAGCCGCATCCGCGCCGAGGTGCGGGAGGATTCCGCCGCGTTTTCCGTAGACGGCCGCCCGGTGCTGAAGGTTCGCGGCCTGAAGCACGGCGCAGCGGCCCGGGGGAACGTGGGGCTGTATGTGGATAACGGCACAGACGCCCTGTTCCGAAATTTGCAGATTCAGCGGGAAGATGGACGGTTTTTCGGGAAAAAACGTGCGTTCCGGTTTGTCCGGGGCGCACGTTTTTGCATGAGTTTCTACATATTTAAATAGGCGATATTTCTTTGCCCACCTGGCGCAGGATGTCCGCCGCCGGAGCGGGAATGCGGCCCAGCCCGTCGGGGCCCACGTTCAAAAGATAATTCACCCCGCAGGCGTTCAGGTGCTTTTTCAGGGAAAGCACCTTTTCCGGGCGCTTCCAGTGATCGTCAAAGGACTTGTAGCCCCAGGTGTCGTTGAGGGTGGCCGGGGTTTCGAACAGCCCGCCGGAGAGGGCCCCTTCGGGAATCTGATTGTCCCCCAGAGACTGATAATCCCCCATGCCGTTGCCGATGCGGGAATTGATGAGGCAATCCGGCTGCAGGGCGTGCACCATGTCCGCCAGTTCCCGGCTCTGGGCGGGGGAAATGGTGCGGGGGGTGTCGAACCAGATCAGGCACAGCGGCCCGTATTGGGTCAGCAGCTCCCGCACCTGGGGCTTGATTTTTTCCTCAAAGCAGATGCTGTAATCCTTGTGGGCGTTGTCGGGAAAATCCCAGTCGTTGGTCCAGCTCATGCCCTCGCTTTCCGGCTCCTCCGGGCCCCGGTTGGTGTGCCCGGCGGTGTAGCCGCCCCCGTGGGGATGGGCCCAGTCCAGATCCTGAGAATAATACAGCCCCAGCTTCAGTCCCTTTTTCGCACAGGCCTCCGCCAATTCGCCGATGATATCCCGGCCAAAGGGGGTTGCGTCCACCGCGTTAAAGCCGTCCGCCCGGGAACGGAACAGGGCGAATCCCTCGTGATGCTTGGCGGTGACCACCAGATAGCGCATGCCCGCCGCCAGCGCCAGATCCACCCATTCCTCCGGAGAAAACAGAATGGGATTGAAGGCCCGGGTCAGGGCGTGATATTCCCGGTTGGGAATGCGGTATTTGGATTGAATCCATTCGCCGATGTAGCCCATGCGCCGGCCCCGCCATTCCCCGGCGGGCAGGGCGTACAGCCCCCAGTGCACCATCATGCCGAATTTTGCGTCGCGAAACCACTGAAATTTGTCCATAATCGATCCCCTCTCTCTTGCACGGTGCGGAAGGACGTGCTATACTTCCCTTAAATCATAGCAATTCATACGCACCTTGGCGATGCTCAAAAGCAGCTTTTTGTTGCTCAAAATCGACTTTTCCGGGAGGAACCCAGATGGACGCGCGCTTTTATACCTTTGGCCGGGGCCTTGCCCCCAGACAGTGGCGGCTGAACGCCCTGCCCTATACCAACCGGCTTTACGTGATCTACGGCGGCCGGGGGGCGTTTCTTTCGGAGGAAGGCCCGGTTCCCCTGCGGCCGGGGCGGGTGTATCTGTTTCCCCATCGGCTGCCCTTCCGGGTGACTCAGGATCCGGAGCAGCCGGTGGATCATCTGTATTTTGATTTCACCCTTTCCCCGCCGCTAACGGGCAGCCGCCTGGCGGAAATTCCCTTTTCGCCGGATTCCCTGATGGGCCGCACGGTTTCCTGCCTGGAAACGGCGGTGGAGCGGGGCGGGGAGGAGCTGGTGACGGCGTATTTCCAGTGCCTTTTGCGCCTGGCGCTGGAAGAAGCGCCCTTTCTGGCCCCGGGAGACCAGCGCCTGGCCCCGGCGCTGGAGTGCATTCACCGGCGCTTCGGGGAAAAACTCACCCTGGAAACCCTGGCCGCTCTGACGCATCTGGAAAAGAACCACTTCATCCGCGTCTTCCGCCGGGCCATGGGAATTACCCCCTATCAATACCTTCGGCAGGTGCGGCTGAACCGGGCCGCGTCCCTTCTGCGAAGGGGGCAGTCCGTTTCCGGCGCGGCCGCGGCCTGCGGATTCGAAAGCGCCGCCGCACTTTCACACGCCATGCGCAAATCCAGAAGCGTTTCTCCGGGAGAAATTCGCGGGATGGAATAAAATATGTGTCGAAACTATGGCAAACTATGTAATACGGCGAATTAGACGAAATAATGTAACGGATATTAGCGGATTTCTAGCGCAAATATAGGAGAAACTTGTTAAAAAAGAATAACAAATCCATCGCGCCGATTGACAATAAGAGAGGGCAATGTTATAATAGCTCTGTAGCAATATATTATGCACCCCACTTTTCCGAATGGAGGGAGAATACATGTCTCGAACCTGCAAACTGGCATCCCTGTTTCTGGCCCTGGCGATGCTGTTGAGCTTTGGCTGCGCCTTTGCTCAG